>Ga0268244_10000704_pt1 | contig 13036 bp, 10 predicted proteins | sample AgamicMgSfe_FD_200258 | JGI IMG/M metagenome (GOLD analysis project Ga0268244, IMG submission 200258) | Agave microbial communities from Guanajuato, Mexico - Mg.Sf.e (v2) (version 2) | ecosystem: Host-associated > Plants > Phyllosphere > Phylloplane/Leaf | place: Guanajuato, Mexico | collected... | reverse complement strand
ATCAACAGTCTTTTGTGTCATTCTTCTCCAGCTTGAAATGTTCAAGTCGTGATCTCGCTGTCGTCCTTCGCTGAGCGATTCTCAACACTTGCGCGACAGCTGCTTCACCTATACTGCAAACATGGCGAGCAGACAACACAATGACGCCCAATCAGTCCCTCCGGGTTCTATTCTTCTCGTAGTCCGTAAGTACAGCCAGAAACATATAGTCGCGAAGCGGCTCGACACGCGTCATCGATAGTGAAACTGACAATGAATTCAGACGACTTTATCGCACGCAGTCCGGATGAATTGACACTCGCCAAAGGAGACAGAATTGAGCTGATTGAAAGAGACGACGACTTTGGCGATGGTTGGTTTTTGGGGAGACACATGAACAATGGCAACACTGGTCTCTTTCCCGAAGGTGAGTTGATACAAGCTCCACAAATCTCCTCCCGCGCGCAAAGAGTACATTGCTGAAACACACCCATCAGTCTATACGACACCCGCACCAAAAGGTACTCTTGCGGCCACTGCGGCGTCGCAAGCTGCTGTAAATCAGGCTCAACGACGCCCTGCGAGCGAAGATCACAAATACTCGGCAGAGTCAAAGCAGAGCAACTTTGCAAGATACTCAGCCGACTCTATCGCGACTCATCGACCGTCGACAGCAAGCGCTCAGCCATCACCCAGGATCTCGCAACCTCCGCCAACCTCACCTAATCAAGTCATGACTGAGACACTCAGCGTCATCGACGAGCACATCACCGATATGCACACTCCACGACAGAGCCACCTCGCCTTGCGCCCACACCAACTCCGCGACTCAACCAGTATTTACGGCTCCGAGCCAGACAGGCGAGCCTCGTACATCAACGGACACGAAACTGACGAGGAAGAGCAGCAAGGTCATTCGGAAACAGAAGTCGCAAACTGGTCTCCTGAGAAAGTTGCAGAGTATCTGGAGGACGTCGGTGTGGAGGCACAACATTGCAATGTCTTTCGCGAGCAAGAGATATCCGGAGAAGTGCTTTTGGCCATGGAGCAGTCCGCCATCTTTATCAAGGAATTCGAGCTCGGCTCTGTAGGACGCCGTTTGAAAACCTGGCAAAAGATCAAGGCACTTCAGGAGGAAGTTCGAGCCGCTAGCTACCCTGGGGTTCCTCGCAGCGTCTCTGACTATTCTGCCAACGGTGACGATCATGCAGAGGCTACGAGGGCTAGAAGCGCTTCAGCCAGCAATACTCAGTTCCTTAGTCCAACAATGCGCGCTGTGCCTGGAAGTCGGAGCAGTACTATGCCATACTCCAATGGCTCACCTTCTCCCAATGCCAACCCTTCTTTGGCCCGCCCAGAGAGCACCGTAAGACCTTCGGCGCAAAGCATCCGGTCCATGAATCACACGAGAAGACATTCTTCAATCGGATCAACCGCTTCAATGCGTGAATCGGTCTCTGTTCGTGATGCCCCAAGCCATCGCAAGACACCGTCAATGGATCACACATGGTCGATGAGTGGTGAAAGCTTTACGAGAAGGGCGTCGGGTTATTCGCCAGGCAAGTCTGGACTCGAGAATTCTGCTAGCACAAATGATTTGGATCGTGGATACTTTTCTGGCAACGAAGTCGACAACAAGCGAACAAATCGCCGGAGTGTACTCCAGAAGAAATCTATGACAGGCGCAACGCACTCGCGTACACCAAGCGGAGCGACTGACGCGGAAGCTACTAACTCGCAATTACCTTCTGCCAAGATGGACTCTCCACTGTCTCCAATGATGGCTGGCTCCTCCGGATTTGGCAAGATGAGAGGACTCCGATCTGTCAGCAGTCCGAAAGCATTCGGCAAACCATTCAACACCTTCGAGGCACCCTCATCTCCCGTTGTGACAAAGCTAGAGTATGGACAGACACCTGGTTCCCCGGCGTTTGGAAGTGCGGGATCTTCAGTGAATCAGTCCCCGTCTGCAAGCACTCACACCTTTTCGTTCTGGAGCAAGCCAAAGACCACTGGCCTTCGTGTCGCTTCTGATGCAGTCACGCAGAGCGAAAAAGCTGGCTTGGCCAAACAATCTCCAGTCACTTCGCCAGTCAGGACAGGCTCGACAACACCCTCAACAGACACTCACTCTCTCGATAATCAAAAGTCAGAGCCCTCGAGATTGTCCACCGGCTCATCGCAGAACGTTGCATCCACCACGCCTGTCATGCCTCCAGCAGCACGCGCTCGTCCTGTCGCTCGCTCAAAGAAAGCCACCTCTGCTTACACTCGCGGGTTGGAGAAGAAAGGTCCAGCCGAACAGATTGCCGGTTGTGATTACAGCGGATGGATGAAGAAGAAGTCAGCCAGTCTTGTTGGATCTTGGAAGCCCCGCTTGTTTGTTCTGCGAGGTCGCAGATTGTCCTACTACTACTCCGAAAATGACAAGGAGGAAAAGGGACTGATCGACATATCGAACCACCGCGTGCTACCAGCAGAGAATGACAAGATCACTGGTCTGCATGCACAACTGACTGGAGCAGCCTCACCAACTTCATCAGAATACGCTTCCTCGTTACAGACATCGGCAGGAGCCGACAAGACAGCTCGTCCATCACCAAACCCACAGGCTGACACGGGTCTGTTCATTTTCAAGCTAGTTCCACCACGCCAGGGTCTCAGTAAGGCTGTCAACTTTACAAAACCAGTGGTGCACTACTTTGCAGTAAACAGCCGTCAAGAAGGAAGACTGTGGATGGCAGCATTGATGAAGGCAACAATTGACCACGACTCTTCCGGCAAGGTTGAGACCAGCTACAACCAAGAGACCATCTCATTGGTCAAGGCACGAGCCAGGATGGAGCGACCACCGGCATTGAAGGAAGGCGAAGATGTTAGCTCAACGGACATTGTCGGCGACAAAGAAAATCAGAATAGTCTCGAAGGACAAGGTCTAGGCATAGGGGGCCTTGATGAAGCTCCAATCCCAATCGAGGTACCAATCGAGGATGCCATCGGCGGAGCAGAACCGGATTCGCAAGACCAGCCAAACAGAGGCAGCATCGGTCCTGACAGTCTGAGTGGAAGCTTGAAGAACAAAGAGGCTACAGCACTGATATCATAGGTTGAAGACGTGCTGTCTAGTCTTGACTGTAAAAATAATTAAATGATCCATGACTTACTACGCGGAAAGAGAACAAAGTTGGAGCAAATGACGACTTATGAGGAGGATATATAAGAAGGTATCAGACCTCGATATCCCAGGCTAGCTCTTATTAAGATGCATCATGTCTTGTAGTATTTATTTCAGGCATATAGCATTATCACAATCCAGCGCAATTGTTCTTGTACTCCTTTATCATTCAGTACTTTGCCTGGTCAAGTTCACATGTGAATTACTGTCTCTTGGTTATACAATCTCAACCTCAACCTCAACAACACTTTTGTACCTGTACCATCGATTTGACGTGTTATAACTCACGACTTGGTGACGTTCCGAGCGCGACAGCGGTCGTACCGAGCTCAAACGCTGGGTACGTATAGCAGCCAGTCCCCTCCAGCTCGTCAGGTGTATAAGCTTCTGCTCTCTTGCTCTCACCGACAAGTACTGCTGGTTCCTCGATCCACATCTTCTATAGGAAGGTTCTCGGGCCCGCAAAATTCCCCAAGATAATGTATCTAATATGCCAAGTCCGTCGTTACACTGTTCTCTGATTGGACGAGACAAGTTGCAGACTCGCAGTCGCAAGACTTGTCATTCGCCGAATTATAGTTGTCATAGAGCAACTTGAGCACGTTGCAATTGATTTCAAATACGCTTGGTCAGTGGTACCCAGTCTGCGTCTCTGATCATTTGGTAATCTTGACATGTGTTCACTTCGATTTACGCCTATACGCTACATTAATGAGAGACTCATGCTTGATCACTCGAGCATTGGATAATAAAAGTTATGGTCAAGCTCTCGTCTAATCGATCACAAGTACCAACAGCGGCATACAACCAGAGAGAACGACTCACGATATTTCGCAGGGATACTCGTTGTCTTTTGGGATATCAGTCTATTGCATCTCCACTGCTTAATTTGTATCTCTTCGCATGCTTTCTCGCATCAAAACGCTCAGTTCATGGTCGATTGAATAGGCGTCTACTTGGCAGCGGTCTGTCTATCTGCATAATGTCTTCTAACAAGTATTCAAGGCACATATCACAACCCAGCGTGATTCTACTCGTAGGTCAGTATTTCCGATGTCTCTTGTAGATTGAAGTCGATCTTGCTGGATTAAGGTGAATAGACTGCACGATGACGTTATGAATCTGGGGAAACTCGTGGTTTCCTTCCCTTCCCGTCGACAGTTGAAGTTCATCAAACGCCAAGCTCAATTCATCCATACTGAAAGTACCTGACCTTAATCTGTGTCTCCATTCATCCCCAACATTCTGCAAGACTGCATTTCCATTGGATTGAACAAATCGCTGAAGTCGCGAAACTCCCTTCGACCATGGCAGCGCCTCCTCGCAATAAGAGAACAGCGACGGTTCTGGTATGCGCTCGTCGTTGGCCCAAGTCTCAATCTGTTCTGGCTTACTGACGGTTGACCAGGTCACGGATTCGCGCGAAGCACCACAACCCAAGAATCCACCACGTCCGCATCCTCTGAGCAGAGCTGGAACACGAATAATATCGGTGGACAACGTACTGCAATATGCATCCGAAATACCTTCGGCTCAGCGACGGCTTCCGCCTGGTGGAAGACCTGCTTTACACACCCGAACGCCGAGCGGCAGGCACCCCTTCGAGCCAAAATTGACCGGACGAGGTATATCCATGGCAGGAAAGCACATGCCCACGAGAACCAGTAAACTCACAGAAAAACTTGTGCTATTGCCCGAGACGGCGGGCTCTCCTCCAGATGACAGGTCCGACATGGGTGAGGAAGACGAGGCAGCGCCTCCCAGCGACGCCGAATTGATAAGAAGGAGGCATCCACAGGTCGGCGACAAATCTTATGCAGAGCGACTGCCAAAAGCGAGACGTACAGAGAAGTTTGGAAGAGTAACGGCTTACTGTACAGCGCAATCAACCAGATTGCGGGCTACAGCAGAATTCACAAGAGATCAGCATGGAGCAAGAACGAAGCTGTATGACGATTGCCTTTACTGTGTATATCAATTACCGCTGCTTGGTGGAAGTGACGGTTACCGGATACGAAGCAGTCCCGTCTTGAAGAACCCTGGTGGAAAGAGTGTACTGGATGAGCAGATTGAAGCCAACGAGCGTCGGGATTACAGAGAAGGCTGGCAGGAAGAGCACGACGAGTACAGTGTGCGTGGATCCGAGAGAGAGGTGTCTGCCGAACGGGAAACTCGATTACACGAGCAAATGCTGGACGATCAAGGAGAAAACCGACGAAGGATGCGGGTCGACGAGATGGACGACAGGAGAGAAAGTACCGGGTCAATGGACTTTCTTACGTCGAGAGCTCCTATCGCATCAGATGCGATGACTGTAGGAGAGCTCTACATCTTCAGCTACGGTGTCGCTGTCTTCTGGAACTTTAGCGAGCATCAAGAGAAAGACATACTGGCTGATTTGACTTTCTCATCAACGAACAACACGACATCTACATCGTCAAAATCATCCCAAAAGTCTGGCTACTACGCCCTCTCCAAGCCCTCTCTCCTCACACGCCCCCTGTCAGAAGAAGACTTTGAGACTGAAGAGTTTCACTTTGAGTACAACCGAGCTGTCGAGAAGCCAAGAATGTTCAACGACATGATCACGCTGAGAACTAGCGACCACATGATCAAGTTGGCCATGAGCCATGCTATCGCGCAGAGTACCAAGCTGAGCTTCTTCGAGGAAAGGATGTCACAGACGATGAACGAGGCACAGTATGTACCTCGCAAACTGGCACTGGAGGGACGTCTGGGCATGAACCGAGCCGAGGTCGTGGCACTGGTTGGCAAGCTGTTTGAAGGACGTGTCGACGTCAACTTATGTGAGTCTGCCGAGATCATTTGAGTGTGTGAACACATGCTGACCTGTACCAGCTTCCAACATGTTGGACACTCCCAACTTCTTTTGGGATTCCGAGCCAATGCTGCATCCTCTCTACCAAGCAGTCAGAGAGTACCTTGAGATCAAGTCTCGCGTCCAGGTGTTGAACGAGAGATGCCGTGTATTCTTGGATCTTGCAGAGATCCTGTCTGACAGCATCGCAGACACAAAGATGACTCGTGAGTGCAGAACAACCACACCGATATTTGTACCGTTGACAGCCACTAACTCATCCATAGGCATAACCTGGATCATCATCGTCCTGATTATCTTGTCGATCCTGGTAACATGCTCCGAAGTCTTTCTACGTTTCGGTATTCTATCAGCTGGAAAGGGCAAAGAAGGCCATGCACCGATGGTATCGCCCAAAGAACTTTAATCGGGTCGTTACATCGGTATCTAAGCCGGTCGTGTCAGATCATTTTTCCATCTAAACATCACGAGCGAGGAGTTTGGCGCACATCAGTCTAGACGAGGCACTTCATTCCTCGCTGTACTGGGAGTATCGATGAGTAAATTCGTAAACGGCATCGGAAATAGTTGCTCTAATAGATACTCCCCACACTAATCAGAGATTTCTTTCTATCGAACGTTCATTGTCGAGAGGATAGATTGGCCGAACCATGTTTGATCAAAGCCGCAATTCGAGTAGTTTGTCGTAGTCTGTAGTAGCGGGCGTTGATAGATCATGATCATTTTGTTGTTTGTTTGGGAAATTGCGACTGGACGTTCTGCCAAAATCTGGAGAAGTCACCCGAGGCGCCGTGATTGGCGGAAAGAAGCGCTCGGACCTTGCTGCTCTTGCACGACGTGGAGGAAAGTCATGTGAACTCATTGGTTCAAGCACAAAAGGGCAGGCGCGACTGTAGGCTGCTGCATCCTCGGGTCGGTGGCTGGGAGCTGCTTCCGCTTCCGTACATAGTCAACAAGCAATTGCAGCCTGTGCTTTTGCTCTTTCTCTCTCTTTCTCAAACAAGATTTACATTACTGTACATTATTCTTGATTACTGCACAGCACATGCCCCATGTCCACTTCTGCGGTTCACAATCACCGTTGAGAGACTGCGCTACCTCCAACTCGGCGCTCTGTCCAATCTCCGCAATGCCAATTGTTTTTCATCTTGTTGTCGTCTGTTGCTGGCGCTTCTTCTAACTGATTTCGCATCATCATGCCGGGCAACGGTGCTATCCAACCGTCTGCCGAGATGCATCCTGCAACATCATCACCACCTCTACCACCACTCGAAGCTGACAACTTTGCCCTCGCCAGCAGCCTCCCTTGCGTCCTCGATCCGCAGTGTTGCTGCGGGAACGTCACATGCGCATTGCTGCGAGAAACTCAGATCGCCTTTGATCGATTGGACGACAGCTTGCGAACTGCAGGTCGACTCGGAAAGGTGAGTTTCCTCCATTTTGCTTCTCGTCATATCGCGACCGCTGGGAGATCTTGATAGCCGTTGGCCTTCATTTCCCTTCTTGGTCGACGTAACATTACGAGAAAATGGTCACTGTGATTGCCATCAACCAACCTGATTATATTGCTACTGTTACCCACACTCTCGTCAGAGGCTGTTCACGCGGCTCTCGTACACCTTAATCATGTCGCTGACCTGGTCTCTCCAGGCACTCCTGGTACGGCACGAGGAGTATGTCGCCGAAGCAGAAGCAGATAAACTGGTCTTACGTCATGAGATTGATCAATTAACCATGGATAAACAACTCGTTCAATCAAAGAATAATGATCTCATTGAGGAGAATCGTCTTTTACTGGAACAACTCGAGTCTGCCAACGATGCAGTCACCGACTCGGATACACACATTCTCAATCTTCAGTCGACCCTCACTTCGGCGCAGGAGGAGCTTAACAAGCTGAACTCCCTGTCCCGTCGGACCGAGGCTCTGGAACGGGAACTCGAACAATTCGAACATGAACAGTCTTGTCTACAAGCATCTCTCGCCATCAAGACTGAAGAGGAAAAGTCTGCCACTCTGAGATGGCAGACTGCCGAGCGGACCTTGATGTCACTGGAGGACCGCATCGAGGCTATCGAGAACGAGGCCAAGGAGGAGAGGGAAAGGCACGTGGAGGTCATGGGAAGGATGGAGCGCCGTCGCGTCATCGAGAATGAACTCGACACTTCTGCCGGCAGGCTCAACGGCTCCGCCGCCGCAAAGACCACGACTGACAAACATGGCTCTGGTGTCGTCTCCCACTTCGTCAAGGACATCTTACAGGACAACGCCAACCTGCAGAGTAGTGTGCTCGAACTCAAAGAGTTACTCATGATGTCTCACGACGAGATGGAGAAGCTGCGCGAACAAGTCAATCAGCACATTATACCTGTCGACCTACCTGAAGAACTCACTCCGAGAAAATCGAAGAAGAACCTCGGCGAAGAGTTGGCCAAGCAGAACGCTCAAGCGGTCCACGTTCATCATCATTACCACGCACCATCCGCGAAACCAGACCCAGCACGCAGACAGAGTCAGATGTTACGTCGACCATCCAAGAAGAAGCGCCCTGGTGTCTCTTTCAGCAGCTTCACGCCGCCTTCTGGCTACCAGACTCCTAGAAATGCTTCGGTCAACAGCTTTGCTTTCCCGACACCATTGTCAATGGCAACTACTTTGACCGGTGACAGTCCATCGGTCCACAACCTTACTGTCGGCAATCACCGATGGTCCATGATGTCGAGTCAAGCACCGTCATCCATACCCAGCTCACCACAATCTTACCAGCACTCTGTGTTTGACAGACCTTTCAGTGATGCGGGTACAGGCATTGACTCTAGACCAACTACACCAGGAACAGAGATCGAGTCGCCTTACTTTGGCGCAAGTCAGTCAAAGAGAATGTCCAGCGCAAGCTATTTCAGACCTCTGGACGATGTTCTGCTCGAGTACGACTCGCCAGACGAGAGTCCTTCAGCAGAGAACACAAAACCGTCGTCTGCGTTGCTGACCCCATCACCCGCGCCTGTCGTGGAAGTGGATAATCATCTCATGCCCGACGAGGACGAAGAGATTGAGCACTCATTGGTCGACTTCAATGCCCAGGTACCTCAGCCTCGTACTCCAAAGATGCTTCGGGGACGACCGATGTCGTTTACTGAGGATGACTTACCACCAGACTTTGGTCAAAACCTTCACATGCCACCATTACGTCGGTCTGCGTCTCACGAGTCGCTTTTGTCCGTCTCCGGCATGGATATTCACACTCTCAAGACACGTCCAGGTCAGATGCTGACTGGGCTGTCTACCATAACCGGTCGCTCCTTCTCGTCTCAACCCGTCGTGAGTGCTGCAACAGCGCATGCAGCAAGACCCGCCCTCACCCCCATCGTCACAAGATCAGGCCATCGCCTGCTTACAGGAGTGGCAGCCGATCAGCGTTCGGCCTCCAGCCCAGCCGTAAACCAAGGATTCGGCAAGCGTGTCGGCGGCTGGATGTTCGGTCGCTGGGGAAGCACTCAACCCACATCCGCCGGCACAAGCTTGAGCAACCTCAACCCCGCGCGAACACGCAGTGGGGCCGAGGTCGCGCCCCAAGAGGTACGCAAACACGCCCCCTCCTCCTCGACGGCAGCCCGGATGCGTACGCCTGGAATCAACCAGCCAGGCGCCCTCCCCATCGCATCTGGCTTCGTCCCGGCTGACGCCTCCCGTCATAGATCACGACTCTCACCGGCGCCCGAATCACCGTCACCGACTACGATGACCTTTACGACAACGACCAAGATAACCACTCCAACGACGACGATGAGTGCAGCCGAGATGGAGAATCAGATGAAGACGCAGATGCCGACGATGATGTACTCGAAGGAGCCGATTCTCCGGTCTCTGGACGAGGAAGCCCTCCGTCAGAGCTTGAACGAATGTTAGAGGATATGGATGAGCAAGATCCCAAGAGGAACAGCATAGAAAGGGAGTTTAACAAGGTCATGGAGGACAATGTTGGCCAGTTTGGAATTGGTGTATTTGGTTAAGAGAAAGGCAAGAAGAGTATTTGGATTGAATCTGGGACATTTTTCTGATATTTGATCGCGATGATACCCCCATGGGCCAATACTGCCTTTTGTTTTGGATTGCAAATATGGATTGGATATGTTATAACATAATTTACGATTGGGCATATACGATTATTGGATACATGCTACTTTGAACATTTCAAATTGTCACATAGAAGATTGTACGCCAAACATTGGCGGACATTGTTTTAGTCACAAACCTCTCCACGGGTAGTGATTAACGCGTGTGATATAATAATAAAAGTCACGTTGACAATATATTTGGCAGAGCTATGTGCATCTGGTTCTAAACCAGTGGAAATGTCAATTCGGCCATAATCGCCCATCATTACCATTAGAGTATGTCGCTAAAATGCACGACTAAGACGAGCGAAATTGCTCCAATACATCCATCTAAACGGGGATATCTAACATTGTTGCGTATTTGTTCTCGGCAGTGTCCAGCGCTGCTGCTGTATTTACTTACCACTGCTAGTCTGCTTTTATAGCCCCGTATATGCGTCGGACAAATGCATAGGCCGTCAAGAAGCCAATGGTTCCAGTCAGCAGTCCGTATACCGTACAAGCCAGGAGACTGTACGAGAAGAAAAGTAAAGAAGAGGCGAATCCTTGGATGTGAAGGTGGTGGAAGAAGTAGTAAATCGAGTAGAGGAAGATCCAGATGGCGGAGCTGCCACCGACGAAGAAAGATTGCCACCACCAGTGGTAATTCTGATCGAAGGGTCAGTATTGATTTTCTTCTCAACAGTAATGATTCATTCTTACCTCGGAACAGAGCTGCAAATAAGTGGCAACAATTGTCGTCTCCATGATCACTGCCACAAGAACGGTTCCGATAACAGCTAGGAACCCGAAAACATAGTAGTAGCCGCTCTTGTCTGACCACATGCTTTTGAAGACGAACAGAAGCTCGATGAAGATGACAGCGAATGGTACAAGTCCAGCCAGAAGGATCGTCTGCAGGCTACGAGCATACCATACTCCTTGAGGGATTTGGCGAGGAATGCCAGATGCTTTGATCGGATGAGTCCAGGCACCAACCTTGACGTAACCATACCAGGATCCGATGTAGACCAGAGGCAGTTGTATCAATAGCCAGAGAGCAACCAATCCCACAAGTGTGCCAAAAGGAAGTGCTGTGCTAGATGCCTGGACCCACACAAACAAGTTGAGAATAAAGACCGTCGTGAGTAAGAGTCCGGGGAACAGAGTTGCTGTGACAAAACAGTTCTTCTGCCACTGTTGACCGCCGAATGTCTTGTAGATGCGCGCCGAGAAGTAGCCGGAGAACAGACCGGCAAATACGAAGAGGGCTATACCAACACTGATGAAGCCGCCTCGAAAGCTAGGATTGAGCACACCAAAACAGGAGAGTGTAATGAGCCCAACGGCCATGAAGACCAACTGCATGCCGGACCCGACTAGTGGAGCAAGTACTGGGCCGTAAGCTGGAGGTCGGAAAACATCCGCGTGGACCAATTTCCATCCTGTGACATCTTCAAGTATCTCCTCGTCGTCAGAGACGTCCGCGTTGGCGTCACCGTCTGGTTGCTCGAGCAAGCCGCCTTTCTCCAAGCTCTTGTTGGGAGACCTAGAATCCTTGGGTTTTCTTGTCTTCAGTTTCCCGTCCTCGAGGCCTCCTTCTCTATATCCCTTGATATCTCCACGGATGGTACGAGCCAGGATTACAGCCACAACAGCGGTCAGGAGACTCGAAATGACCAGCGAATTGATAATCGCCAGCCAGTGAATCTTGGAGCTGTCTTCTTGGTTCACAAAGTATAGGTCCCATCTGTTCTGCCACTCGACACGTCCCTCTTCCCGCCAGTAGACTGAGTATGTGTACGGTATCATCAGCGTTTCCGCTTCTTCATTTTCACCCGGTGTCGATGATTCAGTCTCATTCTTCACCATGGTCAATTCCATGGCGTTCTTGACATATTGAACGCTCGTTGGAAGGCCGTTGGCGTCTCTGTTGCCTGCCTCAATGCTCTTTGCATACACCTCGAAACCAACAATAACTCTTTTGCCCTGATCTCCGCTTCTACCCGACGCTCGGTGCCAACGAATGACCAGTGTGACGTGATTGTTGATGTAATATCGTGGCTGTCCAGTGGTAGGATGGAAAACTTCGTAGCCCATTTTGAATCCGGCAGCATAGTACTTGCGTGATTTGTCAACCGTGACGAAACTTGTAGCACCAGGGAGATTGTCGACGATCCATTCCGCGACGTAACCATTGTGAACAATCTCTTGCGCCTTCTTCAGACCAGCTTTGTCAATCTCTTGACTGCATAGATATCTCGCCTCCTCGTCCTTTCCCATTTCAAGCTCATAGTCGGAAACGACAATTCGATCCCCTCGTAGCACCTCGCCCAGGTTCAAGGCAACATTGGATCCGCTGATAAGACCTGGCGCCTTGGTCCGCCCGCTTGGATGACATACAAAAGGCAGTTCAGCGAAAGCATATTGTATCTGAGTGCTATCAGAGTAGACTTTGTTGACGAACAGGGGAATCTTGTCGCCCTCGCTCCACGTCTTGATCGACCAGCCTAAGAAAAGTCTTAGCGGATGTGATTGTCGAATATTGACTCGTACCTACCAGGTATGTAGAAAGCCTGCGCTAGTGTGAACAGAAGACAAAAGACTGTCCAAGAACCAGTTCTTGCGATCCTGAAGTCGGCTGCCATCTGTGATCTCCCGGAGGCCGCTGAATACTAGAAGTGGTCCCAGCTGGTCTTTTTCACCACTTTGAGATCGAGACCATGCGCCAAATAGTGCGATCTGTCAAGGCTTCCAGCTGACGAGGAATAAGTAAGACTTGGCAAAGTCTAAACCCCGAGAGTGCGTAATTTGGCGCTGGGGAAAGGATGGTAGCCTCTGAGTGACAGGTGGATCTTCTGCTGACAAACGAGAGAATTCGAGAATGGGGTCGAGAAGGATGGTAAAGCCGATCAGCGATAATGCGGAAGAGACAAAGAAGATGGA
>Ga0268244_10000701_pt1 | contig 13061 bp, 10 predicted proteins | sample AgamicMgSfe_FD_200258 | JGI IMG/M metagenome (GOLD analysis project Ga0268244, IMG submission 200258) | Agave microbial communities from Guanajuato, Mexico - Mg.Sf.e (v2) (version 2) | ecosystem: Host-associated > Plants > Phyllosphere > Phylloplane/Leaf | place: Guanajuato, Mexico | collected... | reverse complement strand
CATTTCTACTTCTTGAAACAGTTCTTCTGTACCTACCACGTACTCTCCTGTCATCGCCACGAAGTGGTTCCGCACGCTGTCGGGGATGCGGCGGGCGAGGGGGCTGCGGACGGCGGAATCGTCATTTTCGACTTCGGATCGTTTCGAAGGGTCGGCGGCCTTGGTGAAGGGCAATGCTATTGCGGCTCCTGACAAAGGCGCCTACGCGATTGGCCAACGTCAGTGAAGGTTGTTCACGTATGCACGGCCGCGGGCCAGGAGGAACGTACGTTGATATTCATCGTGAGGGCTACTCAGCTTGGATGAGGTATGTTTTGGTAGTCAAGGATGTTGATGTGAAGGAGGAGGAATGAGAAACATGGGAGCACAAAACAAAAACAAAGGTCGATGATGTACTTATTCCAGTGGAAGGGAGGTCAGTCGCTCGTGCCTCCCACACCACATACGCGCACTTGCACTTGCCGCTCGCCACTTGCACTTGCACTTGCGCATGGCTGCCGTGCATGTGAAGTGTTTGCTGATGACGACGGACTATTGACGACATCGCCATTGGTGGGGGAGACAAAGGCCGAACATACAGTATCCTCTCAAGAAAGTTAATTAAAGGTTGGTGAATAGCCCGCCTTCGATTGGTGAACCATCAGTGAGCATTTCTTTTCGCGGTCCCGGGAGATGTGGACGTGGATTCATGAGCTGCCACCCGGACAAACAGTTGAGAGCAGAGCGGATGAGCCCGATTTGCGCAATACCAAGCTCACCCAACCGACCCGGCACCCCGGGATCCCGATCGCGCTTGTCGATCCTCCACCCGTTCCTGGCCAGCACTAGATCTTGCTATCCTTGGCTAAACGCTTATTACCTTATTCATTACTCTTCTTCGGACTTACCTCCTCACCCGAGCGGTGACTGCCAGTCAGTCGCATTTCGCATCGGGAAACGGCCCTTACAACATATGGCAACTGGTTAGGACCGTCGCGGAGAGAGCAAACAAGAAAGAAAACACACTTACCAGCGCCCGGCTGTTTGCATCGAGACAAACATCGTCACTGCCGGTGCACAGTGCGCCACAAAACGTCCATCCTCGCGACTTCTAAAAGCCTCGGCCTGAGATCGTCATCCGGCAGTCATCCGGCAGACCTTCCCAGACACCACGAAAGCACAACCTAACGACGCTCCTTGTTCCGGGACATAACGTCGTTCTTGACATTTGGACTCGCTCCCTAATCTGGAAGCAATCGCACGCATTGAACATCGCTGCTTTCCGCGACAAGATCAGTGGCGGTCCTGCCACTCGTGCTGCAAGGCCGCTTTGCTGCACTTGTGAAAGAGACATAATCTCACTGTTGAGGGCGCGGTCACAATCCACCACAGCTGAGATCGCCGACTCAGGGTGGTCAGGTCGACGCGCCAAAACACCGACCTGATCGATAGCGGCTCGCTGCAGCGCTGTCGCCTTGCGTGTCTGCTCGACAATGGGAACCGCTGTCTGCTCGCGTGAGCGATCGGACAACAAACACCGCAGACGTAAAGCAAAATCGCGGGCAGTAGAGGCAACGCGCAGTCCCAGAAACGTGGCGAGCGCTGCGGTCAAGTCATGGACTTCCGCCATAGAGATGACATTGGTTTGGAATTCGTTCGATTCTCATGTTCCACGCTCGTTTGATAGACTGTCCTGGTAGGAGCAGTTACCTTTGCGCGGGAGTCTGGAAGGCAGTTCATGTCTCATACTTGACATCGCGCCGCGAATCACACTGATGTTCTGTCTCGATGTTTCGGCCTTGCAGTGTTGTTACGCCAGAACTTCCGCTGATGTGGGTTTGGAGTCCTCTCGTATGGCCCGCTCAGTGACGTCAATACAGTGTTGCAACCACGTGCACATGTGCGCAAAGCATGATGTACGCATCTGGCCACTCCACGGCGACATCTCGAGGCCAAATCAATTCGTTGAAGAAAGATCAAGAAATCCGATAGCTTTGCCTCGACGATGACCACCAAAGGTCGTTGCCTTTGCGGGCGAGTGGAGGTAAGCGAGACGCCCACCACGCCACGCTTTACCTCAACACCAGGCAATTCAATCAATCCAGGCTCAACTCATCCACAGGTCACAATCGACAAACCCCTCTCCTCCGTCCCAACCCTCATGTGCCACTGCACCTCCTGCAAGCGCCGCTCCGGCGGCCTCGCCTCCTACGCCTTCCTGATCCCCCAACAGCACGTCCACATCACCAGCGACGAAGACACGCACGTCGAATACGCGGACAACGACACGGGCAGCGGCACGCCGATGCAGCGCAGCATGTGCGCGCGCTGCGGCAGCCCCGTGCGCATCATCGAGGGGTCGGCGCCGGAGACGTGGTGCATGCAGTATGGGTTGTTTGCGGGCGAGGTCGAGTTGCCGCCGCCGAAGGTGGAGATGTTTCGGTCGAGGGCGTGTGGGTGGGTGAGGGCGGTGGGGGAGGATGTCAGGGAGACGATGTGATGGGATGTTGGTGAACAGCGGGCTGTGAGCTGGGCTGATAGCCGCCGGTTTCCCCCATCACTTGACTGTATATGAGTCGAAACCCCCTTCGCTTTTCTGCGGGGTGATGTGAGTAGAAGCAAACTTCAGCGATGAGATTCCCCCCCAAGTTCGCGGCGCTTTGTCTTGGTTGATTGATTAGAGCAGTGCAGAATGCCGGGCTTCGGGGAGAGATGTTGTCTGTGATGTCTCGAGATTGGCCTGGTCTGGTGCAGGTGAGGGACCGAGGTTTAGCCGCGCTATACACCCCAAGCTCCTCCGCCAAGCTTCTCGGGCCCAACGTCGATAACGAGAGGCGGAGGTGGTCATCATCTTGAGCCTCGAGCACGCAATCACGTATGTACCCAACAGTCAAGGTAAGGTAAGGTACTGGGGAAGTACATAGATATCTCCCAGATACGGTAGGTGGTAACATTCTTTATCGTCCCTCTCTTCTTGCTCCCCCATCACCTCTCGATCTCCTCCCTCTTCTCTGGCTTGAGCACTGCAAGAATCGAACCATGGCACCAGCGCTGACCGAGTCTACCGGCCCTGCACCACACACGTTGGGAAGCAACAAGACCAACAATGGCCAGGTTGTGAACAAGAGTATCTTCCCGGACGGCCTGAAAACATCCGGCCAGCATCCGCCCATCTACTCCCTCTTGCCACCATACGAAGCCTTCCCTAAGGAAATCACAGGCCCCACCGTATGGAAGGCCGAAGACTACCGCACCAACCCGGAAAGATGGGTTCACGTCTTCAGCGAGGACGAGATCGCCGAACTCGGCAGTGCCGCCGACCGATACATCGCCTCCGGCACGCCTCTCACCGGCATCACCAAGGCCTTGTTCCCTCTCCCCAAGCTCTCGGCCTTCTTCGGCACCGTCCGGAAGGAGATCGTCAACGGCAAAGGCTTCGTCCTCTTCAAAGGCATCCCGGTCCAGGAGTGGGGCTTGCACAAGTCCGCCACGGCGTACATGGGCCTAGGCGCCTACTTTGGCTACTTCGTGAGCCAGAACGGCCGGGGACATGTGCTGGGTCACGTCAAGGATCTCGGGGAGGATCCGACGCAGAAGGATCGCGTCCGCATCTACCGGACGAATGCCAAGTATATATCCCCCACGCAAGTACATTTTTATCTCGAGACTGACGCTTTTGTACAGACAATACTTCCACACCGACGGCAGCGACCTCGTCGGCCTGCTCTGCATCGCCAAAGCCCTCGACGGCGGCGAATCCGACATCGCCTCGACCCACCACGTCTTCAACACGCTGCAACGCACGCACCCGGACGTCGTCGAAATCCTCACCACCCCGAACTGGTACTTCGACCGCAAAGGCGAAATCAGCCAAGGCCAAGACCCCTGGTACCGCTCCGCCGTCCTCTTCCTCGAGCACGACCCGCCGAACTCTTCCCCGCGCGTCTGGGCCAAAGTCGACCCCAACAACGTCACCTCGCTGAAACGTTTCAGTTCCGGCCCGGATGCGCGCATCCCGCCTCTGTCCGACAAACAGCTGTATGCGCTCAAGGTGTTCGAGGACACGTGTGCCTCGCTGGCGCTGCACATGATCCTGGATCCGGGCGACATCCAGCTTCTGGCCAACTCGCACGTCTTCCATGCACGCACGGCGTACAAGGACTACCCGCCCGACACGGTGGACGAGCAAGGCCGGCCGCGGGTGCGGCGGCATTTGATGCGGTTGTGGCTTGCGGTGCCGGGGGACGAAGGCGGGTTCAAGACGCCGTTTCACGACAGTAACAACAAGAAGCGGGGCGGGATTCAAGTCGATGATCATCCGCCAGTCTGTCCACTGGATGCTGAATAGATCACGATGAATGCAATGAATCCATATACCCATATCTATCGCTTCGCTACGCAACACTAGCAAAAGCCCTCTTCTTCCTCCCCTTATCCACGTTGACCTCCTCCTCCGGCACCTCATCCAAATATCCACCACTCTCACTCGCCCGCGCATCCCTCGCCATGACCGTCAACCCGGCCAAATTAAACCCGACAATCCTCCTCTGCTCTTCCTGCCACTCCTCGTACGCCCGTGACATCTCCTCCAGCCGCGGCCGCAGCCGCCGCGACGCCACGATCTGCGCCATGTGCGCCTGCAGCAGGAAGTACGTCACGCGCCAGGCGAGGGCGGGCAGCAGGCGGGTTTGGAGGAAGAGGGTGAGGAAGGTGAAGAGGGTCTCCAGAAGGGAAAAGGGGATGACGAGGAGGGCGTCGTTGAGGGCGGGCGTGGGGATCTTGGACAGCACGTTGAGCACGTGCCGTTCCGCGCTGATGTTGCCCAGCGCCAGGAAGAGCGGGTTGCGTTGCGGGACGGCGAGTCGGGGATTCCGGGCCTTGTCGCGTTCGTAGGCGCGCATGAGCTCCAGGTCGGCGATGCCGAGCTCGAGGGCCTCCATGATCTTCTCGCCGTGCGTGAGGGTGGAGATGGTTTGTTTGCTGGCGGCGGCGACTTCTTCGCTTTGCTGTTCGTCGTCTTGGAAGTCGCGGTCCATGTTGGTCGCCAGCGTCGACTCGTACATCTCCTCCAGCTCCTTTTCTCGTTCTTCTTCGAGGAAGAGGAGATCGTCGCCGACTTCCCAGACGCGGATACTTTTGTCGTGGGAGGCGGTGACGACGGTCTCGCCGGATTGTGAAACGGCCATGGCCCAGACTTCGCCGTGATGGCCTTCGAGCTTCTGGATCTGCTCGAACTTGTCGCCGTCCCAGCTCTTCACTACACCGTCTTTGCTGGCGCTGAACAAGATGTGCTGCTCGTCTCTCTCCACAGGGTGAGGGATGAAGCTGACTTGCATGACGCTGTCCTGGTGCGCGAAAAAGGCCTTGTGGCAATCTCCAAAGTCGAGACCCCAGATGCGCACGTTCTTGTCCGCCGAACAGGTGGCAATCAATTTGCTATCACTGCTGATACTCAGATTCAAGACGGGCAATTTGTGACCATAAAGCGTGAGGAAAAGCTTCAGGCTGTCGACGAAGAAGACCTTGACCGTGTTGTCGAGTGTTGCCACAGCGAGCAATCTCTGATCCGGGCTGAAGCAGAGGCTTAAGATATCATCCGAGACCTTGAGCTGACGAGTCTGGGTCAGTTTGAGTTTCTGGGTCGTGCGACGAGTGCCGGGGATCTCTTCGTCCACGATGTCGAACCGCCAAAACTTGGCGCTCTTGTCCGCAGAGCCCGTTACCACGCTTCGACCATCGGGGTGGACCGCCAACGTCCAAATGGCCTGCCCTTCATGCGCTTGGAAACTGTCAATCAGCGTGCTCGTCGAGATATCGTACAGCTCGAGCTCGCCGGTCTTCGTGCCGAGCAATACGATTCGATCGCCTGGCAGGAAGGCGGAGCAGAGAGCTTGACCACAGTCGAGCGTGCGTAGGCATGATTGGGTCTTCATGTTCCAGACTTTCAGTTGGCCGCTGGAGGCCGAAGCGAGCATGCGATCGTCTGACGAAAGCGCCAGTGTGCGTACGTCGGTTCTGTGGCCTGGGAGGTCGACAGAAAGCGAGCGGATGTATTCGGGCGAGTCCTTCGATGTCGGTTTCTGTTGCGCTCGATTGACCGAGTACGACTCCAGCTGGTTGTTTGTTGTGGACACCAATAGCTGTAAGTTCTTGTTTGTTCTGCTAGTCGCGCTTTCCCAGTCGACCGAGCGTACCTTTCCACCAGTCCGGACAATGACATGCGACACGAACAAGTCGATCACATCAGGCGTACCGACAGTCTCGTCTGCCTCTGTGGGCACAGCCTCGCCAGCCGCGGCAGCTTTCTCGCGTCTCCGTCGTCTTTTGCGCTGCATGTGCCTATGTACCTCATCGCCCGATCGCATCCGCCATATCTCTACAGCCTTGTCACCGCCGTGTACAGCGATGTAGTCCTGCCTCGGGTGGAACAGAACACCGGTAGTCCTGTCTCGACCTTGACGGTGTAGCACTCCTTGGCTAAGGATTATATCCTCCTTCTTGCCTTCGGTCGTGTGGGAGGAGAGGTCGGAGAGTCTATCGAGGTTGATACGCCAAACGTTGAGCTCTCCATCGTTGCCTGCCGTTATGCATCCTGCACCATCTGGGCTCAAACCTAACGCCCAGCACTCGCCGTTAGTTTGCGCGACGTGCGTCTCAACACAATGAGGTGACGCTAGATCCCAGAGCTTCACCAAAGCGTCCTTTGAAGTAGAGATGAGGTATTTCTCCTCCACCTCTCCGCTATCGCTGGCCGTGACATCGACAGCCTCATCGGTATGCGGGCTTTGCCTTCTCGAAACAGGAGTCTGCAAAAACGATAGACCTGTGATCTGGTCTTTGTGCCCCCTCAGCCTGAACTCCGCCGTCTCCGAGAGCAAGTTCCAGATGATGATGTCCGTATCACGACTGCCACTCGCCAATCTGGAGCCATCCCGGTCGAACTGCAGGTGAGTGACTGCACTTCGGTGTCCATTGAAGTTGACGACGATCTGCGCAGACAGAGCGTCCCATATCCGTATCGAGCCATCCGCATGTCCCACGCCGAAAAGGTCGGGCTGCACCGCGCATTGAGCGATGCATGTGACCTGGTTCCGACAGTCCTTGTCTTGCCAGCGCGACAGCAGTTCGCCTTTCTTCACGTCCCAGCATAGGACCTGCTCGTTTGCGCCGACATACGCTCTGCCTGCGCCGGTCCGTCGACTTGCGATGGTGGTGAGACCGTCCGGCGTCCACAGACAATTCGACGATGCTGTGCAGACTGTCCCGAAAGCCTGAGTGGCTTCATATTTTCTGCGATGATCAGCGTATGCTTGATGTGTTCGCTCATGCGACGACGACTTACCTGTAGGAACGAACCATGTTTGCGATTGAATCTTCACATGCGCATCGCAACTTTTTTGATATGCGCCACCCCACACTTTTCGGCGGCAAGTCGGAATTGGTTAAGCGTCCATCAAATCTTCAACTAAAATCCATGCCCAGCTTCGGTAGCCGGGCCGGCCGTTCCTCGACGCCAGCTGCACGGTGACGTGGTGGGTAAAGCTCCCTTCACATCACCTGCAGTGTGCCGCTGTTGGCAGCCTGCTTGCTTGGATGCTCGACTCCTATCCTGCTACACCCACAACCCTACGACGCCGACTTCGAAGGCGAACTCAACGGTGACGACGACGACGTCAACTTGAAAGGCGACGTGCAGGGCGGCATAACTAAAGATCCGGCTTCGCGCGCAGTCTGAAGGAGCTCACATTGGTGGAGACCTAAGCAGAGAGAACATCCTTAACATAACACCACGCCAACAAGATGGCCCTCATCGAGACGTCGCTCATCTGGGTCACATATGCTGTGTGCCTGGCCATCCTCGTCTTCATCGCCGGCATCTTCGTCTTCGTCTACCAGAAGCCCGGCGAACGCACGGTCAGCGTGACGGCGGTATGCTTCGTCACCGTCCTGGCCCTGCTGGCCACCGTGCTGCTCATGCCCGTCGACATTGCCCTGGTTTCCTCGACGACCAACCGCAAGTTGGGCGCGAAGAGGGACTGGGCCACGCCGGACGCGGTGGACAACATCACGTACCAGCTGAAGATCGTGTACTACACGCTGTACAGCCTGGATGCCGTCTTGTGTCTCCTGGTCGTGCCGTTCACGTACTTCTGGTATGAAGAGCGCGATGAGGTGGCGGCGGAGGAAGGGCAACAGACGGTTGGAAGCAGGCTGTGGGGTGCGTTCAAGTACACCATCGCCTTCCTCATCCTCGTCCTTGTGCTCTTCTTGGTGGGCTTCTTCATACCGGTTGCCAGGAGAGCGCGCGATGAGCATAAAGATTTGGGCTACTTCAAGGACTTGCTGACTGGAAATCGTGAGTACACGGACTATCTATACTTTCCGCTCCTTTGCTAATTCTGCTTGTACAGACGGCGAGCGCGCCCTAACTTTCTCCGTCGGCGTCCTCATCACCGTTGGGACCATTCTGTACTGTCTCTACACCGCTCCTGGTCTTGCTCTACTGCCCCTCACACTCATCAAATCCGCACCAAGAATCTCCGCACCTCAGCTCGCAGCCACGAGCTCCAGCCAACTGGCCCAAAACCGCGAACGCCAACGTCAGCTCGAGATGCGCAACGAAGGCCGTGAAGGTGGGCTCGACACGCGGGATCAACGCGAGCTTGAGAGTCTCGTCCGTGAAGAACGGACCCTGGTCCGCCGTGAGCGTCTCGCCGCTGAGAACAGCGGCGAAGGCCACCACTTCCTCGTGCGCGTCTGGATGAAGCTCGAAGCCGTCTTCCGCCCGCTCAAGCTCCTCGGCGGCTGGCTCCTCCTCATCATCTCGTTAATCATCTTCGCCAGCATGCTCATCACGTGCATCGACAAGATCAAAAACTCCGTCTGCAAAGCCCACTGCGGCTACCTGCTCGGCGAGACCGAGATCTTCAACCCGATCAACTGGCTCATGACCCTCACGTCCAAGATCTTCCCCATCGACTACATCCTCTTCCTCCTCCTCACCCTCCTCTTCTTCGCCTCGTCCGTCGTCGGCGTCGCCACGATCGGCATCCGCTTCCTGTGGGTCACGCTGTTCAAGATCCGCACCGGCCACACGACGCCCAACGCCATGCTCATGGCGACCGTGATGCTGACCCTCATGGTCTTCGCGCTCAACTACGCCCTGGCCATGATCGTCGCCCCACAATACGCCACCTTCGGCCCGCAGACCTTCTGCGACCGGCCCTCGCACCACCCGGACCAGCAACCGAACTGCACCGACCACCGCTCCGCCATCAAACCCTGCACGGAGCGCGCCGACAACCCGGTCGCGCACCTCGTCTGCACGCCCTCGGTCCTCTCCACCTTCCTCAACAGCATCACCGTCAACTTCCCCTTCCTCGGCGTCATCGACTTCTGGGCCCAGTTCGCGTTCCTCGGCATCTTCGTCGTCGTGTTTGTGGTCATGCTCTTCCGCGTGCCGCACCTGGACGAGGAGCAGATGGACGACGATCTCCGGGAGGAGGAGGAAGAGGGCTTGCTCGCGTCGACGGGCCGCAGGTTCGGCGCCACGTGGCAGGATATCACGGGGCGGGCGAAGGGGGTCAAGAGGGCGGATTACGGGGCGGTGAGTGGAGATGCGCCAGCGGCGGATTCCGGGACGGGTGATCATGGTGAGGAGGCGCCCGTTGGGAGCGTTAGAGGTGGAGCGAATAGGGATTCGAATTGGTGAGGGGTGAGTAGTGAGTGGAGGGAGAGAGAGGAAGAGGTAATGGGTGGAAAGGTTGATGTGTGTGTATGTGTTTTTGTGGTACAGATTGTTACGCCTGGTATGGGAAGGATTGTACGTGTGCAGCAGTTGATAGGATGCGGTAGCCATATATCACTCGCAAGAATCTCATCGCCGTAATGTCCCGAACAGTATGATAGCACGCGCACAGGTCACCGAACGCAAGCGAATACATCTGGTAGCAACGTAAAGTCATTGGTGTTCCACTAGCTAAGCCATGCTTAATCTGTCAGACCACATTTGACTTGAATCACAGACCGCAAATCCCGTGGCCGATACCGCCACCCATCCACCGAACGCCCACGCAGCAGTGTATGTGAGATACGCTTATGCCACGAGCGTGCTGGCCGTCGCGCTCTCGTATCTCCAGGTCGGCGGGAGGGCGCCGACGGACTTGTAGTAGCGCGAGAGGCGGTGGATGCGCGACTCGATGAGAATGAGGCGGAACTTGCTGTCCTTGTCCTTGCGGTTGCGCTCGAGGTGCTTGCGGACGGCGACGGCCTGAATAACGTCATGTGTCAACAGACCGATACGAATCGATAGGAGAGTGGTAGGTTGTGGATGGTTTCCGATTGTTTACCTTCTTGATGAGCATGTACAGGTCCTCTGGGATTTCGGGTGCGAGGCCTGATGCAGGAAATCTCTCTGTCAGTCTTTTGTCGCGACCAAGCAGAGGCAGTAATGGGCATCGTGAAAGATGCTGGGGTATGTCTGTGGCCATCTCTTGCAAGCCTAGTCCAGCCTCTTTCAACCTGCGTATATGGATGGGAGACGCATACCGTTGCCCTTGAGGATGCGGAGGATCTTGTTACCTGCATCGCACCAAACGTTAGCACCCATCTCCCGCATCAAAAACTTAGGCCCGTTTTTCCCCCTTCTCCTGCCAATTTCAACATACCAGTCACGATCTTGACCTGCGCGACGCCATGGCTGTCCCTCAGCACGACGCCGATCTGCGACGGCGTGGCGCCCTTCTTCGCGAGCTTGCAGATCTGGTCGACGACCTGCTCCGGGGTGGTCTTGAGCCACGCCGGCGGGGTGCGCGAGTACGGGATGGCGGAGGAGGATATGCCCTTGCCGTTGCTGTGAAGACGACCCATGTTGGCGGTGGTTGTCGGATTCGGGAGTTGGGCGAGATGAATCGGTCGGTCGTTCGGTCGCTGGCGTGAGGTCGAAGTTGCTATTGCGTGAGCAAATTCCTGTGTGTCGGCAGAATTCCAACGCCAAGCCCGATGGCGCTTGGGCCTCGCTGTGGGAAGAAATCTGCGTACAACCTTACACACAACACTTTGCTCTCCGTTGTCAATATAGACTCACACACAAAGACGGAGGATGTTCGTCTGAGTGTACTGAAAGGCACTGCTTCCAGTCGCCTGCTACTGTGTGGGCGCATGTATCGCGGAGAAGCGTCGTCGGAGCCGTAAACACGATGCAACTACAGCTCCCACCGGCTCTCTTCACTTCCACCAGGACACCAATGGGTCACGGTACGTGTTTTCCTGCATCTTTTCCCACGCACCCAACATGCTCGCAAGATGATATTCCACATTATACTCATATTTCTGGTACCTCTTATGTCAGAGACGCTCGTTCGTCTCGATGATCTAAATGGACTTCTGATCCCTCACCCGCATCCCTATTTACTCCTCCGAGAGCGAAACTTGTCTATGTCAAGTCCAGTGACGCTGACGAGTCGCCCAGGATCAAAGTGCTTTCGACACCCGGTGCAGAATCCGCAGATGCGGGAAGTTTGAGTGACAAGGTCACGAAGGTGTCGATCTTTCTGGTCTGAGTTGAGACCTACTCACCTGCCATTGTCCACATGTCTGGTTTAATAGCGGCGCGGCGTACCTTTCGAGACCTACCAGCTCCCATGACGAAGTATACGGTGAGATATGGAGAGCGTCTACATTCTGCCTATTGAGCACGTGAACAGCAGACTCGTCTCATCGCTTCACGTGTCTATGGTCGTGCCTGTCCGGTGGGCTCGGCATGAAGGAGAAGGCGATGCAGAGCGAGCCGGAAAGAGTCGGTCTCCCGTCGTCCCTGAGTTCAATGCAGCCATAGGCGTATGGAGGTTGAGGCCGGGTCGTTGAGCTGCGAGCGCAGGTCCCTGGTAGGATGGATTTCCCAACATACCTTACGTACGAAACGTTGCAACAAGCCGTCGGCAATCCTTGTCTTTGAAATGGTATCGTACAGGATCATCAAGCGTGGCAACGTTCCAGGCTTTCCATGAAGTTCACAGAGCATTGTTGAGAGCACTGCCGGAGACTGTAGCCGTACCTGCTACTGCGAGAGACGCAATTTCTCAAAGTCCGGTCGTCAAGACTCAAGAAGCGTAGCCCGAAGAAGTTCCTAAAATCACGTGAGGCGTTTCCACGGGGTTCGCAGACCGAGCCGAAGCGCTGCATGTGGCGATGACAAAGAGTCCCGGTCTTTCGAACCTTGGAACAACGGGTTACCACGATGCAGAAGTTTATCGTGATAGTCGGTACCTACTATGTAGGTAGTCGTGTTTTGGTTCCCAGACGACGGGAGCTCCAAGCTTGTCACCAAAGCAACCGGCGTGTCGGCGCTGAGAAAGGGTGGGAAACACGTTGTTTCGCGTGGTCCATCTCAAGCACCTCACTCGTAGATTGATGATGATGATGATGACAGAAACCGCTTTGAGAACGGGCTGGCTGCGAATTGTACCGGGAGGATTCGAGGCTCGACGTTGATTATTACACCGGTGGGACGGTCGTCGAGTCAAAATACGTCGGCCGTCGCTGTTGCGACGATGTACATTCCAGACTCACATGCCCCGGTGACGGTCACGCTCGCAAGAGTCTGGAGCCCGTCAAGAACTGGCCTGAGCGAGAGTCTGGGCCGTCGAACTCGTACACTCATCATTCTGTATTGTTGACTCGGCCGTCTCTCCAGCCATGTTTGGTATCGACGGTAACAGCATCGAGACATTTGTCTTTTTCTGTTCCGTTGATACCTATCGACCGTGATTATCATGAACTATAGCCTAACCGAGATGAAGCGAACGTCGTACCTGCGCTAGTGGCCCGAGACTCGACCAATCACACCGGCCCACGCTCCATCAGAGCCTCCTTTTCTTCAACCTTGCAATTCCCCCCCCAAACTTCCACTTCCCACTTCCTGCTTCCCTCCTTTCCTCCTCACACTTGGTCCCCTCCGACCCCAGCCACTCCTTTTGACCCACCACTGTCCTTCTCGTGTTGTTGTTCTTCACGCGACATCTCACATCTAGCACCATCAAGGCGAACGTTTGTCTACAACCAAGCAACAACGCGCCCCATCC
>Ga0268244_10000699_pt1 | contig 13131 bp, 10 predicted proteins | sample AgamicMgSfe_FD_200258 | JGI IMG/M metagenome (GOLD analysis project Ga0268244, IMG submission 200258) | Agave microbial communities from Guanajuato, Mexico - Mg.Sf.e (v2) (version 2) | ecosystem: Host-associated > Plants > Phyllosphere > Phylloplane/Leaf | place: Guanajuato, Mexico | collected... | reverse complement strand
CAGCTCGACGGCAGGCCCCGAATTGTGGGCGAGGCGTGGGAGTTCGACTGGTGGGTCTCAGCAGGGTGGATTGCGGGAGTTGAGACTTGGGAGTCGGAGAGACTCGACGAGTTCGGTGCAGAGCTTGCGGCTCGTGAATGTACGAGGGCAGCGGCAGACGTTGTCTCAAGAGCTTGGTTCTGGTGTCGGTGCTGCTGTGCCCAGCCCACCAGCAAAAGAGTCGGCCTCCCCGGGTTTCTTCGAGCCGGTAGCCCCAGCGCCAGCGCCAGCCCCAGCCATGTCATCCGTGATTACGCCCGAGACACCAGCTCCCGCAAGCGCTCCTGCTTCTGGCCCTTCTGGATTGGCAGTCCCCACGGCCGGGATGTGGCACAAGCGTACAACCTCCCTCGCCACGAAAGAGGTCTTCGCAACGCCCCAACACGAAGTCGTACCCGAAGACGCCCTCCTCCTCGAACTCGTGAACGCCAAGACGGCCGAAGCGTCAGCGCGGCAAGAGATCGACGAGCTCAAGCGCTCGATGAACATTTCCCAGCGGCGACAGGACGCCACGCTCGCGCAACTGCGCCAGGAGATCGAAGTGACGAAGCTGGAGGCGCGCAAGGCGCACGAGGACGCTCAAGCGGCGCGCCGGGCGGAAGCTGAAGCGATGGTGTACGCGGGCCAAGGTTTTGGTGGTTCGGGGTTGAGCGTGCCGACCACGCCGGCGGCGTACGACAGTGACAATCGGAGCCTCGGGACGAACGGCGACATGGTCACGCCGGCGTTCGAGAAGCCGTTGCCGGAACTATATGTGAAGAAGATGGAGAGTGCGACGCCGGTGAAGCCGACAGGGAGTCCTGGCGGTAGTGGTAGTGGTGGTGGGGGCGTCGGGGGTTGGTTTTGGTCAAAGAGGACGGCGAGTACGACTAGGGCTGCTGCCGTGGCTGGTACCGCGGCGTCGCCGGTGGGGAGTGCAAGTGGAGAGTCATAATGGGAATGGCAGAAGATTGTTGGTCAGCGTTCCAAGCGCGTTGTTTCTCTGTTTCGTGTGTGCACTGTTGCGACTATGTTGGGCCGTACGCATGGCGGAGCGCAGGCGTATGAGAGAGGTGGAGAGTTGTACCAATGGATCGCATGGCCCAAGGCTGTTGCATATTCATAGCGGTGAAAGGGAGAACGTTGGTACAGTCACCCTGGTGGGCTGGGCTCTGCTACATTACATATGTAGCTCGCGCAAGAGTTCGGAGAACATTCGGGCGAGCAGTCATTCTCCAGATAGATCGACCCGAGGCTTCGGCTCGGAGACTCCGCCCCCGCAGTCCCCACCCCCCACACTGATCTCGGCACTAGCTCGCTCTCGACTTCCAGGGTCCCACCCAACTCTTTCGACGACATGTATCAATTCATGTACCTGGGTATTTGATTTTGGTAAACAATGAAGCAACATTATCGATCTGAGTGATTGACTTCAATATCGGTTACTAGTGATTAATCTTCCCGAGACGGCGGCACGAAATTCCACAAGTCTTGAGTGCACACTGCTACGAGTCTACGACGATCTGTTTCTGTTCGAACGGTACATCTCACGCCACTTACATATATGCAGCATAAACAGTGTACCCCTCTTCTTCAGGGCTTGATAGGCCGGAGCTCCTCACACTGTACCCTCTCATCTGGCAGATTAGCTCATCCTCTTGATCAGCTCACGCTCCTCCAGCACTTCGGTGTCGCGTCACAGCACAGAAGTACAACCGGCCGAGCTACTCTATCGTCGATGTTTCGTTCGTTGCATGATGACGACCGCCAAAGAGCTTCCGGGAGGGCCACGTGCGCTCCTTGGCTGTCTACTGTGTGTGTGGTGAGCTGACTATATCCCCACGGTGAAGAAGGCAGCTGTCAGCCATCAACTCGTCTCGTTGTCGCGCTTCCTTTTCAATCTTCAGCCTGCTCTACCTGAACCCTCGCCGCCTCTACTTGCCACGAAACACCACTAACATGGACTATGATGCAAGCGACCCGTTAAGCAGGACGAACTGGTCAAGCAAAGAGTCCAAACCAGAGGATCCTCTCGCTTTGCACAAGTTGCCCACCGGACAAGCATCACACCATGAACATGCTCCAGCGCCCAGCCATCCCACGGCCGACTCCGGCAACACGTTAGACTTGCATAAGACTTCTTCGGCTCTGCAAGGGCCTCGGGCTCGGCTGGGTCTGCACCCGGAGGCTCCCGTGCTGGAAGAACACGACACGGCCGAACATAGCGACCTCTGGTGGTCCAAAGTGCGCATGACGCTCAAAGAGCCGTTCGCGGAGTTCTTCGGGGTCTTCATCATGGTGTTGTTCGGAGACGGTTCGGTGGCTCAGGTCTTGCTTTCGGCGGGCCAGCAGTCGGCGCCTGGCGGCGATGGTTATGGCCAGTATCAGTCTATCTCTTGGGGCTGGGGCCTGGGGGTCATGCTGGGGGTGTACGTCGCTGGCGACAGTGGAGCATACCTGAAGTGAGTCCGGTTCACTTCACACGACACGCTTCTTTTGGTCGTTTGCTGACAATCAATGTCCCCAGCCCAGCCATCACTCTGACCAACTGTCTCCTGCGAAAACTGCCATGGCGACGCTTCCCGATCTACCTCCTCGCTCAGTTCCTTGGCGGTTTCGTCGCCGCTGGCGTCATTTACGCCAACTACGTCAATGGCATCAACGCCGTGGAAGGGCACAACATCCGCACCGTGCCGCCATCCAAGACGGCCACAGGCGGCATCTTCTGCACCTATCCTCAAGCTAACCTCACGAAAGCTTCCCAGTTCTTCTCCGAGTTCATCGCGTCGACAATCCTGATGTTCGTCATCTTTGCAATGAAAGACGATAGCAGACAAGGCGGTTTCTCGGCCGCGGGCTCCTGGTTTCCCCTCGGTTTGTTCTTCCTGGTCTTCGGTCTCGGCGCATGTTTCGGCTGGGATACGGGCTACGCGATCAATCTCGCTCGAGACTTCGGGCCGAGACTCATGAGCTACGCGGTGGGATACCAGGGCGTGTGGTCGGCGGGAGGGTATTATTTCTGGATCCCCATCGTAGCGCCGTTCCTGGGATGCTTGTTCGGAGGCATTCTGTATGATATCTTTCTGTACACCGGGCCGAGTCCGATCAACACGCCCTGGTTTGGGTTGAAGGAGATCTTCAGCCCGAAAAAGGCGATTGGTGAGAGGGTTAGAGAGCAAAAGGAGCAGGGGTTGGTCTGAATGAGCGTGCGTGGTGGTGAATAGTCTCATGAGTCAGCGCAGGACTGCCGTAAAAGTAGTCGGTTTACCTGTGGGGCAATTCGAGGACTGCCATGCAATGAGTGAAATCCCGCTCACTCCAACAGTTAGCCTACCGTCAAGGCAGTGCTTAAAGCGTAGGTGCAATCTCGTCAGCCGGGGTATCCCCGTGTCCGTCGACTTATTGATGCATATACAGTCATGAAATCGTGGGATCCTCCACATTCTCATTTGCGAGCCAGAGGCTGTTCTCTCAAGCGGAATACTTCATGGGTCGCGGAGTTTTCGGACCGCGCAGAGAGTAACTGGTGCTAGATGCGAGAAGGCAGGCAGACGATACGGCGATGCTGTTCGTCATTGCATTCGACGTGGCGTCGACCAGTGAAATCATGGCCTCTATGACCGAGACTTCTGTTGGGCGGTGTACGAAGGTGTCGTGGTACTGTTACAGCAACATATCAAAAGCATCGTTGACTTGACTCGGGAGGTGTTTGTTGGCGGGCAGTAACGCAGTGGCTTGCTGCACCGCCAAAGCGATTCTGGATGAGAACAATGGTATCGTATGCTCCTTGACAGTCCTTAGTCCTGATATTGATTGGGAGTTTATTGCTTATTCGAATTTACTCGTTCTGACCTGCTTAGACAATGTATTTGCGTAGTTGGCAGGTAGTTGCCATGATCATGCACAGTCTTCGAATGTCTGCTCCATCAGCACTTGGACGATGCCTCCGAGAGCATCATTGTCGACACTGTCTTGTCCGAGAGAGTGCAGGTATGGCGCGGGAAGAAGAAGAAGACTTGTGGTAAATGCATGTGGAAAGGAAGAGAGATGAAGTCACTTGTCGCTGTTTTTCGGGGTCCGTGCGCTCGTACAGCTGGCGAAGGCGCGTCGCGTCTCTCGAGGTTCATCTCTAAACACTCGCAGCATTGTATGCGAGACCAGACCCAGCAGCAGCTTCACACTCATCCCGGCTTCCTTTTCTCCTTTCAACACATCGGCGACACGTCAACTGGAGTCAGTATGTATCAAGATCACCTATGACCCTGGCTACGATCCACACCGCATTCGACCAAACGCGAATGTAGCACGACACTGTATAGAAAGGCAACCTCGAAATTACCTCTCCATGCCGCGAACCCTCCACCTGGGCGACTCAAGCAGAATATACAGACGCAGCATCATCATCAGCATCACCAAACCCAAGCATGCATCTCCCTCGGAGCCAAATATCGCAGCTCTACCAGGAGCTGCTCCGCACCACACATCCGCTTTCTCCACCCGTCTTGATCCTCACCGCATTGACTGTCGATACGTTATGCGCGACGCGCCTTCTGACCGGTCTGTTGAAGCGCGATTATATCCCTCACAAGGTCCAGCCCGTATCCGGCTATAGCGATCTGCAACGAGCGGGCCAGAAGCTGGTGCTGCCCTTGACGCGACACCGCGGCGGAGATGGCGGGGTGGTCGTGTGTCTGGGTGTGGGAGGGATGGTAGATTTGGAAGAAGTGCTGGGATTAGATGGGCTAGAGTCTGATGAAGCAGGTGATGGGATGACCTTGAGCGAGCATGGTGTGGAAGTTTGGGTCCTCGACGCGCGACGACCTTGGAACTTGCAAAATGTTTTTGGCGCACAACACCACACGGTGGCACAGCGACCCAGTGTTGAGCAGGGGAGGCTACTTCCCCATTATCGAGCTGGCAAGGGCGGCGTCATTGTTTGGGATGATGGCGATATCCAGGCGGATCTTGGGGCCGAAAAAGAGGCTTATATGGAGCTGCAAGGCATGCCGGATATCACCGAAGACGATCTGGCGCTGGAGGATGCTGAGAGTGGGGACGAAGGTGACGAGGAGCCATCCAGCAGCCAGAGTCGAAAACGCAAAGCTTCCGACGAGGACTCGGACCTGAGTGAAGACGGAGCGAGTGACGAAGGACGGCCACGTCAGAGGAGACGTAGCAATAGCAGTACCATTGTCCCATCATCACCAAGCGCTATCCGCTCAGGGCAACTCGCAACATCCGCCACGCCGTCAAATTCACAGCCACCGTCGCCAGGCGCGGCGATACCGTCTTCACCACCTAAGCAGCCTTCACAGCGACAGTTACGAAGAAAGCTACTCAAGCTACGGCGGAAGCACGAAGCAACCCTCGAACGCTACTATGACCAAGGAACATGGACATCTGAGCCCGTGAGTAGCATGCTTTACTCTCTTGCCTCCGAACTGGGCAGAGAAGACAATGACCTCCTCTGGCTCGCGATCATTGGCATACAAGCAGTGGACTTGTCCCCTCTCAGCATCCGTGTGCAGTCATCTCAACCCCACAGTCGAAGGACTCTCGACCGTGCAGAGCAGATCAGGGAAGTGCTCCGGGACGAAGTACGACGGTTGAATCCAATACCCGACATTGATCTCCGGCGATCGCAAAGTGATGCCGATGTCATTCCAACGCATGCCAGGAGCCCGACGGACACCGCCATTCGCCTCTCACCTGAACCGCGCTTTTTCCTTATCAGACATTGGAGTCTTTACGACAGTATGCTGCACTCTCCCTACCTGGCCACAAGGCTGCATGTCTGGTCTGATGCTGGCCGTAAGCGACTGCATAAGCTTCTGGCCAAAATGGGCATCTCCCTCCAGGAGGCCGGCAAGGGCTACGTCCACATGGACATGGAGATCAAACGATCCCTCCGCAAGCGCATATTGAAGTTCGCCGAGCAGTACAACCTCGACGGCCTCGCCCCGAGCGAAGACGGCCGGACTGGGAAAGAAGGCTGGGGGTTCGTGCGTTCCTGGGGCTGGAAAGCCACCCTATCCGCCATCGACGTCGCCATCATCGTGAGCGCCATCCTTGAGGTCGGCGCTGACACCTACGGAAGCATGCTTCAGGACTCCAGCAGATCCAACACGACCGAGAAACAACGAACCTACTCCCACCGAATCCGTGCCCTGCCTTCGCCCCCTCACTCATCCGACGACGGCATGCCTGATGCAGCATTAGCATCAACCGAACCTCCAGACTGGACTACAACCCGCTTCTTCACCGCCTACGATGCGCTTTCGCCATCTTCGCACGCAGGCCTCTCCGCTCTGCTCTCCCACATCCCCACGGCGCAACATCTCTCCCGCGCCATACTGCGCACAGGCTCGGCTCTGATCTCCAAACACCAAATCCGGCATCTACGGGCCTTCCGCATGGGTGTCGTCAAAGAAGGCCCGGACGTGCAGACTTTCGTGCATCCCGGGGCTCTGGTGAAGTTGGCGGGATGGGTGAGCGAAGCGGTCTCCGTGCTGGAGGCGGAGAAAGGTGTGGTGCGAAAGGGTGGGAAACAGGATGAGGCGCTTGTGCTGGGATGTCTGGACGAGAGGCGGAGCGTGTACGTTGTCGTTGGGTTGGGGGGAGGCGGAGCGGGGAAGAGAGGGGTGAGGAGTAAAGCCGAGATCAGAGAGCGGGAGGCGAAGCGGAAGCGGAAGGAAGCTGCGCGTGTAGTGAAGAAGGCGGAGAGGGCGCGAAAGAGGGAGGAACGGCGCAGGTTACGGCGGGAGAGGGATGAAGCGAATGGTATCCTCATCGACTCCGATGACGACGACCACGATTCCGATGCCACCGAGTCCACCGCCTCTACGGACGCCTCCGCATCGTCGTCATCTTCAGACTCCGACGTCGGGTCCGAATCGGATTCGAACCCCGACCACGAAAGCCAACCGAGGAGGAGGAGGAGGAAAGGACACGGTCTGAACCGCTTCGGACAAGCGTTCCAGTCCGTCGTCGAGGAGACGGGCGCACGCGTGCGCATCGACAGTTTCGAGCATAGCGTCGTCGAAGTGAAGAAGGAGGACTTGGCGGGGTTTTTGGAGAGTTTGAGTTTGAAGTCGGTCGTTGGGTGAGAGTGGTGTCTTGCTCCATTGTTGAGCGTCTTCTGGTGTTCTTGCTCTCGTTTCGTGAAGTAGGGTGTTGAGAGGCGTTATGGTCGAAGCGTTTCTGATCACTTACGTAGTTACGCAACGCATCGATTGAGATTATCACGCAGGAACTTCCATTTCGCTATCTATTGACACCCTACCTCTTTGTGTGGACAGACCGACCCACTCACTGCTACTACGTCCCTCGCGTCCCCATGACAGCCTCCCTGCACACCTCGTAGACCGGCACGATCCCCGTCCACAGCCGAAACTGATGGATGCCCTGCCCCACCAGCGCCTCCAGTCCGGCCACAGTCTTCCACCCACTGTTCCCCGCCAACTGCATGAGACTCGTGACGGCGGGCTTATACGCCATCTCCAACAACACCTTCCCACCGTTACCCGCCGTCACTCCTCCCGCGGGCATCGGCGTAGCGTCGGTAGAGAAGATTGCGCACAAGATCTCGCGCATGGCGGGGTCAATGGGCGTGTCGCCTGGTATTGTGCCGATGGCGACGGTAGGTTGTGCGTCAGGTGAGATGGCAGTGGCTTCCTCCTCGCTACTCAGGAGCCGGATGTCGTACCCGTCCTCGGCAGGGAAACTCTGCGTGAGCGCCGCGAGCTTACTCTTGTTCCTCCCAATCAAGTAGATGGGATTATATCCCATATTCTTCAGCGCATAGATGGCCGCTCGCGCCGTCCCGCCACCGCCGACGACCATCCCTGCTTGCGTACGCACGTCCGGCATCCCCGAGGCGCCCGCGTTGCGCAGCGCGAGCACCATGCCTTGCCAGTCCGTGTTATATCCTGTCAACACCGTCTCACCTGCCGCATCTTCCGAAGACATGATGGTGTTGATAGCGCCGATCGTCCGCGCCGCCGGGTCGATCGCGTTCAACAAGCGCATGACATCCAACTTCAGCGGGATCGTGACACTCGCTCCGCCAAAGTCGGGCGCGCGGATGGTCTCCTCGATATCTTTCGCGACATCCGTCTCTAACCGGGCGTACTCGTGCGGTAAACCAGTGAGTGCGAAAAGCGTGTTATGCAACGCTGGACTCCGACTGTGGCCCACCGGCTTGCCGAAGATGAAAAATGTCTTCGCCGGGATTTCGCCAATGATGCCCAACACCTTCCGGATCTCTGCCGCAGACACTTGGCCAGGCGCAGCTTTGGCCGGGAGAGCCGGGTGTGTGACGGGCGTCATGAAGCCGTTGTTGACCCGGCTCATCTTGCCGATCTCGCCCATGTTCATCATGATGGTGGGCAGATCCGGAAACTCCTTCGCCGCCCGTCGCTTGAAGGTTTTGAGGTCATCGTTGTCCTCGGCAGCCTTTGCCACGCCGATCAACTTCACGATGTCACCATATGTCCTCGCGGCATCGAAATGCGGTCGCCAGTCCTCCGCGTCATTTGCCCACGAAAACTGGCCCTTCGGATCGTGATGCGAAGCGATGATCGTGCACATCTTGCGGTGAGCGAGTACGAACTGCTTCAGCTCATCAGAGGAAGTGAGCTCGAGGTCAACAAAGTCAAACCCCATGCGAAGCGCCACGCGGTAGAGCGCCAGCTGCGCTTCTAGGTCATTGTCAGGGAAGCGGCCGCCTTGCGATAGTGTCCGGAGCGTAAAGATGAGCGGCAAGGTGGTGGAGTACCTGAGCAGAGCGACCTGTTCGATGAGGAAGTCTTCCGTGGGAAGACCGTCAGCAGCGGACGGATCAACCAATAAATCCGCCCTCAGCTCGATCGCATCCACGCCGACGGTGACTTCAGGGAGGATAGATACCAGCTCCTGTATCCTCGGCGCCGTGAGCGATAGGAAGAATGAGTGCCGTTCCGCCTTCACCTTACGGAGCGCACCACTCCTGCCCGTCATCGTGTTGAGGAAGCGGGTGAAGTCATCCAACGGGCTCGCCCAGCCGGCAATCGCCGCACTTTCATCTACCATCTGTGAGTGGTAGTGCAGGTTGCTGCAAGCCTCGAACCACGGTTTCCGCCGCAGATAGACTCCCATCATGTCTTCCACATACGCCGGGCGCGTCTTATCGATTTGCAGGTACTCCATGACCTGGTTGATGTCCCTCGTCACCAAGAGGACCATGCCGTCCTTCTGCCAGTCTTTGAGCAGCTGGCGGCATTCCGGCGTTTCGACAACTCCGCCGCCGCTGGCGAAGACGTAGCCATTCGGTTTCTCCGCCATGAGTTTCTTCAGCAAATTCGCCTCCTTCCGTCTGAATCCCTCCCAGTCGTTATCCTTGAGCATCTCGGGTATCGTCATGCCCTCCACCCGCTCGAGCTCGGTGTCCATATCAATTAGTGGCCAGCCAAGAATTCGCGATGCCCAGCCTCCGGTAGTCGTCTTCCCAGCCCCGCGCATACCGATGATGAAGACGGATTTCCTCACTTCTGCTTGCCTTTGAGTACCATTGATACCGTTCGAAACCACCCCATTGGCATGCCCTGCCTGGGCTGGAACACCCTCTAAATGCACCCCAAAGATCTGGCTTAGCTGATCCCACCACCCGGGCCACGTCTTGCCCGTGCACTCCCGCTCCAAGACCAAGGTGCCCTCCGACGCAACAGTACCCAGGACAGAAAAGCTCATGGCAACTCTGTGGTCGTCATAACAGTGTACACCCTCTCTCGCAACACCAAGCTCTAACCCTTTGCCATCGATTTCGATGCCATCGTCTAGCTCTCGACATACGACGCCGAAATTTGCGAGCTCGTCGTGCATGGCCTTGATGCGATTGCATTCCTTCTGCCGCTGATTCGCGATGCCAACAATCCTCGTCGTAGCGCCATGCTTGCCGGGCTTCGCGACCGCAGCCAGCACGGAAGCGGTTAGGAAAGCATCTGTCATGGGCTCCATGTCCACTTCCGGCAACGGGCTGAGTTCTCCTTTTGGCGGTCCAGTAACGGTGGTGCTGGTTTCGCTCTGTTCGACAGTACAGCCCATAGGTCTCAATACGTCTATGGCGAAGCGAGCATCTCCCTGCAGGGAGCTGGATCCAATGTTAGGGACCGTACATGTAGTACCAGTGATAGCGGCCACAGCCAAAGGGTACGTCGCGGAAGAGGCATCACTCTCGACCTCGTAGGCTGCCGGATTGCGGTACTTCTGGTTCGGCACGTGGTACACATTCGCCTCCGTCTTGCTCTTAGTGACATGCACCCCAAAGTTCGCCATCATCGCAATCGTCATGTCGATATAGGGTTGCGAGATGACTTTGTCGCCCACCAGGCGGAGCGTGACGGGCTTCTTGGCGTATGGCGCGCACATGAGGATGGAAGAGACGTATTGCGAGGAGACTTTAGCCGTGAGCTCGATGTCGCCGCCTGCGAAGCCGCCAGCTGCTGCGATGCGAAGTGGCAAGCTTTGCGATCCCAGCTTGCCCAGATAGTCGATTTGGACGCCGTTGGAACGTAGAGCGTCCACAAGTGGACCTTGCGGTCTTTCCTGCATTCGTGCGTTGCCAGTGAGTACGGTGTGCGATGCTTCGTGTGTGGCTAGGGCGAGCGAAACGGCCGTTGTCAAGAAGCGTGAAGCAGTCCCAGCATTACCTATGTAGATCTCATCCTGAGAAGCCTTGAGCGCTCCGCCATCTCCGTTGACAACCAGCGTCTCACCTTCGTCCTCCCAGCGGTACGTCGCGCCCCCGAGCTTAGCTATAGCCGACAGCATAAATTGCGTGTCGTCACTGTGTAACAGATTGCTGATCCGACATTCGCCTTCGCCGAGAGCGGCGAGCAGTAAGACGCGATTAGATATACTCTTACTACCAGGAGGCTTGCACTCGACTTTGAAATCTTTCTTAACCCCAGGTCGAACCATGATCGAAGGACAGAGGACGATCCGGATATCCTTGTCCGCCACCTGAGTTGCCTTTGGCTCGTAGCATTTACCGATGGCGGACAGGAGCACAATTTTCTTCTTCGATCCAGCGTTCTTTTTGTCGACAGCCATCTTTTGTAAGAGCAGCTCGGGCGGACATTGCTTCTTTGTATGCTTGGTGATGAGTTTGCCGCCCAGTCTCGTTGGTAGGCCGTACGAGGCGATGCATTTCGTCAAGCGGGCGACGGCGCCTGGAGGCAAAATCCCTAAATAGCGTGCCAGCTCGGCTTCGGTGACCATACCGACAGCGACACTCTCACCGTGTAAAATCTCCGGTGTCAGTATGGCTTCGTAGGCATGCCCGATCGAATGACCAAAGTTCAGCAAGTTCCGTAGGCCGCCTTCTCGCTCGTCCGCAGACACCACCTCCGCTTTCACTCGCGCACTGCCCAGAACGATCCGCTTGAAGATCTCCTCGATGCCCTCGAACCTACCCTTGCCCACCGGCTTGTCGAGTGCAGCCATGATCGCATCGGCGTTCTCCTCCAACCTTTCAAACTCCTCCAGGTCCCAAATGGCCGCCGTCTTGACGACCTCGCCCATGCCATTGCACACCTGCCGCTTGTCGAGCGTCTCCAGAAACGCAAGGTCGATGTACACCCGTTCCGGCTGCCAGAACGACCCGATCAAGTTCTTACCCAAGGGCGTGTCGATGGCGGTCTTGCCACCGATGCTGCTGTCGACCATGGCCAACAGACTCGTCGGGATCTGGCAGAACCGCACCCCACGCATGTACGTCGCCGCAACGAAACCGATCATGTCCCCGATCACGCCGCCGCCGAGCGCGAGTATGACCGTGTCCCTCGTACATCCATGCTGTAACAGCCAATCCTCGACGTCGGCCTTGGTTTTCCTGCTCTTGGATGTCTCACCGGGCTTCACGCGATCGTAGATTAGAAGCCGCGTCTCATCCTCCCGTTTCCCCAAGCTCTCCCTCTCCGCTTCGAAGCGCTGCTTGAAAAACGGCACGTACTCGAGCTTGGCCAGGTTGGTATCGCAGATCAGGACGTAGGTGCTGCTGGGTACGTTGCGCAGCAGATCGTCGACGACGAAGTCTTGCCAAAGGCCGTAATCCACGATGATTGAGTCCTTACCCAGGATGGGGACTTTGATTGCTCCGGAAGATCTATTGCCTGTCGCCATGATTCCGAGTGGAAGTCCGGGTGTCGAGTGAAAGGGTATCGATGAAGTAATTGCTCGCTGACGAGCGCTTCCACAAAGTCTGACAGGCCGCGGTCAAACGAGTGGTGGCTGATGATGTCGCAAACCCGCAAGTGCTGCAATCAAGGCCTGTGGTGGCTCCTCGACATTGGGTGATAAGAGGCGACAGATCACACTTTTGGGCAGTCGATATACCAGGGGAGACAGAAGGATGTCGTGGTCAATTATTTACTTGGATATGCAATGTCGCTCGGCATCCGACTCATTTTATTTCGTCCCACGGTCAAAGCTCCCGCTCCGATGCGGAGAAAAGCCGGGGTTTGCATCCTCATTCACGTGCTCACCATTGATGACTAATGTATTTCCCGAGTTCCGACATATGCAAACAGTACCTACATAGTCAAAGCTGATGGTAAGGCAAGACACGTCTCTACGGTTGGAAGCCCGACTACTCATAAGAAGAAGTAGGAAATCGTGCTCGAGTTGAAAACACTTCGCACAAGTTTATACTTCAGTACGCACAGGTGGCAGAGGAAAGTTCGCCCATTCGACAACATTAAGATTGATCAAGATCATGTAAACCATCAAATACATTATGCAAGTCATGTTCCAGTCCCATCACTCCTCCTCACTCTCCTCCTCATCCTCCACCACATATGCACCACCACCACCACCACCACCACCATCATCCTCCTCCGCCATCGCCAGCGCCAACTGCTTATCCAAATCATCATCCTCATCCCCCGCCGCCACCGAGACGGCGCTCACACTAGGTTTATGCACCGCGGCCGGCGAAGGCAATTCAAAGTCCTCGACGTCCGCGTCCTCGTCCTCTTCATCCCCAGCACCAACAACATCATCGCCGTCCGGTTTCGTCGTTTCCTCAGGAGAACTACCACCACCACCACCGCCACCACCACCGCCTCCAATCTCAAC
>Ga0268244_10000698_pt1 | contig 13137 bp, 13 predicted proteins | sample AgamicMgSfe_FD_200258 | JGI IMG/M metagenome (GOLD analysis project Ga0268244, IMG submission 200258) | Agave microbial communities from Guanajuato, Mexico - Mg.Sf.e (v2) (version 2) | ecosystem: Host-associated > Plants > Phyllosphere > Phylloplane/Leaf | place: Guanajuato, Mexico | collected... | reverse complement strand
GAGGAGGGGCGAGGTTGTAGGAGGTCGGCGTTTGCGGCGAGGAGGTGGGCGGGGATGATGGGGTTTTTGAGAACGAGCTCGTCGGAGTAGGGGAGGCGGACGGAGTTGAAGCCCATACGGCGGATGGTGCGGGCGATTTGGGAGCGGTGTCTGATGTCGAGGCCGCCGGGAATGAAGAGCTCGTCGGAGGCGCCGTAGTAGTTTATGGAGATGAGCTTGAAGCGGGCGCCTGTGGCGTCGATTATGTGTGCACCCTTTGTCGATAGCGGAGGCGTGAAAAGTGGAGGAAGTGGAACATCGGAGTCGTGTGTAGTGTTGTGCTGGTGAGGTTTCCGACCTTGTGGTGTTGTGGAAGAAGATGGAAAGGGAGATGAGGATGTGGAAGGCGGAATGGTATCATTCTGAGCAAGGACATGTTTCCGTATCTCTCTTGCAGCAGGATACATGCTCATATCCGCCGGCGGGCTGCTGCCATCGAACCATACCAGGAGTTTCAGCACAACCAACACGCAGGCTGCCGCGAGCAATGTATACTTGACCCATGAATCCGCCATGAACTCCAGCAGCAGCAACGACGCCGAAGCCGCAACACTCGCAACACTTGTCGATGAAGCTGTTGCCTCGAGGACTCTTGTCTCACTAGCACTAACTAGAGCAGCAGCCGAAGTGACAAGTCTACCAACAGTGCCGACAGGAGCACACGCAACACACACCACATTTCGAAGCAGGTAGGCAGCAGCCGCCATTATATCAGCCTGCGGAGCCCCCAGGGCCCTCAACGGGGTCTCGATTATCTTCTTTCTCTTCCTCTTGGCACGTCACACTCTGACCTAATCGTCGTCGGATTTTGATCACGAAGCCCTAGCGCCAAGACTGTGGTGGATTACTATATCACCAGGAAGGAGGTTGAAGTTGTGCCGGGCCAAGCGCGGGCAGGTTCGGCTCAGGGTACGCGGCAGGGAGAAGGAGCATAAAATCGGAAGCCAAGCCTGTCTGCTCAGTCAGCGCCAATTCTCGTGGATAAGCTTATTCATCAGCACACACAGTCAGGCATAACTCACATTCGAGTCAAGACAGTCGAGAGGAGATGAGATGAGATAGCTACGGGCTGAGGATAGCTTGCGATCTTTCATCACATAAGGGTTCTCCAGGCACCCATTTTGCACCTGCATACAGGCAGCGTCATACAAGCATCGCGTTCCGCGGCTCGATGTCGGATCGCGGCTGAGAAGGAAAGTGCAGCGCGCCAAGCAAGGCACAATTTACAATACTACAGCAGCACGATAAAGATGCACGCTCTGCTCATGCCGTCTTGCTCTGGGCTGTGCGCGATGATTGGGTTGCTATACTGTACATTTGCAATCATTCCCTCCCTCTGTACACATTTTGAACACCAGTAGCAGCGTGTGGCATGTCCGCCTCATGCCACTGCTAATCCTATGCTATTCCCAAGCTGAACCCATGCCGTCCAAATGCAAAACCTGTGCTCGGCAGTATGGAAAATACGAAAAGTGAAAGAAAGACCCTCCTCTCCACCCCTGCCAGGCTTCGAGCGCAAAGGACGTGTGCACTCAAGAAGCCTCCCGCCAGAACTTCTTACTCAGCAACTCACTGAACGCCCTCCTATCCACCTTCAACACCCCCCTTCTACTCCCCATATCCATGCTCTTTCCTCTCCTCACATCCATGCTCTTCCTGTTATTAGCCACCATCGCATTCTCATCATCATCGACAAAGAAGTCAATCACATCCCTTCCCTCATACTCCGCCTCCAGTAGCTCGTCCCACGTAAACCGCGTGCACGCCCCTGGTATCACAATCTGTCCTCTGCTGCCCTCAATGACAAACTCATTGATGGCGTCACTGCTGACCGTGATATCGTCCTCCTTCATATTCCTTCCATCCCACGAGATCAAAATACCTTTGCTTGCCAATGCTCCCGCGCTGTATTTGTAGCTTCCAAACCTTGGCTCTTCGCCTCGTCTCGCCAATTCTCTGAGATGTCCCGCCTGTTTGCCGAATGGGTTGTGGAATTTCTTCAGCCCATTCCGTTTCGCGGATTTATTCTGCAGCGTTGTCAAAGATTGCTCGTAGGTGTTGTTGTAAGCATCCAGCTTCTCCTGCAGATACCGTTGCTTTTCCTCGAGATGGCTGATGGTGCTTCGGACTGTTTCGAGCTCGTGCTGGCGTTGGACGCGGCGGCGATGTTTGTTGCGGATGTCCACGGCGATCTCATTGAGAATGTCTTGGAACATGTTGTGGCGGTCAAGTCGACCTCGCTGCATGAGCTCTTGGATGTTCTCGAGCGCAATCTGTTTGAGTTGCGGGTAGCTGAGTGAGGTGATGTCGATGAGGGAGTTTGCTGCACCGTCAGTGTAGGCACTTCGCTTCCGTGTTTCTGGATTCGATAATTCTTCGTTGACGAGGCTTTCCCAGCGGAACTCGTCCTCTTCCGTCACAGGCTTGACCATCACTTCCATCAGGTTGCTGCCGGTCTGGATGCGGATGATGTATAGTACACATCGCTTTGTCTCCATGAAGATTGCCTTGACTTCTGCATCGGGATCTAGCGCGTGTCAGCGTCGTTATTGATTGAACTTCCGTCGCGCACTTACCTTCGACAGCGTGCATCCTTCCACCCAGTGAGAGCGTCACATCCGCCTGACCGGCACTCATTTCAGCCTCGTTCGCCCTCGCACTGCCAAGCTCTCGCAGGACGTCTCGAAGGATGCTATCTTCCTGCTGGATGCAAAGTACGGACACATCATTCGCAACCATGTTGTGCATTGTGAATACATCAGTCAGCTTGATATACAATGTCGGCTTGACCTTGGCGTAGAAGTCGTTGAATTGGCCAATGTCAAATTTTGTCTCAGCATCAGGTACGTCGATCACTGTTCATGTTAGCTCAAGGAATGATAAGCCGAGTACTTATTGTGCTTACATTGAGCTCGAATGTCATCCATTTTGGAGAACCCTGTTCCTGTGAAGTATCTGTTGAGCGGTTTCAGGTAGAAATGCTCTTCATCGAATTCTCGGCCCATGATGAGCTGATTCAGCACCAGTGCCATCATGTTCAGGTTTCGCTTGCCTGCTGGGTCCATGCTTCTTTCTAAGATACCAGAATCCTCTGGGTTGGTGAAGATAGGCTTGATGTAATGCTTCCATGTCCAGAAAGTGACAGCTCGGAGCAACGGTCGTTGGTCTTCCTGAGGATAGCATTCAGACAGACTGTCAAACATCTGTCTAGTGACGTAGCGGACGCCAAACGGCAAACGTGGGATGGCTTCCTGGAGTGTCTCCAGAAAGTGGTCGGCAAGCTCTTTGACGTCTTGCAAGTTCTTGACGAATATCGCCCGCACATCCGGCTCTTTGATCGCTATTTCTTGTGGCAGATTGGGATCTCGACTGCAAGTACCAGTCCTCAGCTCTTCATCGTTCAGTAGGAAGCGGTAGATCTGCTTGGGGTCGCTTTCTAGATCAAGCTGGTCATCGTCCAGAATCATGTTCTTGATGAGAGGGGTGAAGGTCTGTCGCAGAAACTTGCGGTCACGCGGCGCACGGGTATAGGTACGGAAGAGCCTGTCGAAGAAGTAGCTGCCGCGTTGAAACTCTTGGATTACTCCGCAAGCATTGCATTCTTCTTGTATCGATTTTGACAACAGCTTGAGGAAGTAGTACTCCTCTCTCTGTTTCTGTGCGTGCGCGAACGTGCTCATGACAAGCGACTCGAGCCTCTTCTGGTCTGTATCAACAACACCTTGCTCCCTGTTTTTCCTGAAAAGTCTAGCCAGATATTGAGGCTGTGTCTGGAGGATGAAGAAGAGCTCCTGATATCGTTCGAGCTTCGCCCTGGAGCCTTTGTTGAGTGTTCTCGAGTTGAATGAGTCTTTTGTTGGTGTGCCACGGTGTGCTGAGCTAGGCATGTGTCTAAGTCTTGCAGCTTCATCACTTGCAATCTTGTTGTGCGCAAGGAGTCCAATCTTTGCATCCATCTCGGCGATCCAGGCTTCGAGCTTCTCAATGTTTTGAATCTGCCCTACAAGGTTTTGCTGAAGTTTTTCGGTTTCTGGAAGCGTCAGTATGGTCTTACTCTACACACGGCAATGACGAATCACTTACCGAATTCTTCCTCGAAATCGAAGTCACTATCATTGAGCAAGTGAACGAAGTTCTTCACTGTACCAACAGGTGGATTTTTGCCACTTGTCAAGCTTTTATACGCCTGTCCTTGCTGTCTTCCTCGGAACATGCTCTGAATCTTGACTACCTTCTGCATGTTCTCTTTGAAGAATCGCTCTTTCTCCTTGTGCTTTCTCTGGAACGCTCTTGCTCGGATTAGTGCCTGCAGCTCAACTATTGATTCTTCAACAGCCACAAGAGCTCCGTATATATCTCCATTCCTGAATCTTTCAAGCATACCACGGACGCTCGCCTGAAGCTCGACAACCTGCTCTTCGTTTTCTTTGAAGTCTTCAAGCTGATCGAAGAGTCTCGCACGATAAATGCAACCTCGAGCTTGAGATTGGATAGCAATAATGCTCTCACTAGATTTGGCAGCCTTCTCAAGGTCTTGCTTGACCACATTCCGTAACAGGTAACTTCGTGCCGCAGATTGCAGCTTCAGCATCGGTGCTTGAATTGCAGCTAACTCTTCCTTTTGCTTGAGATGTGTCCTTTGTACTTGTCGTGCTCGAATTTGCGTTTGCAGAGAAGTAATCACAGCTGTATGCCGCACCAACTCTGCTCGTGATGCTTCACGAGACTTTCGGGCAAGAAAGCCACGAGCATGACGTTGGAGATCAGCCCAAATAGGATCCAGACTTTCCAGATCACCAGCTCGTTGTACATGGTTGCGTCTCGCTAGCATTCCTCGTATGTGCTTCTGCAGCTCAGTGACCGAGTCGTGTGAATCGTGGACTTCGTTGTAGTGCTCTCCCAGTTTCAGACGTTGCATGGCACCTCGGATTGCAGCCTGTATGTCCACAACACCTCGCTCGTGCTGAGATGTCTGGGACTTCAGTAGACGAGTCTGCTTCCGTGATTGTCGTGCTCTGACTATGGCTTGTATCCGGACAATATCTTTCTCATGGTTTTGCCAGTCTTGTGTTCGTTCAAGTTGGTCGGTCCGTACTAGATACCCCCTGGCTATACTCTGTAGCTTGACTGCGAATTGCCTCCTGGACAGTTGGTAGTCATGGATCTGGCGCGACCATCCTCCTCTTAGCCTTGCTTGTAGATCGACAATTGCGTCCTCATGATCGCCCAATGCCTGCACAATTTCTCCAAGCTGTAATCGTTGCAGAGCACCACGTAGTTGCGCTTGGAACTCAATCGTCGCCTCGTCATGCTGTCGAAGCTCGCGGTCGATCCTGTCCTCCTCCGTCTCGACTGGCTCCGCAGGTTCAGGCCTTAGCCCAGAGAAGTTTGGCATGCTGATGCCAGATTGGTCGAGTCCCTTTTGCATGTTCTCAAGCTCATGCTGCTCAAACTCCAGCTGTCCGACCAGGTTACCAATCTTGAAATCCACTATTCCTTTCCGGAACAACAACCATGAGAGCGCATGTATACAATATATCACCTTGGGTATGTTCTTCTTTTCGTACAAATCTACAAGCTCGAAACGGAATAGTTCTGGAAGCTCAACCTCTGCCAGGAAGTTGAAAAAGATTGCAATGTTGTCGGAATGCCTGTATTGCAGCCTAGGATTCCGGTAGATACGCAGTGTCTTTTGCGGGTAAAGGCTTTGGACAATCTCCGCAAGAGTCACACCGTCTCTGAGATGTTCCTCAAGCTGCACAATGGGTGGTATTTCCTGTCCCATCACGTCCTGAATCCATTCTTTCGCTTCGCCAATGTGACATAGGTACTCGTAGGCTTGCAGATATTGTCGCTGCTGATCCAGCCAAATTCTTCCTCCGTATCCTGGGGCGTGCAATGTTCGCTCTTTTATTGACATGTTACCTTGCAATCTACGACGTCCTTGCAGACCTACGACCGCCTGATCTTTCGTACGGATCGTGAAATTTTCCTCGACTCCATTCTCTGCTAACTTGGACAATGTCTTCAAGTGCCCTGTTGTCGACCTTCCAAGCTTTTCGAGATCCCCATTATCCAAGAGTGCTGGCTGTGTTGAATGTCCATAATCTTGCTCTCCAATCCGTCCATTTTGATTGTCAGCCACGACGCGCCTTGAATGAGCGCGCCCTAAGCCTGGAGCCTCTCTTTCTGGCGACCGATGCGACACCGCAGATACAGAGGGCGCCTTCTGTGCTGCAGCATCAAAGCTTTGCGCTCGGCTGTGGACACTGCCAGGCGCGAGACTTGGCACCGGTACAAGGACATTCGTAGCTTGTGATAGATCGCCCAGTGTCTGTCGCGTTGGTGCGCGAGACTGGCGCGTCGGGCTGGTGTATGGAGATGTGTTCGTTGATTCGTACGCGGGGAATGTCTTTGTCGGACTTATGTCGCTGATGCCTCGCCTGTGATCAGGTCTTGATTGTGTCGTTCCATATTGTGTATTCGTGGTATAGGTGCTTGCTCTACTAGGTGATACCACTCCGCGCCGTGGGACATCCTCGTCTTCACTGTCTGAGATGGTCGCCGTATGACGCAAAGGGCTCGGCGATTTTGTCGTATGCGCACCTCGAGAGCCACGCACTGTCGCTTGAGAATATACCATGGCCACACGATGAAAAGGAAGCTGAGTATGCGCTCATAGCAAGAAAGCTCAAGTCGCGCACTCCTTCCGAAGCATCACTGGTTTCCTCAAAACCGTCCGTTGGTCGTGCGTTCCTGGGTAAGCGAGTGTCGAGAGAAGTCGTCTGACTCTACCGGTGAGAGATATTGTCTCCAGTGTATTGATTCCAGGTCAATGTCGAAGTCCTAGACGAATCCTGTGTGTCGTGCGGCTTTGTTTGTTTACTGGTTTTCAGAAAGCTTAGATCCTTATCGCCTAAATCCGTGAGCACGCGCGGGAGATCTTTTTCTTCTCTGCATACCGAGTCCTGCTGTCTCTCTTTCTACTCTTGGGAGAAGCTCATCCCTTTGACCCGACTATAGCTTGTGTTCTCTATAGTCTATCATATCAGTAACACCTTCCCACAAACTATCACGTCCACTACGCACAAGATGACTATCGTCAACGGTGATGCTAGCGACGGAGCGAAGACTATGCTCACTCAAGGCAAGGAAGTGGCAGACTACACGCAGGCCTTGAAGATGCTTCAGACTGAGTCCAAGGATGGTCTCGACGTTCACACCCTCATCGATTCGGCAAGGAACGGTGGTCTTACATACAATGACTTCCTCATGCTTCCTGGTTACATTGGCTTTCCTGCCAATGCAGTCAGCCTTGACAGCCCGGTGACTAAGAGAATCACACTAAAGACTCCTTTCCTATCATCGCCTATGGACACTGTCACAGAGGAGAAGATGGCTATCCATATTGCCCTCCTCGGTGGACTCGGAGTGATTCACCACAACTGCAGTGTTGAGGAACAGGCGGAGATGGTTGCTAAAGTCAAGAGATTCGAGAATGGTTTCATCACAGACCCGATTGTGCTCTCCCCAAAGACAACGGTAGAGGAGGCCAAGGACTTGAAGATGAAGTGGGGATTTGGTGGTTTCCCAGTTACTGGTAAGCAATTTGCATGCTGTATAAATACACTTTCTATTCCTATGATGATTCGACATCTTTATATTATAACTTTCGTTCCACCAACTCGCGGGAAACCGCATGCGGAGACCGGATACAATCCTGACAGAAAACATTCAACTCCATCTCGGACATGTATATCTATAGAGATCGTGTGGCTGACATTTGACAAACAGAGACGGGCAAGGCTGGTTCCAAGCTCCTCGGTATTATCACTACGCGTGATATCCAATTCCACCACGACATCAATGCCTCCGTCACCGATGTGATGACCACCGATCTTGTCACTGCCAAGACTGGCATTTCTCTCACAGAAGCCAACGACATCCTCCGCAAGTCGAAGAAGGGCAAGCTCCCCATCGTCGACGCCTCCGGCAACCTCGTCTCCCTCGTCTCTCGCGCCGATCTCATGAAAAACCTACACTACCCGCTCGCCTCCAAACTTCCCGACAGCAAGCAACTCATCACCGCTGCTGCGATTGGAACTCGTCCCGAAGACAAGGACCGCCTCAAGGCGCTCGTTGATGCTGGTCTCGACATTGTCATCCTCGACAGCAGCCAAGGTAACTCCATGTACCAAATCGAGATGATTAAGTTCATCAAGCAGACCTACCCTGAGATTGATGTTATCGGTGGCAACGTCGTGACCCGTGAACAGGCCGCCTCACTCATCGCCGCCGGAGTCGACGGTCTTCGCATCGGCATGGGTTCAGGCTCTGCCTGCATCACACAAGAAGTCATGGCTGTCGGCCGACCACAAGCCACCTCTGTCTTCAATGTCGCCAGCTTCGCAGCCAAGTTCGGCGTCCCTTGCATTGCAGACGGTGGTATCCAGAACGTTGGTCACATCGTCAAGGGTCTCGCTATGGGTGCCTCAACAGTCATGATGGGAGGTCTCCTCGCAGGTACCACCGAGTCTCCAGGTGAATATTTCGTTTCTCGCGAGGGCCAGCTCGTCAAGGCATACCGCGGAATGGGTTCCATCGCCGCCATGGAGGACAAGAAAGCCGGCGGCGCTGCAGCCAGCGGCACCACTGTCGCTGCAAAAGACGCCGCGAAGTCGAAGAGTGCCGGAACTGCGCGGTACTTCTCCGAGGGCGACAAGGTGCTTGTGGCGCAGGGTGTCAGCGGTAGCGTGCTTGACAGGGGTAGTGTCACCAAGTTTGTGCCGTATCTGATGGCTGGTGTCCAGCATTCGTTGCAGGATGTGGGCATCAAGAGCGTGACGGAGTTGAGGGAGGGTGTGCAGAAGGGCACTGTGAGGTTTGAGCTGAGGACTGTGAGTGCGCAGGCAGAGGGCAACGTGCATGGCTTGCACAGTTTCGACAAGAAGCTATACTCATGAGCGAGTCGGCTGGAATGAGGAGTATGAAAGAATGGGAAAAGGGTTATGCATGAAATGTCAAATCAACATCTGGAGTTCTCATGGAGGGCAATGGGAGGGATTCTGGACGAAAGAAGTGCGTTACTCTAGCAAAGGTTACAATTTTATACCCGTCATTTCACGATATTGACGATCTATGTGTCACCGCGCTCAAGTCTAGGCCTCCGCGTGGCGGATCAATCGTACAATCGTACCTTTCCCGCAACGTAACTCATGAAGCATGCCAATGGGAGATGTCGCATAATTCGCTCTAACAATAGAGTTGTATTGTACAATGCTGTTTGTTCGATGTCTTCAGTCACTTCACCATTTCCTCCTTCGACGTAGTAGGTGATGATGTCATCATCACGAAGCGAGCCCTCAGGCTCGACCTACCTAGCGTCCATCTGTTACCCTGCATCAGTGCAGTATACAGACATTATAATTCTCGTCTCACATATCTGTGATCTTGAACACTACTATTACTTTGCATGCGTGCTGTGAAATCAATCTTGCAAAGTCTGAGACTGCCACGCTTGCCACGATCACCACAACAGGTCGACCATCATCTGGCCTGCATATTCGGACGAGCAGGCCTTGGAACACACACTATGAAGCGTGCAGCGACAACAAGTGCCAGCCCGGTGAAGGCGAAGAAGGCGAAGATAGAAGTCCCAGAATATCATCTAGCAACGTCAATCAAGGATGAAGACGGCGAAATTGTGTGGCCAGCTCCGAAAGTCCAGATAGCGCAGGCTCGAAAGATCATTCTACAATGTGCAAAGGACAATAAGACGACACTAATCGTGCCCGATAAGGACGCCGACGGCCTTACCTCTGGTGCAATCCTTTACAAGACTCTAAAGCTATTAGGTGTTTCAGACGACAACCTACACTATCACCTTCTAGAAAAAGGCAATACGGTACATTCTGACGCAGAACGCGAGCGAATGGCCGCGAGGGTGCCATCATATATCTTCGTTCTCGATCAAGGCTCACGAAAGTCTTCATCCCTCATTGACCCTCCACATACAGGACTCGTCATTGATCACCACTTTGCACACGAGGTAGACTTTCCAGCGGACTCCTCACACGTCACGGCTTGCATGTCACCTCCGGTTGCCACAGCCTCTCTCCTGACCTATGAGATCTGTAGACCACTTCATCCTGAAGTTCATACACAATGTGCCTGGCTCTGTGCCATCGGAACCATGGGCGATCTAGGTACAACGATAAAATGGCAGCCACCATTCCCAGACATGACCGCAACGTTCAAAGAACACAAGAAAAAGAACGTTACAGACGCCATTGGACTACTGAATGCTCCACGCAGGACTGCCACCTTCGATGTAAGCTCGGCAATGACTGCTCTGATGGCAGCCAATACTCCGAAGGATCTACTGAGCGACACAAGACTTCTCGCTGCACGGAAAGAGATCAACGAGGAAGTAGAGCGGTGCACGCACACTGCGCCAAAGTTCTCGATCGATGGCAAGATTGCAGTCTTCAAGATCAAGAGCGGAGCACAAATACATCCACTCATTGCAACAAGATGGGCGAATCATCTCTCGTCGCCCAAGCTCGAGATTGTCATGTGTGCAAATTCCGGCCACATGCCTGATAAAGTCAACTTCTCCTGTCGTATCGCGAGGAGCGCGAAAGCGAATGAGCCTCCCGTGGACATTATCCAAACACTAAAGGATGTGGCAGAGGCGCACGAAAGCGGAACTTTGAGAGAGAGAATGGGAGAAGACTTTGCGCGTGGCCATGTCCAGGCTAGTGGTGGGATTGTGGGTCAACAGGAGTTTGATGATCTGATGAGCGTCTTGAGAGTGGGCGAAAAGCCTGAAAAGAAGGATGGGGAGCAGTCGAAGAAGAGCCCCAGCAAGCCAGTACAGAAGAATACGCTGGCAAACTACTTCGGAAAGAGCTGAATGGTGTCCTAAGCACGACCTAAATCGGACAGAATATCATGAATACAGTCAAGGCCAGGATGTTGGAACTAGTGCCGGGAAGAGAGGGACATCTTCCATTGGAGAGTGCCATAAGATAGGGAGGTCGGACTTTGCGCGCAGATCCGGAGATAATGTACAACATCTTACTCATTTTCAGAAAAGAACATCCTTTCTCTCGTACTCATTCGTACGTACCTGCCTACATATAGATGGGAGCGGTGTGCCCAACCTGCTGTTAAGACTCGTCGAGTGATTGTATCTTGTATTAGACAGCAAGATGTCCGACCTCGATCGCAAGCGGGATGAGCTCTACGAGCAATGCCTAACCTTTGCAAGCGAGTCTACAGGTCCCAACCACGATGTCTTCAACCAATCCGATCTCATGGCCACAGGCATCACCTCCGACCTCATGGAACTTATGCAAATCTGCCAAAAGCTCATCTCGGTCAATCAATTTCAGGTCTTGCAATTGGATGGCCAAGTATGTTGGCGGTGCCGTAGCCGGGAGGATGCTGCGCGCATGTCGTTGATGAACGAGAAAGAGTTGATGGTGTACACTACGATTGAGGCATCTAATACGACGGGAATATGGACCAAAACACTATCTGCTAGGACGAATCTACACCAAAGTGTGTTGACGAAAGCACTGAAGTACCTCGAAACGAAGGGCTATGTCAAGCAAATCAAGAGCGTCAAGTTCCCCAAGCGAAAGATGTACATGCTCAAGGATCTCGAACCGACAGAAGAAACCTCAGGCGGGCCATGGTTCAGTGATGGCGAGCTGGACGTTGAGTTCATATCTTCCATTGCGAATATCATGGAGATTCGTATCAAGCGTCAGTCTTGGCGAGACGGCAAGAAACTTGTACTGAAGCCACAAGGCGAGGATGATGATGTGTTGGAAGAGATGGAGACAGATTACACCAAAGATAGGCGATTTTATGCACCATCTATGAACGACAAAAAGCGCAGTGATGTGGTTCCATATCCTGCTGGACATAAAGGTTATCCCACAGCTACCGAACTGCTTAACTGGATTGAAGCACAAGGCCTGGTCACCGGCAAAGATATCCAGCTACAAGACATGAATGCACTCCTCGATATCCTCGTGTACGACGGCAAGATCGAACGCATGGGCAAACGCAAAGTCGATGCTGCCTATCATGCCAGCAGCAGCAATGGCGCCAAAAAACGTGACGCAGAAGCTCTGGGTTCAGATGACGACGATGAAGAAGCGACGTCGTCTAAGAAGCCAAAGAAGGGCCGAGCAAAGCACCAGTCACCGCCTCCAGAGCCGCAGGAGGAAGACATGTTCAGATGGGTACGGCGACCGCTCGACGAGGACATAGAGAATGGTCCTGGGAATGGATTCAGCGAAGCTCCGTGCTCCAGATGCCCAGTGTTCAGGTTGTGTGAGGACGGTGGGCCAGTGGACGCTCGGAGTTGCGAGTATTTCGAGAAGTGGCTCGATCCTGGTAGCTGAAGGCTCGACCAGGACGAGGGCGCGTACGAGTTGTGGTCCTTAATGATACACGACACAAGACATGCATGGCACAGGCGTTCTGCATAATACCCAATGGTTGATTTACATAGTATGCTGGGCCTTCGAGCTGATTTATGAGGGACCATGAAACAAGATTGAGTATACAATTGATTTGCGGGCCAGTCTTGGGCGCAGTCCCGAAGACGTTGTTTCTCGATGATATCTAGAGCCTTTCACACTCCACAGAACATGAAGCGTCTAGTCCGATCTCTATTTCGGAACTGAAGTGCAAGTAAAGGTTGTGCTTGAGCTTGGGCTTGATGAAAAGGAAGTGAAGCAAAATGATCACGGATACCCCGATCGGGTTAGATTATGTTAAATCCGTCTCCGCCCACAACGATTTTCCAAACCTCACCGTCGACCTGAGACTATTCGAAGTAAAGCACGACTCCCAAGCCAACGCAGAACCTCTCGCAATCCCAACTACTTCTAACTAACTACCGTCAACATGGAGAACGAACGCGGCGAGCTCGTCGACCTGTAAGCCAGCCTCAGGTCCCTCCACCATCAGCATCTGTTATCTATCAGCTACATGAATCCTGCCTCGACCCATCTACAGCCACAGCTATACACCTTACTAACCTCTCTCGTCAACCACTAGTTACGTCCCCCGCAAGTG
>Ga0268244_10000693_pt1 | contig 13161 bp, 13 predicted proteins | sample AgamicMgSfe_FD_200258 | JGI IMG/M metagenome (GOLD analysis project Ga0268244, IMG submission 200258) | Agave microbial communities from Guanajuato, Mexico - Mg.Sf.e (v2) (version 2) | ecosystem: Host-associated > Plants > Phyllosphere > Phylloplane/Leaf | place: Guanajuato, Mexico | collected... | reverse complement strand
ATGCTGATGAGTGAAGCTTGTTATCGATTATGGAACATTGATATCAGTGCGAGGAGGTCGAAATCAACGAGTGATGGGTGATGGGTGGTTCGAAGAGTCGCCGGTTGAAGATTTCATGCCCTTGTTCAGCAACCTTTCGTCTACTGCTGCAAGCAGTCTCTCCAGGACCTTCCCTGTTTCCTCAATTGGCTAATAATAGCTCTTCGAGTACCGCAAGAGCATCGGAATCCTCGAAATCACCAGAACCATTGACACTACCAGCATGCTCGGAATATCTGTCGTCTTCGAATGATTTGAAGTCTTCGAGATCAACACCAAGCATTGTCTGCATCTCAGGCTCAACCACTGTGGTAGGGAGTGGAGATGCAAGGAGGTAGGTCTCTGTTGCGGGCGTAGCGGTGACGGCGGATGCGTGGAGGTATGCCTCGGTCTTGGGTGTGCTTGTGAGAAGAAGATTAGGAAGGGATCCCTCAGTATTGGTGGCGGTGGTGGATGTGGTGATGACAAAAAGCGGGAGGGAATCTGTCTTGATCTCGGAAGTGGTGGTGTGGGGAGGGTCGAGGAGGTATCCCTCGTTCTCTGGCTCGGACATGATGGTTTGGGACGGTAGAAGAAGGTATGTGTCGACATTGGGTGTGGCAGTGCTCGGCGGATCGATGGAGTGAAACGAAATCGGTGCCGGACTTGTACCACTCTTGAGCTGATGGACTATGCTAAGAACAGCCAAGATCAATCCAAGAGTAATGCTCAAGCCTTTCCAAGCAAATGGTCCAGCCGTCAGCAGTTCCAGAGCCATTTTGCGAAATTTGATAATGTTGCTGATGGGTGGTTCGTGGTCCCACCTCGAGTTCTCAAGCCGCCTACCCACGTTGCTCGACAAGTACTCGGTGAACACGTCGCTCTCACGGACGAAGAGGTATTCTGCAGCCGCGGCTGTGATGCTTCGGTGTCTTGCCATCTGATCGTCGGTAAACTGGCGAACGGTATTTGATTTGCGTTCCTTCATATTTGTTCCGAACAATGCTCCCACTTCACCAAGTGTTTCACGCTCAAATGCTTGCTGCTTCAGAGCATGGTGGAAGACATTCTGCCTGTGGCGTTTGCTGTCGAGAAAAGCCAACATGACTTGAATGAGGTGAAGAGGACGAGGTTAAGGAAAGGTTGAGCTTATGCAGGTATTGATGGTTGGAATGTGGTAGGGGGAGGTTGTGTTTGTGAGTGCTGGTTGCAGAAGAGCTGTAGTGTAAAGGACTTTGTGTTTGTCGGTGAATGTGGTGTTGGCGATGGAGGGCGAAGGTGGCAAGGAAGTGTTTACGATGATCACAGAGGGGAGCATTTGAGCTCCTCTTATAGACACCATACAAGAACTTTCCTGGCACGAATGTGGTACGAAGCTGAACAGTACTGAGCACGTAATGTTTGACCTGAAGCCTCAACAAGCTATTCTTGGATGACAGACAAAGAAACAGTTCAATAACCTCAAACGTCACTAGGACATATACAGCTAGCGCATCAAGTGGTAAGCTCAGCTGTACGAATCCATGCTGGCTCCACGAGCGATGTCTTACACCCCAGCAGTCTCCAGCTTCAGTGGCGCAAGAGGCTGGTTTCAGACTGCACGGAAGACAGTTGTATAACAAAGAAAATGTCTTTGCACAATCTCAAGCATTTCTGGATGAAGCATTCTCTCAATAGCAACTCTCCAGCTGAGGTTAGCTAAAGTCAGCAGAAGCTGAATGGCGTTTCTGGCTTCAGACAAGAAATGTCTTGTGGTCGCGTCAAGTGAGGTGTCGTTTTGTGCTTTGCGCCTCTCCGATGACTGAGGTGGCCAAGGGGCAAGGCCGAACTAGGTAATATGTGATCTAACTCGCAGATAGATGCTGACGTGAATTGACATGACGACCACCATACCGGTAACGTAGATGACCTGCGGATCTGCGAGCTGGGATGGGTCTTTGGGGATATCGAAGAATGGAAGGCTTTGGTGGATGTGGTAGTCGCAAAGAGGTCGCCAGCAGTCGGAGCCAGATAAGATTCGGTGGCACGAGGGTTGAGCAGAAGACGACCTCCGTGCTTATAATAAAGGCTTCCAGACTCGCAAGCACCGAGACAAAACATGACATGGGCACGGTCATAGCTGTATCACTCACTGGAATGCTGAGCTGGATGCAATCACGTTCGAAAGGACACAGTATCACGTAAACGGGAAGTATGTTTGCTGACTGGTTCGAGATTGTGGTTGAGGTCCGAACATGATACATTGCTAGGTAATGATTAACTATGTAAGAATGTTGTTCTTGTTGAGGGATTGTGATGATAAGTGTCTTGCTGATGTGACGTGACGCGAAGACATGGAAGATGTCGATGCTCATGCAGCAGATGGTTGCTGGGGACGATGCTGGCAAACATCCAGATGGTAGGAATGTCTTTTTTTTGCTATTTGGTGGAATTGATGCTGAGTGCTGAGTGCTGAGTGCTGAGTGCTGGGTGGTGATTGGTGTTGTTGAGCTGTGTAGATAACGGCCGTGAATGACTTGATACTGGAAGAAGAGGTGGTAGGAATGTTTTTGTGCTTTGTCGGTGAGGTGCGTGTCGGAAGTGATTGTTGATGCTGTCTGATCGATAGCTGCTTCGAGGAATAAGCGCTTCTGACTGCGTTGATTTGCCAAGCCGTTGGACTGCGTCTGTCGAAATCCTCACAGAATGATGGCTCATGATGATGATGGTTGGAGCTGCCGAATGTTGACTGCGTCGACCTCCTCCACCGTCAGGAGGGAAGCATGATGATGTGTTTGATCACCGAAGCGCCTGAGCGAGATAGCTTGAAGAGCAAGATAGCTGTGAAGAGCAAGATAGCCGTGCAAAGCAAGAGTTTGGGATGTTTGTTGAAGAGCTTTATAAGCACGCTCTACTCTGACTTCACGACGTTCTTGTAATCTTGGCTGGACTGAGACTGCCATCTCTCATCCTCGAGTGCTTGAGCAACTCTGCTTGCCATGTATCGGATCCACACATCACTGTTTCGTACAAAATTGTGCTTGACGGCCAATTCCAGCATGGCTTTGTGCGACTTCATCTGCTCTGGTGTGAATGGTGCCGTTGGATCGTTCGGACGAGCCCTCATCAAACCAGTCACGATGTTGGCCACGTGGGCAATAGTGACTCTGTACTTTGCCTCTTCGTTCATAGCCGTGAAGTAGTCTAGCCCAGGTTGATCAGCGATAGTAGGCATGACTTGAAAAGATAAGGATGTAAGAAGCTGTGATGGAGATGGTGCGTTGCGAAGGTTGAAGAAAGTGTTTACGAAGGAGGAGGCGGGAGTCCTTCTTCTATAGATCGCTCGCGGACTTACTGTTTGACAAACATGACATCAAGCTGTACAATGTCATCATTATGTCTCCATAAGTTCACGTGCACAATGTCGACAGTATCACGATGAACAAAACGCATGCTGGGGGAGGTGAAATTCGAACATGATGTACTGCTATAAACCGATTATGTAGGAATGTTTTTGGTGCTTCTGGGTTGTGAGGTTGAGTGTGCTGTGCTGTATCGAGAAGGTGGAAGGTGCTGATGCTGGTTCAGAGAATCGTTGAGTAGGGTCGTTTGCGAAGCCAGATAGTAGGAATGTTTATGTGCTTTTGTGGATGGGTGCCGATAGTTGATGGTCCGACCGCCGCTGAATGATTTGATCTCGACAGGAAGGGCTGATAGGAATGTTTTGTAGTTTTCTGGAATAATGCCATTCGATGGTGGAGGGATGAAAGGTGGCTACTGGCTAGGGCTCCTCATCGGCTTAGTTCATGCCGCTGCGGCATGAGAGTCCAGAGAAGATAGCGCTGGTGTCGCGAGAGATGGGAGTGCTATTATCGACATGCTCAGGGCATCGTTGAGCTTGTGGTACGTCGCTGCATGCAGTAGCAGGAAGTAATCGCTTCTCCTTGAGTCGCCATGAATAGGAAGGTTTGGTGATGTGCTCTGTCAAGGACTCGCGAGGCAGTGATGCAGAAGGACGTAGGCATCTCGGAGAGGTAGTGGATTTGACATACGTTCACCAGGTCCATCTCAGTGTCATAAGTGCAGATCAAAACCACGCAGAGTAATGAGCCAGTCCTGCTTCGCCTGGTACAGCCAAGTCGAAGCATAGCAGTCGACCAGTGATGCTTCTGCTGCAGTGCGTATGGCCTGGATAGTAGCGAATCCACAATTCGAGCAGTCCTTCGAAGATGACAAAGCAGATCATCACCAATAGAAGTAGCAAGACCAGTACAAGAAGACACTTCATGCCCCTGCTCCTCTTTGGTACCAGCACTTCCTTGTACTCCGAAAAGTGCAGATCTGCGCCAACGGAGTCCCGATAAAGACCCCATCTTTCAAACTCAAGCCACATACCAACGTCGCTCTGCAAGTAGTTCACCCAGACAGGATCGTCGCGAATATCACTGAATTTTGAGGCCAAGTCCACAGCGCGGCGGTGCCGAGTCATTTGCTGGTCGGTGAAATGGCCAACGGGCTTCGTCTCTAGATCCTTCAGATTCATCTTGACAACTTCAGACATATACTTGGTTGCAAGTGTTTTCTCAGCTTTCTGCTGGAGGGCAGCGAGGTAGTCCTGACCCTCTTGATCGACAACAGGAAGCGACATTGCTGATAAGTAAGGATGATGGTGGTTGCCGATATGGGTGGAAGTCGAGGAGAGCGAGCTTGTGGAGGTGTTCGGAAGATGTGGTCGTGGTGCAGCAAGGGGTTGTGCAGAGGTGTTTACTGATTTTGCACAGCGGACCACAAGAGCACTTTTTATACAGACCATGAGCGGACTCGCTTGTCAATCAGATGCGACACTAAGCTGAACAGTGCCAACATCATGTCTCTGTGCATGGAGCAGCGCAGTCGTCTGGACTAGCGCCGGATGAGCTACTCCTGGAAAAGGGACAAAGAAACATTCGCAAAGCGTCACATTGCTAAGACATATTCGGACTGGCGCGACAAGCGTAGCCTTTTCAGCCGCAGGAATTTATGCAGCTGCGCAACTTTCGATACGATGTCTCACAATGTCATCTCAGCTTGTAGTGGCGCATTAGTCTGGTTTCAGAGTGTTGGAAAGCTTGCTGGAGGACAAAGAAAAGTGACCAAGCATGTCGCAAAGAGGGCTCCTCTATGATACGTTTGTCAACGAGATTGGCTGTTGTCCAAGCAGAAGAAGATAGTTGGTTCATGGTTGACGTGGTCGACGCTGGATGATGAGCAGGGCAGTGGCGAGGCAAAACCGAAAAGGGGGCAAAATCACAGTGTGTCTTCCTGTGGTAATTTCTATACCTGCTACTCTTCGTCGTGTGCCATTAGTATGCCGTAAGCTCGTCACTTCCAACACTGGAAGCTCCATCCAGCCAGGGCTCTGCGGACAAAAAAGGCAGGAACAATATTTTGAGAGACACTGCACGCCATGTCAGAAGCAGATCAGGAACTACGCCTTGAACCTCTCAAGAACAGCATCCAGTACGAGCTGCGTGGCTGAACAGAGCGTGCCGACCATGACAAAGGTAGTCGCGCCTCCCGAGCTCAAGACGTTGTGCCATAGAGTGTGTTCGCAGCAAGCGCAGCAATCAGCGCGCCAGGGACAGCGTGAAACAGTCCAGCTTGCATCGCCCCACTACGGATAAGAAAGAGACCATCTGTTCCTGCAACGAGCACTCCGATGATTGCAAGGATGATGGCAATGTCGTCCCACTTATTCAGATAGGCGAAGACGAGTAGAGTGACGCCAGTGCCAAGCTGTCGCACACCTAGGAGACTGATGTACGAAGTCGTCATGGTGGTACTACTCGTCTGCGGTGTAGCTCGTAAGTTGCGATTCGAGCGGGTTTCTGGCGCGGATGGAGATGCAGGCACGGGTATGCCGAAGGACTTTGCGAATGTGACGGGGTAGAAGATAGCCTGGACACCAGTGAAGACCGACGCGACTGCGAATATCATGCTTACAGCCTTGAATACGGAGGAGGTCGTGTCGTCATTCATCTTAGCGAGAGGTAGTCCACGCACTAAGTCTGGAAGCCGATTTTCAAGCAGAAACAGATGTTGCTGGTTGCTGGTTGATGTTGATGTTGCATGATGTGTCATTCAGGTTGAAGCGCCAAGCAAGGCAGTCTCAGGAGGTGGCGACAGGGAGGCAGGATCAGAAAGGGGCAAAATCACAGGACAGAACATCATAGCTTTTCAATCGCGTTTGATGATTATATGAAGCTACATACTCTTGCAATTGCAATTGCTGATAATGCAGCGCCACGGTTTCGAACGCCTTGAACACTGATGAAAGTCATGGATAGTGCCAATAACAGGAATGTTTTTTGGAGCCCAGCCGACTCGACCCTAGGCTGATAGCAGTCAAAAATGAGCAACCTATCCTTCAGCAGGTAGAGGCGTTGTGCAAAAAGACCGAGAAGGTAGGAGGCAGAGATGTTCTCGTTGGATGTGAAGGTAGATCTTGCAGATCGAGACGTGATGAATGCTGGATGATGGTACATGTGCAGAGAAGTCCAGAGGATGAGGTTGTAACATGTCTCGATCTGCTCTGCTTCAGATGCTCGTCTTGTCGTCCGCTTGTAGCCGCCTCTCACACTAAGAAAGGCGAGCGGCAGCTATTCAATATCCTCAAGATCACTAATCACAAAAGACAGCTCCCGATAATTCGCCTTCCACCTGGCCAACTCGAGACATAGTACCACATTCTCGCTCTCAAGCTCACAATGCTCTCTTTCGAGGACCGAATACCTGCGCTCAAGGTTCTCGTGAAGAACGGTCTTACTCTGAAGATTCTCGTGATTCTGGTTCGCCACATTTGTGACGTGAGTGATGCGCGCCTGTTGCTTCGAGCACAAGTCTTGCAGTGCCAGGATCTGGGACCCGTAAATGTCGACTGACTGCTTTCCCTCCTGCTTGGCAACTATAGCAGTTTGTTCCAAGATTTGGTGTGCTTTGAGCGAGCCCAGCTCGCGTCGAAGCTTGTCAATCCCAGTGGTCGTACCGTCATCTGGTACGGCGGCGTCTGGAACCTGAATGTCTTGAAGGCTGAACGCATTCTGTAGGAATGCCTCTTGTGCTGTTTTGATAGCTATGAACGCCTCGTTCAACGCCTTGGTCCTGGATTCGTTAGTATTGCACAATCGGCTGTTGGGAAAGAGGATACCATAGGCCTTCCTCTCGAAAGCTTCCCTGATGAGGTTCTTGTCGGTTGTTGGCTTGAGAGCCAGAACATCGAAATAATGCTTGAGGAGAGGTTCCATGGTGGAAATGTCTATCCGGCAGGAGATGTAGCAAGATGAGCAGATGTTTGAGAGCTCAGGGTGGAGAAGTCGAGCAGTTGGAAGTGTACGAGAAGGTGAATGAGTAATGAGCAGAGATTATGTGGACATTCCAATCCCTATATGCTAGGAAGCGCGAACTGCACAATGTATGAGTCACACCAGAGCCTGACAATGTTCCAAGACAAAGAGATCATGCTGTGTGAAACGCTTGAAACATAGAGTAACGACAACGCGGAAGTTCCGCCCCCTTGAATCTGCACAATGTCGAAGTCGTGCTGACAAGAGAACCTAGAGTCGCAAGGTCTCGAGGTTCTCCTCAGCAGCGCTTTTTAGCGCGATCTGTGCCTTTAGAGCTGGTGAGATGAAAGTAAGACAATTATAGGCACGATACGTAGTGAGGGAGTTCGAGCACATAACGGAAAGTGGTGGTGGTATTGAAAAGAGGTTGAATTGTTAAACAATATGGAAGACTATGTTTGCTCAGTTGTGGCATCAGATAGCTGCGCTGAAATATACAGATATATGATCGACCACTCGAACGGATGTCAAATCTGCAACGCAAAAGTTCGGTGGATGTCGAATGGGAATCTGCCATATCGACTGCGACTCCCTCGTATTGACTCTGATCCTGACTCTGACCCTAGCATGTCGACTTCGCCATGCCGATCTTGATTCTGCCATATGGTCAGAATAGCTCAGACGTCAACATCAAATTCGCCATCGAGAAACCAAGACCCTGCAGCACCAAGAGCAAACACAAAGATGACAAGCGAGAGAATGCAGAGATAGTAGTCCAGCTGGTTCTCCAGAGCATGCACCTCTATCTCGGCCTGATTCTTCAATTCGCAGATACGCTCTTCACAAGTTCTGGCTTGCGAAGCGATCTTGGCCGTGAGTGCTCGAACCTCAGCACTCTGCTGGAGAAGTACGAAGCCCTGGTTGTAGTTCTTGGTGTCTTGCTGCTGCACGGTGCGTTGAAGAGACTGCCACTCTCTGGAAAGCGCTTCGTATGCTGTCTTCTCCTGTTGAAGTTGTGAGTACTGCTCGATGTTCGCGTCAGTCTCTCGCTCTAAGGCACGGTTGAGATAATATTGCTGATTGGACAGTCTTTCGAACCTCATGTCCTGCACTTCGCGCTCTGCAGCATGCTGGCTGATCGTATCTGCTTGGTGCTCGACAGTGCGTTTGAGGTTGTCTCGTTCTCGCATGAGCGCCTGAACCTCATCAGTTGAGTGGCCTCCTGCATCGCCAACGCCATGAACGTCCGCTTGGACATCGCTTGGGCTCAGATGATGCTCAGAAAGTACTTCCCATGCTTGTGCGATCATCTTGAAAGCTGCCTCGCTGGTGTTGTTGCCGCATTTGTCTGGGTGAAGCAATAGAGCTTTCTTCATGTAGGCCTTTTTGATGGCTGACATGTCCGTTGTTGGTTGGATTCCGAGCACGTCGAAGTAGTGCTTGATGACTGCATGGATCGCCATGGTCTGGTTTGGAGAAGGGCTTGAGTGTTGAAGTGGAGGAACACCAAGTGGTGGTGTGGGAGTCGGATGGACCAGTGGAGTGAGTGATCTTGGAGAATGATGGAAGTTTGGGCAGGAGTCCTACCTATTTGTACGCAAAGACCAGCGTGAATCGACAGCTGAACAATGCTGGATGACGTGAATTGGTAGAAATGAAGCAGGGACGTTGTGCAATTGTGCTTCAGTCAAAGCACTGTGCAGATTCAGCTGACAAAGAAAGTCATGGCTTAGATCAAAGTGGTCAAATAAGTCTTTGGCAGTCCATTTCAGCCGCCGCTAAGATAGCAGCAGAAAGCTTGCAAAGTGCAGTATACAGTGACAGGACAATGTTGAGGGCACGTTGAATTGCTGGAGACTATGTAAACTATTTTCATATCAAATTTGCCATGAATGCGTTGTGTAGTAACGTACAAGTGCTTGAATCAGAAGAAAGTCTTCCGTGCGAGACAGCCCAGATGACAACACATTGAGAAGAAAAGTGATACCGCTGCGATAAACACAACCAGTGTACTGCCATTTAAGGCCAGGAACTGGTAGTTCAACCTTGCCACCAAGTTCTCTTGCTTCATTCTTTCCATCACTCCCCAAGCTTGAAGACCATCCCAGTCGTGCACGGTAGATCTCTTATAATATTCGTGTAACTCCATGTCGTGACTTGCTGAAAGCTGACTGAACGTATGATCACTAGAATTACTCCAAAAGAACGCAGCGCCACAGGCGACCAAGACAGAGATAGCCAATAAACCGTCCAAGAAGAACCACCATGACTTCGTCCTGATTTGCTTCAAGGTACGCATGTTGAAGTCGGCACTGGTTTTTCGCAGCTTCAGCACTTGTACTTCGACCTTCGCGGAGATGTCCTGGAGTCCTGATACAGCTCGTAAAATGTAACAAGGACACCGACCAGCGGCAGCTTGCTTTGCGATGATGTTCTTCAATGAGTTCGTCTCGGTCTTCAGTGCTTCGATCTGGCTCTTCTGCTGTTGGATTTGTAAGACTTGCTTGGTGTCGAGTGTTGCCTGTTGCTTCATAGCTTCCTTCAGAGCATCGCGCTCTCTGATCAGCGCCTGAAGTTCACCGACTGCGCATCCTCCAGTGTTGCCGCATGCATCATCTTGGATGTCCTCTGGCCTCAATGGATGCTCGCACAGCGCTTCACATGCGTGAGCGATCATCTTGAATGCCGCTTCGCCTCTTCTTCCCTTCTTGTCGGGGTGGAGAAGCTTTAATTTCTTGTAGTAGGCTTTTCGGATCGCATTTTCGTCAGTGGTCGGCTTGAGACCGAGGACGTCGAAGTAGTGTTTGATCACTGAGTCTATCGCCATGGCTTCGAAGGGACGGAGGAGTTGTTCTTGGAGCAGTTGTGGTCGGGGTAGTTGTGCTTGTTGGAGTTTTGCTTGCAGTAGTTGTGCTTGGAGTGAATGTCGAATAGGTAAATGTGATGAGTATTTGCGTGCAGGGGAGCCAATTGATGGTGGATACGGATTGATGAGGCAGGAATAGAGATGAAGAACTATGGAAGTGATGGCAGAAGTCCAGCCATTTATACGTGTACGCAAGGAGACGCGTGAATCGACAGCTGGACAGTGTTGAGCTGCGTGAATTGTGATGAAGCATGACTATCCTGAACAAAGACGGTGTCAAGATAATTTGCCTGCGCTCCAAATCTCTTTGTTAGCAGATCTTTCACATACCAGTCTGAAACCAAAGTGGGAATGCGTTTCGCACTGAGACATTCTGTGGTTCATTGCTGCTGAGTCTTTGTCCGCGGATACTCGAAACAATAACTGAGACAAAATCGGTTTTGGGACGGCACTAATGTTTCATTGCTATCGGCATCGGTGACATGCTAATTACACTGCTCACACTGACAAAGAGGACATGGTACCTGAACACGGTCAATCGGTGAATGAGAGAGTAGGGAACTGAATACTTACGGCACGCGTCACATAGCCAAATGACCCTGTGCAGAATAGTACCGCCGCCACATCCTTGGATTCACCATGAAGCTGTTTTGCCTGATATCCGCCTTGTGTATCGTGCCTCCAAACTTAAGCTGAAATGCGCCGTGAGTTGTTGAAGTCAGCCCACTGGTTGATGAGTATCTTCCATTCACTCGTCCGGATTCGGGGTGCCAGCATGTCCAGCTGATGTGCCATGTCTCGAAATGATCTCCGTCGAGTACCGTCAGTGGCCAGAGCAAGTATGGATAGCGTGTGAAGTGCATCCAGCTCTTACTTACCTGATTCAAGAATCTCGCCTGGCTCGATTGTCTGCCGTGCTTTTTCTCAATCTTGTCGCGTGCCGACAATCATTTTGCCACCATAATAGCCTCGAAAGACGTCTTAACCAATTTTCTCCTCGATCTGGCGTGATGACTTTCTTTGTTCGACCATCACGCTCTCTGCTCCTTGTGTCGCGCACCGTCAGCTTCTGGAACCAGAAAATAGCATAAACAAAGGACTCCAAAAAGTCTCACCTTGATCCAGGATACGATCACCTTTCACGGATCGCCAACGATCCTGTTCCGCCCTGAGGACCTTCGTCATGGTCAGAAGGAGGCCTATAGGCCATGATCATTGCCACGACGCGTTCATTGGCCTGGCGGTGGGCAAGCTCAAGAACGTGGGCGATGTTTGCTCGTAGGTTCGTGATGCGTGCCGTCAAATCTTCGAGCTCCTCCGTCTGACGCGCCACACGATTCAACAGCTCGTGGTATGCGCGAGATCCGGCAGGTGGACGGCGATATGTTGTTTAATCACGGTCTCTGGCTTGCTCCGTAAGTACTTCTTGGTGTCGAGATAGCGCGGCCTCGAGGGCTTTGCAGGACACTCGGTACGCCAGTTGCAAGTTTGCATCCACCACGTCCGCTCCAGGGAAAGTGGTGAAGAACGCAGAATTGGCATAGTCGCTCTTGTTTGCTTGGATAGTAAGAGCTACAAGATCAGGACGGTTTGATAAAGAGAGATTGGAGGAGAGGTGTCAAAGAAAACCTCGCGAGTGTGAAAGAGAGCGCGTCTTGACATGAAACCAGGACGGGTCAGGGTCTGTTCAATCCGAGTGAATAGGTGGCTGACTCGGTGATGATAAACGGGACAACAATGAAACGTCCCGGACCCAACCTACTTCCCCTGTCCCACGCCCATCGCAGTCATGATCAGAGAGCGTGGTCAAGACATCCAGTCCTGTACACAGTATAATAGTCTGGTCTTTTTGACAGTGCCCACGAGCTGCTTAAGATCTATTTGGTCAACTGCCTGACATCTCAAAGGCATCGTGCAGGTCGAGACAAGCCCGCAGAGGCGCCCGCAGCAGCCGCATAAAGCATCGCAGGCCCCCAGTCACAACTTTCAGTAGACCTTTAGCCGAATGCCCGATTCCTAGTAGCTTGAGCGTGATGTCTTCAGCATCCAGGAACACGTCTTGACCTCCGTATTCCGACTTAAACTGTGTGAGCCAGGTAGAATGTGTTTCAGTGATTCAATCCCGTTATGCCCTTCCCAAGCCATATCATAGTTGCCAGAAGGTAACAAAGCGGGCACGGTCTCTTCGCCACCGCAGTCACTGCAGGAAGTTCCTGATTTGAGTCAGCAGTTTGCACGGTGATCACGATCATTGAATGAAGCACTTACTTTGACGATCTCCTTTGACTCGTCGCTGATGCTACATTGCGGTGCCAAGGCCTGCCGAACAGTTCTGCTGGAGCGGCAAACTTCATGTAGCCATCAATCGTGTGGTTCGGAACAAAGCATCAAGCTTGTAGTCTTTGTCTCATAAGACAAGGTGCAGCAAGATGAGTGGCGACACCAGTGCGGGATAGTGACCGGAGCAACCACCAAGCATAGGGCCCACCGTGCCCCTCGTACTGGACTGTAGCACAGTGCTGCACAGTGCAGTGCCATAGAAAGTAAGAGTCTAAGTCTTCCTCACATTCAGCAGGAAAGCGTGGTTCCCGAACGTTCGTCCACTGGACAAGTATATATACAGATAGCAGAGATCAACATCCCGGGCGAAGCAAGCAGCAGCGTGTTTGTCAGGTCGGCAGGAATACTCTATTGGGCATTCCTGAGTAGAGCGGAAGCGTGCGAAGACGTGGCTGCCGCTACGACATAACTGCTCGCCTCAGGAATGAGGACATGATGCGTAGGAATGAGGGACTGATAGCAGCATCAGAACCTGGCAAGTCCTAGTAGTATGCACTGCGGCATTCTGAATGTGCAGACGTGATCGCACGCAAACGCCCTGATCTGGCGAGGGTGATGCAAAAAGCACCGCAAGCCTTAGGATTGTGCTCGTCGAGCAAGGTTCAGCTTAGTACATTCGTCGTGTCATATTGATAG
>Ga0268244_10000690_pt1 | contig 13185 bp, 12 predicted proteins | sample AgamicMgSfe_FD_200258 | JGI IMG/M metagenome (GOLD analysis project Ga0268244, IMG submission 200258) | Agave microbial communities from Guanajuato, Mexico - Mg.Sf.e (v2) (version 2) | ecosystem: Host-associated > Plants > Phyllosphere > Phylloplane/Leaf | place: Guanajuato, Mexico | collected... | reverse complement strand
GCGGCGGAAGGGGTACTATGGACTGAATGAGGTACGGGAGCGGGAATGGGATAGCGGTGGTGGTCCCGGCGGTCGTCTTGATGGTGCCGGTGCAGAGGGATCTGGGCGCAGTGAAGTGCAGGATCCGAGGTATCGCCCACGGAAGAGCAAACCGCTGGCCAGAGCGCTGAGTGAAAGTCCTCACGCGAGCGCTTGAGTGAGAGTTTCGGCCAACATCGACAGGGGGACGATCGACGGGAGTGGCGAAGGGAGGTGGGACGACCCATCTCTCGTGAGCGCAGAGTAGACGCCGTGGGACCCTATCGACCTGAGGAGCCTAGACCGGACAGCTTGGAGGTGTGGGACGGCAGCACGCAGGCCTAGGCAGAGAGGAGGAGCAGACAGAGCTATGGACAATGAGCAGAAGGCGGAGAGGGTGCGAGGTGGTGAGGCGCTGAGGGTGGCATCAGAGGAAGGGTGAGAACGCGAAACCATTGTTATGTAGGATACGGTGTAATTTCGATGGGATACCCTAGGATGATAACAGCTGCTTTTCGAACCTCTCTTCGCTTTCCTGTTGTGAACTTTGCCTCACACTATCTTTCACCCTTACTTCGTTCTCAGTTTTCGAGGTTGGCGTGGATGTGCTTCTTCAACGATGCCACGGTGGCATTCAAACGGCCTCGGGTATAGAATTTGCTTTGAGGTTCTTATGGCTTCGTCGCTGAGATCGATCGTCGCACAGATGACAGTCTACCCTACACAATCGAAGGCCGACGACGAAGGGCGAGGTGAGTTTTGGGACGCTGGCCAATCACATCGCTCTGGATGACCTGAAACGAGCGATGCTGATGAAACCTGATCAGACCCTGGTTTCTGCGCCGACCACTGGCGCGTTTCCTATATTAACGTACGTCATACTACAGCTTCGCTTCGCAAACACTTGACCAGCACGCGCGCATTAACTTATCGAGAGCACAACATCTTGTTTCACTTGTCGTAGATTGACTGGCGATGCCCTGGTTTGCTGCGCTTGGCCTTGCGAAAGTGACGCGGCACAGCGTTTTGTGCGACGATAAGAAGGGTAGGTGCTGATAAGTTGTTTGCTTCCACATTGCTGATATTGCGGGTACGGTACATTCCTCAGAGACTTCTCACTTTTCACGCCCATCCATCAAAGCACGCATCGTCGGACTTGCCGAGCAGTGTATACAAGATGCGCTTTTCAGCAGTCCTACCCGTTCTCCTATGCGCGGCAGCGCTGGTACTGTCCTTTTTGTGCCTCTTTGCTGGATCGTCGAAGGGGTTTATGGAGGATTATGCGGTTGTCACGGTAAGTCGAAAGACACTATCAGCATAAGAAGCGGCCATTGACGGCATACGCAGCTTAACACCTCCCGCATCGGCGAAACCCTCTTCAACACCTCCAAATCCTCTAGCAACCCCTTCCTCAACTTCATCGACAATATTACGAACAGTATCGAGAGCGACATTTCGAATGATCTGGGTTCCCTTGCCAAAGACCTCGGCCTGCATGATTTCTATAGCGCGCATATCCTCGACTTTTGCGAGGGCTATTACGTCCCCGGTCCTGTGCCGAATGCTACGCTGAGTAAGAAAAGCATTCACAAGAACACCACGAGTTGCTCCAACATGACCGCCATGTACCACTTCAACCCGCAAAAAACGCTGCAGAAGGAGCTGAATGAAAGTGGACACAGCAACATCGACCTTAGCAAGCTGGACTGGCCGTCGGACATCAACAAGGGTCTGCATGCGCTAAAGATCGCGCAAGCAGCGACCTTCGTGCTCTACTGCATCGCCATTGCCCTAATCTTCGTCGCCCTTGTTCTTGCACTACTCGGTGTCTTCTTCTCCGGCCGTCTCTCGGCCTTTGTTAACGTACTGGTGGACTGCCTGGCTTTTCTTGCCACAGGCCTCGCAAGTGCGATCACCACTGCAGTGGCAGTCAAAGCGGCGGATCTCATCAACAATCACGGCAACGATGTTGGCATCAGCGCTAATAAAGGTAGCAAATTCTTGCTGCTTACATGGGTTGCTACGGGTGTCATGCTGGTGGCGAGTCTTATGTGGTGCTTTGACTGCGTTGTCGGGAGGAGACAGCACTCAAGGAGAGGCTATGCGGACGAGCCGAAGTACACCTGAGTGGGGGCGTCGGAGAGTGTGGATTGCTGGCAATCACTGGAATGGTGTTTGAGGTGAGGCGTGGAGGGAATTCATCAAGGCGGAGTTGGTTGCTTGTTTTTTGGTGTTTGGCAGAACAGATACCCCTATGTTGCGACGATTGAAATGACATGACAACCTATGTCGTACCATTCCTCTGGCTTGACTTTATGATCTCCCACTTTACCGGCAAGCTTGCCCATACCTTGGTGAGCGAAATGCGCATGGCATGTGATAGGTTGCTGATAACAGTACGCTAGCGATCGCCCATTTGCCGAGCAAGGTACCTTACGGACTCTTCTGCCGAGCTCCTGCAGCAAGACTTCTCGCCTGCCATATCTTTGCTACAACAACTTGAACGCTCTTTAGACTCGTCATGGCAGGCAGCATACCATCCTACCACGAGATGCTCGTGGTACTACTACGCGATCCACGGAGCGGAGGCGTTCGGCGCCTCTGTTTACAACGCTCAGACTGTATTGGCGCACGTCATAGCCGGAGGGCCCGGAGGTGGTGAGATTATGGGTTTCCTGTCATGAGCCTTTTCAATATGAATATGTTCCGCTCGCGCGTCCGCCGAAAGACAGTAGAGGTCGCAAACGGTCTGCGATTTGTCTGCGCGGGTTCTATATGCAGAGCCGACGTTGCATTATTAAGCTACCCGTGCAAAGCTCACCATCCGATCTCTCGGCAAGCCGAATCCTCACTTTCCGGCCTGATCACAAGCCGACATGGATTGGACTACGCCCGACCTCAACTCATGGCCAGCAAAGGTCGTTCTTCGCGTGAGCAAGAAGCTGCGCTCAGATAAGAAGTTTACGCAAGCAGCTATCGACAGCAACAACGCCAAAGCAGCCGAGCGACGCCAACGCCAACGCGAGGAACATGCTAGGAAGAACCGATACAACGCTAGGCAATCAGAAGACATCGCGCATTGCCACAACGATGTTAATGAACTCGGTGAACGAGAACACTCGGCCTTCAGCGAGGCATCAACACTTGTTGACCATCACGATTACACGGATATGATGCATCGATTGGCTCATCATGATTCTTTTGACTCCCTTCTTGATCAGACTATACAAAAGGACAGATTGAAAGACCCATACTTTGACTCTCAAGGTCATACCGAAGAGTTTCGTCTGGCTTCCACTAGACATGAGCGGCTGGTGGAGAGCATACCGGATGAGCTCTGGAAACGCATAGTGAGCTTCCTAAATCCAGCTGATGCCGTCTGTCTCGCGCTCTCAAGTCAGACACTCCGCCAAAAGCTTGGTTCGGCGCCATTAAAATCCTTGGATGAGCCGCAGAACAAGCACCACAAGATCACTTTCCTGCGTTCTTTGGATGGTCAGTTGCCGCGACATCTGCTGTGCTTCCCTTGTGCGCGATATCACCTACGGACGAGGCCCGGGAAAGAGTCACTGAAAGCCGACTACGTCAAAAATCCACTTTTCGTTTGCCCTGCAGCCAGGAACACGACATTGCCACGCCTACGCCTCACTCATGGCCGCGAACTACCGTACGGTTGGGTGCAGCTCGCATTACGAAACAGTCACTCACGGGCCCATGGCATCGATCCAGAGTCATTAAGTCGTCGATGGCAACACGCTGAGAGCGGATGGGATTTCCGTACACGTTACCTAGAGCATGACGGCCGTTTGCTCGTCCGCGCGGTCTCTCAGTGTTTTGTCCCTCCTGCCAAGACTCTAACAAAGACCGTCGAGCGGCACGTTCTTTACGAATTGCAGGACTTCATGCCGTATTTCTCCGTCTGCGCGCATTGGCAAGACGGTGAGCTGATGGACATGTGCAAGTGCGCTATGTCTCACGTACCTGCTCCGCCAGACAGCTACCTCAATCAGCTCAAGAGAGCGCCAAAGATCAATCGTGAAGCAGCGCATCCAAACTTCATTGTAACTGGTTGTGATTGGTGTCGGCCCGCCAGGCGATGTCCAGACTGTCCGACCGAGTATCTGGTTGAGATACGGATGGTCGAAGATCGGAATGATCTTGTTAGCCCGTTCAAGCACGCTATTGTCGTAACGAGATGGAGCGATTTAGGTGATGGCAGTAGTCCTTACACTTCGCCAGAATGGACGGCGATCAAAGGCACGCCTATTCCCGAACCGAAGGTCGGGAACGAGTACGAGAGCTTCAGTCATGTTGGTCGAAGAGCTGTCAGTGGCATCTTTGAGAGCAAGATCAGTGGAAGTATCCCAGGTCAGAGGATGTTGAGCTTGAATCCCAAGAACAAGAAATTGGGCGAGTATGGGCATGGGTGGTACTGAATTGCATGAGTTGCATTGGATCGATGACTTCCACTGAGCTTGGGAATGGCTCTTCGATACCCAAATGGGGCAACGACCCCATCTCTGCTGGGCTCGGCACGAAGATGTCCATCGCTCTGTAGCGATATATTCTTGTAATGTGAGTGCGGTCAGTCTTAGGTCATGGTCTTTCTGTGTATCCAAACACGGACTTGCCGCATACAATACTGAGGCCATGCTGAAGTTACCACTTCGGTGGCGACCTCTCGTGTGCCATCGTGTATTGCACGCTGTTATCGTGAGGTCCCATCACGCCGGCACGTTATGCAAAGTGTCACACCGCTTTGCGTATCCCAGCACGATCGAGATGGTCGTAATGTAGAACCCTGTCAATAGTTCTGCACGTTTGCATCCTGCGTTGACTCCGAGGAGCTGATGGCTTGGATGGGAGAGCCCGTTCGACTGAAACCGGCTGTATTCTTAGAAGTGCGCAATCTGGGTGCGGATGGCGAGTCTAGACTACTCAAGCTCTAGCGTTCGCAATATCTCATGGGAATCATTGACCTTGTCAATCATAGCATCTTCATCATGGTCGTGGAGTTAACGAGGGGTAGATGTACACTCATGTTATGTGACTGGCGTCGTGTTATGCAGCTTCCTACATCCATTGCAAAACGTGATTGGAGAGCAACGAGGTCACTTGACCAAACTCGCCTGCGGGTTGCCGTGCGGTTCACGCGAGGTGCAGCGGCAGAAATGGTGTTGTGCCTTACAGGAAACGTAAAATCGCGTTGCTGTGCTCGTGGACGGCAGACATATCGCAAATCGAAGCCCGCAGGGACACGGTACGTACCTGACTTAGCGAACCGTACGTGCATATAAGACTTGAGGTACAGACGAACATCAGATAGAGACGGCTGGGTTTAATCTGACTGCAGCCACTATGGCTGCTCATGCGGCCGCGAAAGATGTTTCGGATGGGATGCGCTGTCTGGATCACTGGCAGAAGACTCGCCCAAAAGATGGCATCTAAACGAACGAGAAGAGCTGCATGCATTTAATGCAACCTCATGCTTTCGATAAATGCGCCACATGGAAGTCTTCGATCGACTAGTGACGTTATCTGATGCCTCCGTGCAATGTTCCTACATGATGCATAACTTTTCTTCCCTCTGCCAGTCTAGTAACACACGCACCAACGCCGACGCTTAACAACGCATCGATCATCGAAAGAAGAGACCGGCCGAGCCGCGGCCAAAAGTGTTCGAGAAGTAGCGAGAGGACCAATGCCATGCCGTATCTATTAGTGAATCATCAGCATCTTGTTACATCAGTGGAGAGGCTGCAACACTCACCAATGCGAGCATCAATTGACCTCCGCACCACACTGAGGGCAACGCTTTCCTGGTATCACCCACACAGTCTGGCCTTTGGCGAGGCAATTCGGGCAACGGCGGCCTGGGACCTAGATGAAGTCAGCAACATGACGAACGAGACTGGTGTCTTGACACTAACCGGCATGGTTCGCACTGGTAAGTCTCCGCGAAAGAGATGCCTCGAGTTGTGTTGCTCGTTCGAGTCCGGGTTGTTCAAGATGGTCGGAAGCTGCTCGATGCCCAGTCTGCGAAGCGTTTCGTAGCGGTGCATGTTGTAAGACATTGTGAAAACGAGAGTATTTTTGAAGTGCAGAGCGTTGTCTCGAGTGTGTGTGTGTGTGTGTGTGTGTGTGTGTGTGCGGAAGGTGAAAGAGCGAGGAGCTCTGTGCACAGAAACGACGGTTGGATGTGTTTTGGAGAGGAAGATGAGATGCTTTTGACAACGAGGAAGACGAAGGAATACTTATACTCTTTCATTCCCTGAATCATTTAGAGTTCGTCCTGTCTTGGTCAGTCGAACGGAGGGCGGTGCGGAAGCCGACTGATTGCCCACTATGTGGATCAAGATCGAACAGGGTGTAAACGCAAAATGCGGTGCATCTTACCAGCGTGTTGGGAAGGTCATGCTCTCTCAGTATGATATGCGAGCACAGTTCGAGCCTCGGTTACACCAGGCGACATGAGCATATCCTTATCAGAGGTTGGGAGGCTTTAATTCTTTCGCTGCCTGTCGAGGCCGAAATGGGAGGTTCATGGGAAGCGTGTGTTTTGTATCGAGGCATGTCAGCGCAGGTACCCTTGATGCAGGCATCGGCATGTAGCGTAGAGCGCACTGTACGCTTCATGTGGGCAGGAACAACTTCCACTAAGTATCGTTCGACTGATCACATTGTGCGTTAGTTGCGCAATCGTGCGTACTGATAGTTTGTCCGCGCATCGACGGCAGGAAGCTGCCACTTGCCGCGACGTGGTAGTTGCTGAGGCTGTAGGATCACCATTGGCGTCGCACAACTACTAGGATCGCATTTTGGGTCATGAGCGATCACGCTTGCCAGACACCGCGTCGCGGCTGAGATGAGCTCACGACAAGTGTGTATAGCAAATGATCCAGGCCAAAGTTGTTCGACCGAGTGTGAGTATCTTGCAAGGCCCTCCCAGAACGCGATGTGTCGCGTTTCTCGAAGTTACAAGCTCGGATCCACCTGTGCTCATCCTCGCCAGCGGCTATGCATCTGCTTGCATCCGGCCGCGACAACCCTGCAAGCGTTCCTTTTTCGGTTGTTGCTACAATATACCTACAAGGTCCCGTTGTCGGTTCATGGATTGTATGATATGAGGCTGGACGATCGGGCTCAAAGTGCGATTGAACTGTCAGGCGGATTGGGTTCGATAGTGAAACGGAGCGCGGAAAAACTTAAGGCTGAAGACGATCTCGTTTTGTTTCTATGGCCTCCACTTTGAACCATGGCAGTGGGCCGGTAGAGACAGGTCCCTTGATTGTGACCACTTCGGCACTCGAGTCATAAGAACCTCACACGGCAGCGTCGGCTAACACGACCTGGCTACTGGGCTTCCAGAGTCTGCGCTCAGCCAATCCGTGACTGCACCCCAAAGATCCAATGTCGGTGAGATCAGGTGCAGGACATGCTTCGGTTCTGCAGCAGCTCCCCTGCGTTCAAGGACTCGTATCAATATATCTGGTGCGGAGACGCTCAATGGAGTCCCCTCGTAGTCATTGCGAGTGAGGCACTTACTCTTGCGGTGTCGACACGCTGATCGTTACGTTGCACAAAACTAGCTGTCAATTCATTGCTCAGAGCTAGCAATTACCGACATAATCGAACCGCAGTGCACTTGCAAGTTCACCGACGCGAAGACAGTCTTCAGGCGACTGTAATATTGATGAAGCTCAAGAGTCAAGATTGTACGTGACAAAGCCAAATTGAGGCCTCGGGTCGGTGCCAAAATTGGTGCTCTCAGTCGTGCGCTCGCGACGACCAGCGCACGTACCTAGCCATGCTTAGATCGCCATATCACACTTTTCAGCTGTACAGCAACAAACGGACACAACATGCCGAAATTGACGGTGGGGTGAACAGCGAGCTTGTTTCGTACCACTACAAGAACGACTGTTCCTCGTAGCGGCTTGCTGAAGTAGTGATATATATCCAAAAGTGCCATGCCACGAGGTGGCCTGATGTGCTTAGCCGTCACGGTGTGTTACACGCCACTGCGGTTTCACGTCTCAAGCTCCGGAACCCTTTGTTCGTTACTGAACCTCGACGAAGACTCGATCAGGAGCATGGCACCGTTTGCTTTCGTGTCTGGCCCTCTCAATGGAAGCATCCGTAGACCTTGAGGGAAGCGATCAAGTCGGAAGCACGTCCACCCCAACATGCGATCTCGATACGACACGTCGTCCATCACCTTGATCCTATATCGAACTGTTAGCTTGCTTCCGGCCAATACTCGATCCGTACACAAAAGACCGGAATGCAAATCACTTCTTTGCCGTCTCACAGCTGCCGGCAGACCAGATTTTGGCTTCGGCTCCTGTGCGCTTGAGCAACGGTCTCCATGGCTTCGGGCCCGCATAGCGCTTGCCTGTGCGACCATGCGCGGCTCGAAGCCGAGATGAGAGGTCTTGCCGACCGAATAGGATGGCCGGCGCTTGAGCTGTACGGCTCGCGCAGAATAGTACGTCATGTCGTGCGTCTTATGTCGCACCCCAGTATACGAGAATGAGCGTTGCCATGTGCCACCGAGGACAGCCTCAACGGTGCCACAAACGAGTAACGATGGTCAACACGAGCGCACGAGCGTACGGAGCCTGACCGCACTGGGCGCATCATGCAGCCTCTCACGGGAGAAAAAGAGTGAGCGCACGTACCTGATGAAGCTCAACTCCGGATCGACCTCTTTGACACCCTCAAACTGCATAGTCTCTCCGCCGAAGTCAGGTTCGCGACTGTGTTTGACAGACGAGCGACGCTTCCACTCGCCGCCCTTTGTCTTGGCATCTTTCCTACAACACAGTGTCAGACTTCATCTAGATTGCAGTCTGGCTTATATCTTCGATTGGCTTACGGCATCTCGTCTCTCGGCTCGAGTTCGCTCTCAACATGGAGCTCGCACTTGACATAAACACTCGGCGCCGTCCTCGCATCTGCATCGAGGCCTTGTGCCGCGAGCAGCCTGATCGAGAGATCGAACCTCCTGTGCTCGCTGGGCTTGCCTTCGATATCATCCCTCCTATACTCCGACGGCTTCAGCATCCAACCTCCTGTTCCAGCAAACATAGCTTCATTCAACATCATAGCAGCATCTAGTTGCTGCCAATTCAGCGCCACAACCTGTATACCCTGTCTCCAGAACGGAGCTGGATCCAGGTTGGTTGACCGAACCCTCGTCCCCTTCGGATAAGCGCGCATGAAGAAGTTGATGTTGTGCTTAAACAGCGCTTCTCGGTGCTCCTGGTCCTCTTGCAGCGTCATAAGCTTCTTCTCCGATAGCGCGAAGACATGCGTAGGGACTTTGGCCTCAGGCTGGTCGAAGCCGTGGAAGTGACAGCTTCGCATATACACGCCGAGATTGCCGAGTGCCGCGCAAATCTTGCCTTTCTTCGCGGAAGTGACTTGCGCCTCTTCGTCCTCCGAGTCAGGCTCCGCGCTCGTGTCTGATCGTGCAAAAGCGGATACCTTTCGCGAAGCAGCTTTTCCGGGTGGTGAGTACTTGACTTTGATCAAGATGCGCTTCCTCAGGCTTTCGAGAGAAGGTAGAGGAGTTGTATCGGAGAATTCGTCTGGCATGGACACCAAATATTGCTTCCAGTAGTCCGTCATGATTTCCACCATGATCTCCTGCTGCGGCTGGCTGCAGTGTACTTCGAGACTCACGACCAGAGGCAGGTCACTCGCGCAGAAAGCATACTCTCGGATGACTTCACACACTTTACGGAATGACACCTCCTTCGTCGCCGTGTGTCCGTGCAGAACTCGGGGCTCCTCACGATCAGACTCTGTTCGCCACGGAGTGGGCATAAGCGTCCCATCCGGCGCGGGTGATTCGGCGGTCTTCTTTTCCTGCGCAACATTCTTCGAGTGTTCTCGCGAGTGCAGCTTGCCCAAGCCTTTCTTGACCAGATCCGTAAGCTTCTTCATCTCGCTACCTTCGCGCATTTCGCCACTGTCCTCCTCCGAGGAAGATGCGTCAGAAGTAGAGCCACCATCCCAGACATCGATCTCAATGCATCTACACCCACGCTTCAGCACGTCTTTGTAAGCATCAGTGCTCGATTTGCTCCAGAGCTGGTTGCCAGTAAGGTACGTGTTGTGACTGCTCGAAATAAAGTAGTGAGAGATTCGGTGACTCAAGTTGTCATCGAGTGGCAGTGGTGCTGAGGCTTTTGGGTCAGCCAACTGCTTGAGGAAGCCATCGAAGCCTGTGGCGCCTGTTGGGTCGGATACTTGTTGCTCGAAGGCTACCTTGGCGTGCTTGATGATCGAGGGAGCAAACTCTGGTTCCGTTGTGGCCGCCATGACTTCAGGTATGCGTGCTTTTCGTCAATATTCGGCAACAGATGTCGCGGAAGATAGGTCAACGAGCCAGTGTGAGATTAACCGCAGAGACGTTGCTGGTGGATGTGTCAATCAACTCATAAGCTGGCATCCGCCGCTCATGGTGGCACAGCTTTCGTGATATCGCCGTCACGATAGCGACCCACGAGCTGTTTCCGGCGTTGATGTGTTGGTTTGGAGGATTCATGATCTGCTGGCAACTTCATATTTACCCCTTTGCGGCGAGAATCGATGCACGAGCTGATTGTCGCCGTGCCAAGGCAGGTGTTGATGGATCGGTTCCAGGAGCAAGCGCTAAGTACGTCATTCCCGTGAAAGCAAACATTGGACAGTGATCCCGAATGTCTTCTAGTCCGTCATTTGATCGCAAAATGATCCCAAAAATGGAGTCTAGAGCAGAAGCAGAAGCCGAAGTCAAGTCCTGGGGCTTCGATCATGTCTTCACCTGGAGCGATGGGCCGTAAGCGTGTTGCCAGATGCTCAAGCATGTCAAGCACCGGCTGACTGCTCCAGAAACGCCTACTACCGACCGCATACACACTCTGGCCTGACAACACATTTGATCCTTAAAGGATCGTTAACTGTAATCTACCCAGATGACAAGGAACCCAAGCAAGAGACGTTTGGGCCTGGTGAAAGGCTGGATGTACATGCAAATAGGCGGCATGAGGTGTGGATGGGAAAAGAGGGTTGTACTTACGTTATCGGAGAATAGAAGGACAACAGGACCTGAAAACGCCACCACAACATGAGGTTTCTACGTCGCCTTCCCTGTGGAACACGCACGAGGCATGTGCCATTTGCCCGACGTGACAAGTGGCGCCTGTGTACTTTAGCCTAAAAGCGTCCCGTCTGAGCAGTTGGGTGTTGTGGTAGCTCGCATGACCGTCCTACAAAGCTTCACCTGTTCGCAGAGTGCACATCATATTAGAAATAAACCCTTAAGATTGACAATTGACAACATGGCAGATCCTGCGCCCCTCGTCAACCACATCTACACAGCGGACCCTAGCGCTCACGTATTCAATGGCAAGATCTACGTCTATCCTTCACACGACCGAGAGACAGACAACCAAGACAACGACAATGGGGATCAGTACGACATGTTCGACTACCACGTCCTGTCATTGGACACCATCGGAGGCAAGGTCACCGACAATGGTGTGGCTTTGAAGGCCGACGACGTACCTTGGGTAAGCAAGCAGATGTGGGCACCAGACGCGGCAGAGAAGAACGGAAAGTACTATCTCTACTTTCCAGCCCGCGACAAAGAAGGCATCTTCCGCATTGGCGTTGCAGTCGGTGACAAGCCGGAGGGACCGTTCACGCCAGACCCGGAGCCTATTGTGGGAAGCTACAGTATCGACCCGGCCAGTTTTATCGACAATGACGGTCAAGCATATCTCTACTTCGGCGGGATCTGGGGCGGGCAGCTGCAATGTTGGCGGACTGGCAAGTTCGACCGGAAGGCGTACGACACAATGGAGGCCAGCGGTGATGAGCCCGCACTCTTGCCTCGTGTGGCGAAACTGAGCGGAGACATGCGCTCCTTCAGGACCGACGTCCAAGACCTTATAATCAACGACACGAACGGCAAGCCAATCCACGCCGACAATCACGACCGTCGCTTCTTCGAGGCGGCCTGGATGCACAAGTACAAGGGCAAGTACTATTTCAGCTACTCCACCGGCGACACTCATTACCTGATTTATGCTATTGGCGACTCTCCGCTCGGTCCATTCACATACGCCGGCCGTATTCTGGAGCCAGTGCAGGGTTGGACGACGCATCATTCGATTATCGAGTTCCAGAGCAAGTGGTATCTATTCTACCACGACACGAGTCTATCTGGCAAGCACCATCTGCGGTGCGTGAAGGTACGAGAGCTAGTCTATGATGAGGAGGATAGGATCAAGTTGGTGGAACCGCAACCATATGTACAACTTGAACCCGCGAAGTTGGCGGCATAGGCCTTGTGGAGTCTCATATGCACGTTTGATCAGCTGCACATGATCTAGCACATCAGCATGCCCAACCTCCATCGATACTGTAAGTAGCTCCTGAAACGAAAGTAGATTCGTCGCTCAATAGCCAAGCAATCAAATTGCCACACTCTTCGGCTGTCCCAAGCCGGTTGATCGGTGTCGGTGTATAGCTCGGGTCAACACCTTCCAATGCGTTGCGTTTGTGCATGAGTGGCGTCTCTATTGAACCTCTGCGAGATCCATTAGCTTTGCCATCCCACTCGCCAATCGAAGGGTATGAGCGTACGGTGTTACGGCATTGACTCTGATACTCCGCTCACCAACCTCCTTGGCGGCGGTCTTCACCAGTCCAAGGATGCCATGCTTGCTAGCGGCGTACGCCGCGTGCTTCGCAAAGCCGTGCGTGCCTTGGATTGAACTGACACAGACAATGCTGCCTGGGCCCTTCATAGCCTTCAATTCAGCTCTCATGCTATACATCATACCAGTGAGGTTGACGCCCAGTATGAGGTTCCACTGGTCGTCTTCAAGCTCCTCGAGCATGCGAGTGCCATGGTGCTTGCCAATTACACCAGCGCAGTTGGCTGCTCCATCGAGCTTGCCGAACATCTGTACAATGGACTTGACCCAAGAGTCTACGGCAGTGCGTTTTGACACGTCGAGCTGAGTGAGCATAACACGGTCTTCACCGGGCTTGAGCGAGTTGGCGGCATTGTCGAGAGCTGCTTGATCGAGGTCGCCAATGGCAACGGTCGCGCCTCGAGAATGTAGTATCTGCGCTGTGGCCAATCCAATCCCGCTGGCGCCTCCTGTA
>Ga0268244_10000687_pt1 | contig 13208 bp, 10 predicted proteins | sample AgamicMgSfe_FD_200258 | JGI IMG/M metagenome (GOLD analysis project Ga0268244, IMG submission 200258) | Agave microbial communities from Guanajuato, Mexico - Mg.Sf.e (v2) (version 2) | ecosystem: Host-associated > Plants > Phyllosphere > Phylloplane/Leaf | place: Guanajuato, Mexico | collected... | reverse complement strand
TCCCCCTACTCCCCCATTTCCGCCGCCCTCCTCACCGCCTTCGAACGCGACTACACCCACCTCACCGTCCTGCACCCCTCGGACAAGTCCCTCCTGGGCTACATCAGCACCCCACACCTCCGACACTTGCTCGACACGCGACAGGTGCGCGAGGAAGATCCCGTGGAGAAGGCGATGGTGCGGTTTCAGCGGAAGGGGAGACGGTATCGGCTTATTACCATGGAGACGACGTTGGAGGAGTTGGAGGCGTATTTTGAGGGGGAGGGGGAGGCCGGGGGTCAGAAGCAGGGGTTTGCGGTCGTGACGGATGCCGCGAGGAGGTTTGTGTTGGGGGTGGTGACGAAGGAGGATCTGGAGGAGTTTGTGCGGCGGAGGCCGGCGTGACGGGGTGGGATTTGCCATGGATGGATTTGGTGATGGGGTTTCGATCTAGCGAGGCGCTGGTGGTGTTCTATGAAGACGAAGCATGGAAGAGCTTCATCAACAAAAAGATAAAAGTAGATGAACAAAATTGTTGCTGCATTCAGGCGAAAGCGCCTACGAACGCCATCAGTAGACTCCCGCCCACAACCGCGGCGCACGCTTCGATGCGTCTCCGCCCTTTCAAGTCGTGATAGCTTTGATCGGAAAGGAAGTCTTCCGCCAGTAACTGCACCAACCCAGCGTAGAGCAGCAACCCCGCCGAAATCGCATTCACGATCCCCACCATCAACAGACCGAACTGACTGGCGGGATCATACAGCCTGTGCACCGCGAGCCCGATCGCCTGTCCGATCGGCGTCGTGATGCCGTACATGCAGCTCATGAGCCAGGGTTTCAAGCTCGTGGTGCTGAAACTGCCGATCGCGGAGATGCGGCTGCCGAGCGCGAGGCCTTCGAAGGTTTGGTGGAAGGAGATGGCGATGAGGAGGACGACGAAGGCGGAGCCGGTCGAGACGGAGAGGGCCATGCCGATGAAGATGCTGTGGAAGAGGATGCCGGCCTCGAGGAGAAGACACTGAAGGACGAGACGTTGCTCGTTGGTCTCTTTGGGAAGGTGTGCGGGTGACGTGGGCGATATGGGGTCCGCGAATGAGACCTGGCGCGAGTGCCGGTGAGGTCGTACAGCGCCGGTGGAAGCAGGGCCGTGTTTGTGGTGGTCAGTCGCATTTAGAGGCTCTTGATCGCCCGCTACAGGATCCAACTCGTCCAAGTCCAAGTCCGAGTCATCCTCAAAAGGCGGCTCAGGTGGGAGAGGTTTGTTCCTCAAGCCCGCATCTTCCACATCCGAATATGATGTCCGGTCCTCCCGAAGCAGTTCGTCCTCATCATCCTCATCTCCTCTGAGCGGTTGTTGCCGAAAAGGCCGATAGCTATCCCTCCGTCTATGCTCCGGCCTGCTCTTCTGTGCACCCCCTTCACCCCCGCGTAACTGCTCTAGGTCCAAAGCATGACTGTGACCCGCCCCTTTGATCGCGAAGAACATTTCTATCCCCACGACGAGCATCACGCTCACCATGGCGATGAACCCGCTCATGGCCGGGTAGACCTCGTTCCAGAAGCGCGGGAGACATGGATCCGTCAGGTTCACGTAGGCCGTGGGTAATAAGTGGACGAAGGCCGTTGCGATCAACACGCCGGTGCCGAGATGTCGAGACAGGAAGAGCGCGTAGTTCGGCACGGGGAGGGTCGGGAAGCGGCGGACGATGATGGGGAAGGAGCAGGCCAGGGTGGAGAGGATGAGGATGAGGAACAGGGCGGCGACATGGAGGGGAGTGTTGTAGTTGCGGCTCTTATTACCGGAGCCGCATGCCGGGCGCTCGCCGTCGGATTGTCGGCGGGCTATCTCGGCGTGCAGGGCGGCGAGAGGGAGGTCGGTCCATGGTGAAGCTGTTGAACCCTGTTAGCATAACCTTGGGATCGGTTCAAGGCGAACGTACAACCTGACGAGACATCTTCAGTCATACTCGAAACACTGTGATTTCACGTGAAAGACGCTCGTACACCGCACATCATCCTCATGGCCTGGACCTGATGATGTGCCGTCGGCATTGACGACGCGCTGCCGAGTACGGAAAAGGGGCGGGTTCGGACCGAGCCTCCGGAATGCTGCACGTGCTGGAAGATCTGACCATCAGCTTGACAACGACCTACCACAACAACCTGGAAGACAAGGGACGGTGGCAAGCATCTTTATAACCTAACACCACTGAAACAACGTAACATGTAGAGAGATAGACTTCTTTCGTTGTTCTCCGATCTTCCTCAGTGAATCATTGTCCTAAACTGCGGCTTATTAACCATCAAATGCAATCCAACGCATTCCACTCGAGACAAGGTACTATTAGATCCGACATGAGGATAGTCATTGGTTATTGCTCGCAAATTGCAAGCGGTAGGCCTTGTATTAGAAGCGGGAGAGAGCTGAGTTGGCGCAGAGCGGTGGGTTTCAACAGTTCAGTTGGTCCTCGGAGGTGGATTGACCAACACCATAACCATCTTGACGAGATGGTACGTCAATCTCCAGCTCATGTGTGGAATCTACTATACATGACCCGCCGGCATCGCATCCGACCTACCCAGCCGCGATGCCTGCAGAGCTGCCCACCTGATCAGACCGACCTCCAACCTGAGGAGAAGGTCCAGCTTGCAGCGAAGCCAGCACTTCCTCAGCGACGCCGATGGCGCTATCCGGCAGTCCCGCCAACCTTGCCACTTTCAGCGCATGGGACTCCCGATTGACGCCCGGCCGGAGCTTGTGCACATACGCCCACGATCCGTCCCGCTCTTCCGCGACATCGGTGCAGTAGCACGCCAGCCCATCAAAGTCTCTCGTCATGTCCGCGAGCGCGTGGAAGTGTGTGGCGAACAGGGCGCGGCTCTTGTTCACGTGGTGGAGATGGTGCAGACATGCGTATCCCACCGCGATGCCGTCTTCGGGCGTAGTCCCCCGGCCGACTTCGTCCATGATGACGAAGGAGCGGGCCGTGGCTTGCTTCAGGATCTCGGCCGTCTCTAGCATCTCGACCATGAAGGTGGACTGGTCCTTGTACAGATTGTCTGCCGAGCCCACCCGGCTGAAGATCTTGTCGACCAAGCCTAGCTCGGCGTACTCGGCCGATACGAAGCAGCCCGTCTGCGCGAGGATCGTGATGAGGGCGTTCTGCCGCAGATACGTGCTTTTGCCGGCCATGTTTGGCCCCGTGATGAGGTAGATTTTCTCCCGATCGCCGACGGCGCAGTCATTCGGGGTGAAAAGTCGGCCTTGATCTTTCAACCCGACGTCGACGGTTGGATGTCTACCGCCTATGATGTTGTGAGAGTTTCCGTCGGTCAGAACAGGGCGCACAAGGTTGCGCTCTTTAGCGACGACAGCCGAGGAGCACGCCACGTCCAGCTCGTCTAATACAGCTGCATTCCGCCTCAGCTTCATCAAGTTTTCGATGACCTGACCTCTCAACTTGCTAAACACCCGTTCCTCTTCGCTCCGAATCCGGAGCTTGCTATCATCGATACGCACCCCCAAGTGCGTCCAGTCCGTCAAGTAGAATGAGCGAGAGCTCTTGGTAGACCCGATAGTGCGTGCGCCTTGCAGTGCGTTGATCGCGCCTTTTGAGTCTGTGCCTTTGATATAGCAGAAATGACCAAGCTGCGCAGACCATTTCAGCGTCAGACTTTCCGTTCTTAAGTCCTTTCGCAGACGCTGCGCGAGCTCACACTTAGAGGTTAGCAACCTTTCTAAGTCAACATGCGCACGCTCTAAGGTTGGCGACGCATTCCTACGCATGATCCAGATTTCTCCGCACCCAGAGTCTGCCGCGGCCGCCCGTGCCTTCGACCGCCGGCGCGCAAGCTTCGGGGGGTCCTCGCCTGCGATGTCTGCCGACACGACTTCCTCGGTCATTTCCTCAGCCTCAGATTGGGCTTCCACTTCGGCAGCTTGCCGGCGATCAAAGCTTTCCTCGTCAATCGCATACTGGATGTCCCTGGCCACTTTCGCTGGCCCTTCGAGGTCAAGGCGGCCAAGAATCTCCCACAAATACGTCAACTCTCGACCAGTCTCGCTTGCGCCTGGATGAGTATTCTGATGGGCTATAATGTGATCGTGCAGAAGGCCGGAAAGCTCACCAACGACGTCAACCGTCCTTGCCAACCCCAACAGATCATCGGCGTCGCCTTTACCAATCGAGAAACGCTGAAGCAGGCGCAACGTATCCGATGTTCGTCCTAACAGCGCGACTACGTCTTCCCGCAAAGCGTCGGAGTTCAGCATTTCCTCCACCAAATCAAGTCGATTATTGATGATGGACAAGGACATGGACGGAGACACCAACCGCTGGCTAAGAAGTCGCGCTCCACTTTTGGTCACAGTGCGCCGGACAGTGTGGAGAAGACTACCTTGAAAGAGGCTGTCGCGCAAGGTACTGCGGATTTCCAAGCCGCGAAGGCTCTGCTTATCGATGGCCATGTATTCGTCGTCCAATTGACGTACTGGCGGCTGGAGCTGGACGTTCGTGTCCACCAGCTTGTCGCGGATGTAATCCAAGATGAGACTCCCAGCTATCAGCTCGCTTTTGGTGAATTCCTGGGCTTTCTTCTCGGGCACGGCGCGTTCGAGCATTGGTGTCCATTCAATCACCGAAGAGGCTGGCTCAGCGGATGGGTGAAGGTGGAAAGAGAAGTTTGCATCACCGAGCATCTCCTGCAATTGTGTTTGGCCAGCGGATTCCAACGAAGAGTCCAAGATCACTTCTCGTGGACTGATCCGGGCCACAAGCGATGGGAGAGTGGCCAGATCACTGCATTGTGTGTAGAAGTCGCCACTTGAGAGATCAACCCAGCTGAGCCCCACTCTTGTAGCTCGCTTGTATCGCTCAAGCGCTTCTCGTTGTGCCATCGAGGTGGCCAGTGGAGGCAAACCGCCCAGGTGGATCGCAAGTAGGTAGTTATTCTCGTACGGGTCCACAAAGCTCTCATCGATCAAAGTACCAGCGGTAATGACCCTCGTGACCCTACGATCGTACAGTGCTGCACCGCCCCTCGACGATCGCTCGCTTTCAGGCAAACGGATCTGCTCGCTGATGGCAACCTTTTTGCCCAAATCCTGCACAAACATCTTCAGGTACCGATCGAGCTGTGCATGTTGAAAGCCGGCCATGGACACGCTGCCGAGAGAGGTCGCCCTTTTCGCCTTCTTGAGGTTGACTAAGGGCGCATACTGCTCGACCTGGTCGAAATACATCTCGTAGAAATCACCCACACGCGTGAGCACAACACAATCGTTGAATTTCCGAACATTGTTCAAATGCTGCTGGAGTACCGGCGGATAGCCTTTTGCTGGGACATTGTCGCTTTCCTCTGTTGGCAAGGGCGGCAGCGCGCCCTGAGGCAGACTGCTGGCCTTTACCACGGTGCTGGTCTTCGCGCTTCGGAGCTGAACCCACGTCGGCGAATGAGGCTGAAGGTTAGAAGTGCCCCCGGTAGAAGTGCGAAGGGGGTACAATTTTAAGGTCCTACATGCTGCCTTCGAAGGGATGCTTCGAAAGCTCATGGAGCCTCAGCTCACGATGTTCGTCTGTTGCTGGCCGTAGCCGCTGACAATAGTCGATTTACGAGCTGTTTTTCGCGATCACTGGGACCTTCGAATTGGTCTTGAAAGAGCAGGGATATGCATAAAGCATGCCCGTAGGTTTTATATCCAAGGTGATGTATATGTAGCTCACAAACGCGAAACGCACGCGTCGAAGCTAGTCTGTTCGTGATGCGGAAAAGAACCGCGAAGCTTTGAACGGGTGGGGTAAATCCATCAACATTCGAGGTCATAGATGATGCCTTGCGCAGACTGCATGTCCCTCTCCCCCATTGCCATCCCTTCAGCGTGTATCGTCACTGAAAGCTGTCAATACCCCGGGCAAAGGAGAAGTCGACCGTCAGATCCGATAACATGGCCACTTCTACCAACCCCCACGACTTTAAACCGCTCAAGAACGACCTCCTCCTCCGAACGGCACGCGGCGAGAAAGTCGAGCGCCCGCCGTGCTGGGTCATGCGACAAGCAGGCCGCTATCTCCCCGAGTACCACGAAGCAAAAGGCCAGCATGACTTCTTCGAGTGTTGCCGGAGTCCCGAGATAGCTTCCACCTTGACCCTTCAGCCGATCGACCGATACGAGGGTCTCATCGACGCCGCCATCATCTTCTCGGACATCTTGGTGATCCCGCAGGCGATGGGAATGGAGGTCGTGATGGTCGATGGCAAGGGTCCGCACTTCCCGAATCCCTTGGTCACGCCAGAGGATGAGCAGTATAACGAGGTCATGGAGCGGGAAGTCGATGTTAAGGAGAGCTTGAATTACGTATATCAGGCCATCACCCTGACGCGCAAGAAGCTGGAGGGCCGAGTGCCGCTGTACGGGTTCTGTGGTGCGCCGTTCACGCTGATGTGCTACATGGTCGAAGGCGGCGGAAGCAAGATCTTCAAGCAGACCAAGTCGTGGATCTTCAAGTACCCGTCCGAGACGAAGAAGCTGCTGCAGAAGATTGCGGAGCTGTGTGTGGAGTATCTGGCTGAGCAAGTGCGTGCTGGAGCGCAGATTGTTCAGGTCTTCGACTCGTGGGCTGGCGAGCTGTCCCCGGCTTCATTCAAGGAGTTCGCATTACCATATCTGACATACATCTGCGACCATCTTCCTGGCCGACTTCGAGAGCTAGGACTGGACAGCCTGCCAATGGTCGTATTCGCGAAGGGCGCGTGGTACGCATTGGAGACGTTGTGCAAGACGAAATACGACGTGGTCGGACTGGACTGGTTACACGATCCTGCCGAGGCGTATGCCGTTGCGCAAAAACACGGCAAAGTCATACAGGGCAATGCCGACCCGGGTGTGCTCTACGGCGGCCATGAAGCCATTACCAAAGTCGCCACGGAGATGGTGAAAGGCTTTGGTGGAGGGAAGCAGGGGTGGATATGTAATTTGGGCCATGGTAGGATACTAGAGAGCTATATGCGCCTTGGACAAAACGCTGACCCTTGATGGCAGGTATCACGCCCTTCGTGAAACCTGACGAGTTGAAATTTTTCTTCCAGGAAGTTCACAGACTTTCAGGTACAACGGCTTGACTCCATTCGGTGCTTCGGAAGAGATCTTTGCCAACCATGCTTTAGAAGACCATCATCAGCGAGCGATGCCCACGAACATAGACCTTGCGGCTGCCGAACAGAGGATGCACGAGCGCAACATCCTCCAAAGCGACTGGTAGCGTCGCGCCATACCCAGGGTCGATCTATCTGCCTTTGCCGGGTTCACCGATATCCTCGTACCTACGGCCCGGTCAGCTCATCACTCTCACTTCGCGCTTGTTTACGATCAACCGCATATGACGACACACCAGTCCTCAGGATGCTCCTTGATGAACGTCTTCATCAGGTCCTCGCACTCGGCGTTCCTGAGGTTAACGACTTCGATACCGCGTTGCTTCAAGTACGCCTCGCCACCAACGAAAGTGTTGTTCTCGCCCATCACCACGCGCGAGACTTTGTACAAGATGCAGGCGCCTGTGCACATGTCGCAAGGCGAAAGCGTGGTGTACATTGTGCTACCTGCGTACGCGGATGCTGGAAGACGACCTGCCTGCTCTAAGGCTGATGTCTCGCCCTGTGTGGAAAATCGATCTGTCAGTGAATCATGAGAATACGGAAGAGGGTGGGATGCAGGTAGTCGATGTCATCAAGGTCTTTACTACATACATGCAGGATTGCACTGCTCTTTTGCATACGCATGTTGTATCCCCGTCCTAGAATTTTGCCGTTCTTGTCAACCAAACATGCGCCAATCGGCACGCCGCCCTCTTTCGCGCCTTGTTTCGCCTCCTCCAAGGCTGCTTTGAAACCGGCGTCGTCTGCAGACATATTACTTAAGCTAGTGAAGGCCTTGAACGATAAGGTATATGACGATCGAGGCGTGAAGTGAGTGAAGTTAGGTGGATTGAATTTGCCTTTTCCGACATCCCTCTCGGTCCGCTTTCGAATTCAGGTACCGGGCGTTACCGGCGTAGACTGTTGATGCTCGGCGAACTGACCGGCGAACTCTGGCCGACAAATGACGACGATGTGCCGATCGAGGAAGGCTTGCCGAGGGATGGAATCTCCCTTCGTCGTGCATGTGCAGCTACCTGTACCTTTACGGGACACCACAGCCTCCGCCTCCAAATAACACGTCGATGCTCTTGGGATGCCGTGGCGCATCTCCTACGATCCCGAAACACCAACAACTTCGACTACAGTCACGGGCGGCACGCGCCCCGTCGACCTCGTGTCTCGTCCCATCCCCAGCGGTCTCGCGCGAACGGGTTCAAGAGCTGGCCGCAAGCCACCCAACCTCGTGATCCTACCAAGAAACCTATCGAATCAGGCTCAAAGACATCACTTCAGACACGTCGACAGGTATATCAACAAGTCGCTGAAGTTGGCACGAGATGGATCACCGTGGGTGGCCGCCAGCGCCGCCAGGCGGGAGCGCACATGGCCCGAATGCAGAACAGAACCAGTCGCAAGCACCCAGGCCCGCCGGAGCAAGCTTTGGGTACGTTGGCCATCCGCCCGCTTCATTCTCACTTCGTACGGTGCACGTACAATCGTCCAACCAGTTGTACTGCAAGCGCCCGTTCGAGCTGTCGGCGTCCGCTTGGCTTCGCCCACTTCTGCTCTGTGTACCCAATTCCGCTTGCTGACGACCATGTTTGTTTAGATCCGGCACGCCTCAGCATCAGACACAACAGTCTTCGCCATCCGGCCCAAGCGGTCTGCCGCCGCCGCCTGGCGCGCCCTTCTCATTTCATCCCTCATCACACAGCCTCGCCAGCTTGGCCGGGCTCAGTCAAGCATCACCGAGACAACCCGTTACTGCCGCCCAGCGACAGGAAGGCCCTCAAGCACAGCCACCAGGGTTTGCATTACCTGGCATCGGCCAAGCGACAGGTCCGCCAGGAACGGCAGAGCGTGAGCGTGAGAGGGCACGCGAAATAGAGCAGGTGCACATTAAAGAGGAGGAAGATCGCCGGCATCGCGAGCAAGAGAGACACCGGATAGAACAAGCGCCGCCTCATCATACAGTGCCGGGTCCGCCGATGCTACACCAGCCAGTAGCGGTTGGCCCACGGACCGCACTCGGCCCAAACGGCGTGCTTGGTAATCCTGGCATCGCTGGCTCTCAGGCACACTTGCCGCTTGGTGCTCCCACCGGACCTGGTAATATCTTCTCTGGTGGTCCAGTACAACCAGCAGGTCAAGTTCAAGGTCCAACTGGACAACAACTGCAGCCAGGATTGCTGATGCCTTTCGCACATCACGCGCAACAACAGCCTGCGCCGCAGCAGCAAGTGGGTCAGGCGCAGGGGCAGGGTCAACAGCCTATCCTGAACGATGCGCTGAGCTACCTCGACCAAGTCAAGGTGCAGTTCGCAGATCATCCAGATGTGTATAACCGTTTCCTGGACATCATGAAAGACTTCAAGTCAGGGGCGATAGATACGCCTGGTGTCATTGGCAGAGTTAGCACACTGTTTGCCGGCAACCCAGAGCTCATCCAAGGATTTAACACGTTCTTGCCGCCAGGCTACCGCATCGAGTGCGGCGCGGGCGACGACCCAAATGCGATCCGAGTGACCACACCGATGGGGACAACGGTGCAGTCGATGCCGCAACCTCGTCCACTCAGTAGACAAGATGGACCAGATAGCCTGAGGCCTGCGAATGGGACCTTCACTCCACAGCCAGGAGCCCAGACCGCACAGATGATGTTCAGCCCGAGCGGACGACCTGTTGGCCCAGTGGCGCCTGGCCAGCAGCAGCAGCAGCAGCAGCACCTGTCACCGCTTGAGGCCGCTCGTCAACAAGAGCAGCAACTACATGCACAAGAGCAGCGTGGCGTCAACTCGCTGCAGAGCGCAGTCTCGGCAGCGGCGGCAAGCGGTGGCCTCAGAGCAGGTGTTTCGCCGCATGCGACGCCAATGCCGGGTCAGGATCCCAACGGTCCGGCTGCTGAAGGTCAAGCTGGTATGGAGAAGCGTGGCCCGGTTGAGTTCAATCATGCTATCAGCTATGTGAACAAAATCAAGGTGAGTTTATGCCGACACCATGCTGGTGAACGTGTCGTCGAGCTCGTCTGCTGACCTTTGTCTCATCTACAGAACCGTTTCTCCTCTCACCCAGACATCTACAAACAATTTCTTGAAATACTTCAGACATATCAGCGCGAGTCTAAGCCGATACAAGACGTTTACGGTCAAGTGACGCATTTATTCAAGACCGCGCCGGATTTATTGGAAGACTTCAAACAATTTTTGCCAGAGTCTGCAGCTCAAGCCAGAGCTGCTGAACGTGCCCGGCGGGAAGCAGAAGAAAGCGCCGTGCTCTCGAACGTCCGTGGTGACGGCAACGGACTGTACGCCAGCCCGGTCATGTCTCGAGAACCACAGATTGGCACGCCAAGCCACGGTCGCGGACTGCCGCCGGTCGGCAATTTCGCACCAACGCCCATGTCGAAAGACACGAAGCGCAAGAGGCAGGGCACTGTTGAGCGGATCGATGGTGCTCCGGCTGCGAGCACGGGCAAAGCCACGACTGGTGGACCGGCCGGTAAGCGTGTGAAGCAGATGCACACCACGGCGAAGGCCTCGAACGACCCAGCACCGACCTCGCCCACGCTTGTCCCTCAGCTACCCGCACCCATCCCACCAACGACGACGTCCGCTGCAACTAGCGAAGAGCTCGGTTTCTTTGACCGTGCCAAGAAGACCATTAACAATAAGAATGCGACCAGTGAATTCTTGAAGCTTTGCAACCTCTTCAGCCAAGACTTGATCGATAGGAGTACCCTTGTGCAAAGGGCGAAGTCGTTCATCGGCAGCAATCCGGAGCTCATGAAGTGGTTCCAGGATTTTGTCGGCTACGACGAACGCGACGTGTTGATCGAAAACAAGACACGCATTCCCACCGGAAGAGTCAGCCTGAGCAACTGCAGAGGTCTTGGGCCAAGCTATCGTCTCCTTCCCAAGCGCGAGCGACAGAAGCCTTGCAGTGGTCGCGACGAGCTCTGTAATGCCGTGCTGAATGATGAGTGGGCATCGCACCCGACGTGGGCTTCGGAGGACTCAGGCTTCATCGCCCATCGCAAGAATCTTCATGAGGAAGGCCTCCATCGCATCGAAGAAGAGCGCCATGACTACGATTACAACATCGAGGCGTGTGGCAGGACCATTCAACTCCTCGAGCCAATCGCACAGCAGCTCCGACGCTTGGCCGACCATGAGCAGCAGGGTTATAAGCTCCCGCCTGGTCTTGGTGGTCAGAGCGAGACGATCTACAAGCGCATCATCATGAAGGTGTACGGTAGGGAGAAGGGCCACGATGTCATCGTGCAGTTGCACGCCCACCCCTACCAGGTCATTCCTGTCTTACTGAACCGTCTCAAGGAGCGCTTGGAGACCTGGAAAATCGCCCAGCGCGAGTGGGAGAAGGTGTGGCGTGAGCAGACGCAAAAGATGTTTTGGAAGTCCCTCGACCACCAAGCTGCCAACGCTGGTCGACAGGACAAGCGACAGTTTCAGGCTAAGACTCTGCAGTCGGAGATTGCCGTCAAGCACGAGGAGATGAAGCGACTGGAGAACGTGCTTCCTGGGACGATGAGGAAGCCACAGATGGAGTTCGTAGTCGCGGATACGGACGTGGTTGTGGACGTCGCGTGGTTGCTTCTGCAGCACGTACACGCCAGTCTGGAGACTGACCACCCGCGCTTAGCCGCTTTCGTACGGGAGTTTGTGCCGGTCTTCTTCGGACTCGATGCCGAAGCTCTGGACGCTCAACTGAAAGCGAGATACGGCGAGACGCCTCCAAACGAGCCTGCAGATGAGCCGATGTCGGGTGCGGAAGACTCGGGCAATGCGCGTGGGCGGAAAGCGAACGCGAAAACGAGCAATCTGCTCCGCACGGCGCTGGACCGCGGGAGGAGCAGTAAGATGGGTCGAAAAGACCGCGAAGAGAGCGCTTCTGCGAGTCGCGCATCTACGCCGGGCGTGACCTCTAATGCTGGCGATGCTGAGGAGATGGCGGTCGATGCGCACGACGACGCAGCTGAGGGCAAGCTTACAGAGCAGCCGCCGGTGCAGCACTGGTTCGAGCACCCGGAAGTCGGTAACGACACTTCCGGCGGGAGAAACGTGGATCCGAATGAGGCTCAGAAGAAAGACAGCCATCGCTTGTGGGCGAACACGCCGATTTACTGCTTTATGAGGATGTTCATCGTTCTTTATGAGCGACTGCACCGGCTTAAGCACTCTGAAGCAGCCGCAGCGGAAACGATCAAGACCGCGATGAAGTACAAGCCTGCTGACGAGCTCGGCATCATGGACAAGAAGCCCACCGACTTCTTTGCCGATGTCTCGTCGACTGCAAACTACTACAAGCAGGTCCTCGGCAAATTCGAAGAGGTCCTCAAAGGCGAGCTCGACTTCTCCCCGGACGTCGAGGAGATGCTCCGGAGATATTACCTGCAGTCCGGGTACCCTCTCTACACCTTCGAGAAGATGGTTGTGGGTACCGCTAGGTACGGTATCCAGGTGATCAATTCGGAAGGTAAGGACAAGAGCTGGGAGATCTGGCAACTGTACCGGAAGGACCGAGTGAGAGAGAGTACGACGATGGCGCAGCAGACCGAGTATCGGAAAGCGGTGGAAAAGATGATCAAGGAGGGCGAGATGTATCGGATTGACTACGTGAGTTTGCCATCCCTGATCTCTTCTTACATGACATCGCACTGACATGAGGTTCGACAGGAGCAGTCCAAGCACAAAATCGCCTTCTACCTGGCCAAGAAAGACGACCCGGCATACGTCGACGACGGCTCAAGCCCACTAGACATGGAGAACCGCTGGCGCGCTTACATCGCCTCGTACCAGACTGTGGACGACACGGACGGCGTTCCGCGCTCGGCGCTGCGCTTCCCGTTCCTCTACCGCAGCATGCGCGCTCTCGGCGCCGACCCCAACTCCAACTCGTACCCGCCTTCCCCGCCTCCACAGGACGGCAGCGGCGAGATTGGAAACGCGCCGACGGCCGCGGTGGGTGATAGGCTCATGCACCGCTTCTACGTGGCGAAGAACGAGGAAAACTTGGTCATCCGAATCACTGTGAACGGGTACAAGGCGTTCTTCCAGCCCGGCACGCAGGAGGGC
>Ga0268244_10000682_pt1 | contig 13265 bp, 15 predicted proteins | sample AgamicMgSfe_FD_200258 | JGI IMG/M metagenome (GOLD analysis project Ga0268244, IMG submission 200258) | Agave microbial communities from Guanajuato, Mexico - Mg.Sf.e (v2) (version 2) | ecosystem: Host-associated > Plants > Phyllosphere > Phylloplane/Leaf | place: Guanajuato, Mexico | collected... | reverse complement strand
TGAATTTCGTCGATGGAACTCAAAGCCTTTTGCGACGTGTCGCAAACTCACACCATTCATCAGGGTCACCCATTCACCAACCTTTGTTGCTGTTGACATCCCCTTCTACAGCACGGCTTCCGGCTCCTTCATTACTTGTCGGATATGTTCGAAGCTGTTTGTGTCGGTTGACTTGGTGATGTAGGAAATTGCTCACCTTAAAAATAAATCTTATTACCATTCCGTGAGCCGGATTGTCACTGCGAGATGACGGGAGGTGTAAAATAAACCCCACCTACCTAGGTAGGTACATATAACCAACGATCGCCGTCGCATTGGATCGAGACGCTGCGTGGAGGGCCGGCTCGGCTAGCACTGAGTGGGAGCTTTCGGATGTCACTGTGAGGGTTTTTGGTACCTAGGTATGTAGGAGCGGTCCCGCTGATTTGGTTTTCTGGGCTGCCCGTTAAAAACAGGGCAAAAAGCTACAGTATCGGCCGCCTTGTCCTCGTCTCACTTGTCCTCACCCGACGCATCACGATCCCCCGTGACTGTAACCGTGACGCACACACGTGACACGTAGCCTTTGAGATCATGTGACATCGACACAGGAAAGGCCACGTGACACGTGCAGCCCTAACGTCGTCTGATGCGATTTCCACCGCAGTCGCAACCCGAGGTCCCTTGATGATGATGGGAAGGGCATATCAAACAACGGTAGCGGCCCCATCATCAGAACGAGCATTGTTCGCCTCCGGACTTTTCACCTTCCTACACCACGATGCCGAAAGTCGAGGATAAGGCCGACATCTGCTGCTACTGGCACTTACGATCCACTTCTTCTATGTCCCCGTGTCCTCCATCCCCATCATCACCAATCGCCAAAACATCAGCTTTCCCAATCGAGATCTCACGCCGTTCTTTTCCACTATTATATCCGTCCGCACGCTTCGACTTGCACACCCGATCTCCTTGAACTGGACCCTTTCTTTCCCTCACCCATCACATCAGACTCTCCACTGCTTTATTTCCATCGGCTCTCCCTAAACCTCCGCGAATGTGCCGCAGAAGTCCCGCTTAACAGTTCAAACGCCTAGAGCACGCACTCCGCCTGCCAGGAGTCCAGGACCCCGTTGGATTTCGAGTCAGGGACTCATCACGATTGGGACCCTCACAGGAGTCAGGGTCACATCAAAGCACTCGATCCGGGACGTTCCACACCGATTCAAGAGTTGATGATGAAGCTGGCCGAGAGCCACGGAGTAAGACTACTCGGCACTACCTCGCGATGCTGATGAAGGGTTTAGATCAGCGCGCTCAGTTGCCCAAGCTGGAATCGTCAGGCTGATCAGATGAACGGTGCAGATGATAGTCTCATACCTCATCGAGACCTGCATCACGCCGGGTGTTATTGGTTGCAAGCGGGCAGATCATGCAGAGAGGCTACGATTCTGCGCGGTAACCGCCGTTTGGGAATCGAGATTGGCTCCGCCTTCTATACCGAAGGATGGCTGTACAGAACCTGTGACGCATTGCCAGTATGGTTCGTCTTTCCTCGGTCGAGCGGAGGACATCATACGAACGCATTGGAGACCCTCATCGTGTCTTGCTCCGTCAGCTCAAGGAAGCCGAGCTGCTGATGACAGATTTGACAGCACCCTGCAGACTACCGGAGATCAGACGAGCGAAGTGATAGGAAGAGCAGTGTACCGGGTCTGTCAAAGTCATGGGGACGTCGCCCATGACCACAGAGTCGCCTTAGCAGAACTGGGCAATGACTTAATGTGTAGACAGAACTTCGAGGCCGGGAAATGGTCCGAAGGCTGCCTGGTCAACCGAGAGCGTAGGTGCTCGCAAGTCCTGAGGCATAGACTACTGCTCAGCCCCGTCCCGAAGAACGTATGAGGAAGGAAGAAAGAGGAAGGAAGAGGTCATCAGACCCAGTCTTGTACGCCGGGATAGGCAAACATCGGTCCGTCCGAGAGCGAGCATTCTCGACGCCTCCCTCTTGCCGTACCACAAAGCGAAGGGATCTTGCCTTACCCAGACAGCCGAACGACACGCGTCTGGACGCCGTCAACGCTGTAAGAACACCGAGTAACCCAGGCGCCGTGTTCCTGTCAGTCTCTTGTCGTACCAGTGGACCATATGTGTTGCAGGGGCAGGAAGGGTATGTAAGTCGTCAGCAGCACAATCGAGCGGAAGCCGATAGCATCACTTTAAGGGCCACACTAGTTCTCCGGATTGCCTGGCGGTAGTCGAATGCGGCGTGCTCAGCCGCTCAGGCCTCGGCAGTGAAGACATTCCAGAAATGAGCTCGTCGTTGTCGTGTATCTTGTTCTGAGCGTAAGTTAGGTCGCTCATCAGCTTCGTCAACTCTACGGCTTACAAGCTTTAAGCCGTTTGCACGAGTATTTGCCAAAGTCGTCATGCCTACGCTGATATGCGAAGACTTTCAGACCTCATATGGGCTAGGATGGCGGGCGTATCACTGCAGTAGGCAGCACAATGCCCATGCGTGAAGCTCCCGATACATCATGTACGCAACGCGGTCCTCGAGGAGTGCGTGTCCAGCATTCGAACCATCTATAGGTTGGTGGCTCATCATCAGAAAAAGTTATACATCGAGAGATCAGGTGAGTCGTGGGTGGTAGAGAGGCATGTCGTTGGACAGATGTACATGTGCGAGGTATCTGCCAGGGATCAGCAATCTGTACCTGCGCCCGTTTCCCCAGTAGCGTGCCTTGGCGCAAAGCCATGACTACCACGCCGTTGGCTTCGTACCGCAAGGTGTGGATCGAGGCAGCCGATGTCAACGTGGCCGGCCACGCAAGTCTTCAATATCTCACGAGACAAGTCGGTCCTCTGCTGTTGCGTCTCGGTACCACGAGTCTTGCGTCGAGGCCGAGATTCAGCGGTGATGGAGGGGCGCCTCAGCGAGGGAGGGCGGGAGACTTTGCGCCTCACCGGACATTGACCCGAACGAGCGACTCAGACCCCCGTCAAGGTGTCACCGTGTGCAACGACAAGCCTGGTCTTCCTTCCGGGTCTCTGGGATCAGGGGCCGCGAGAGGGGGTTTTTGCGGATGTTTGACTCAGAAACGTGCGGCTGGCCAGGTCTCGTGATATCGGGTTCTAGCGCGTCGCGGCCTGCAACCACTTTACGCGTCCAATCACGTCCTCCAACGGTGCACTATCCCTTGGACTGAACTGCCCGACCGCCTCGATATGACAAGGGGAGCACAACTAGCTGCTGGGAAGACTCATGTTGCTGCACTATATGTGTCACTATCAGTGTGGCATCGCTGCCTGAGGAGCCCTGCAGGCTACAGTATAAGTATCTCTTGTCTCCGCTACCTTCTCTCTTGAGGCTTCGCCAGTCATCATCATTCATATTACGTGTCACACACACATAAACATATTTCATACCACGCACTCCCAGCACCAAAATGTTTACGAGCGGCAGGAATAGGTCGTACCGTGACAGCTTTTCGCACAGAGCCGGGAAGGCAACGAGCAAGAAGCAACGCTCGTTCAAAGAGCATGCACCCAGTCGGCGGAACCTCGCACAACACCTCGCGCCCAGTCAGCCGTCGCCCACAAAGAGCTGCGCCAGTTCTCCCACATCCCCGTAAGTCGTTGTCTCGACAAATGAGAACAGCAGTATACTGACATGACCACCCAAGCAACCTCAACTCAGCGATCGTGACCGTCTGCGTCGGATCTACCCAACGGCTCTTCGCCGCACACGAAGACGTCCTCTCCAAGTCGCCCTACTTCGCCCAGGCCTTCCGGGCGCAATTCTTCGAAGCGTCGGGCAAACGCGTCGATCTGCCCAACGAAGAGCCCGAGGTCTTCTCCGCCGTGCTGGAGTACTTGTACAAAGGCGACTACAGCCCTCGACTGGTCTACGACAAGAAGCGGGCGAGCTGGTCGCTCGACGACGGCGATGATGCTGTCGCGGGGACGGAGAGCACCGTCTACGGCAACGGCATCGGCGGGGCCATCCTCAAAGACACCGTCATCTACGTGAGTGACCCACGCACCAGTACCATCGCACATCGACTCGCACTGACCGAGAACCACAACAGTGTTCAGCACATCGATTCCATCTTCCCGAACTCCAACGCCTCGCGCTCAAAAAGCAAGGTCTGCAATCCGGCGTCCAGTGCAGCACCATCCTCTCCTCCGCCCGTTTCGCCTACGCCCACACTCCCGCCAGCGACTCCAAGCTGCGCGCCCACTACCTCGCCCTCATCATCCGCAGCCGCAACACCTTCAAGCGCAGCGGCACGATGCAAATGGAGATGGAAGCCGGCGGCTCGCCCCTGTTCTTCGATTTGTTCGTCGCCATGGTGAACCATCTGGTGAGCCCACCCAACCACTTTCGACACCGTGTCCGTGGCATCCCAAACCTGATCTGCTGACCTGGCCGTTTGTAGGATGACATCGCCAGTGCCCGTTCGCCTCGCTAAGCAGCCGATTACGCCACGCAAGCACACCGTTCCTTATCCGCTCACATGTCGACTGTGGCGAGTCGCATCCTGTTACACGCATCTCACTCAGTTCATCTCCTACTCGCGATCGTTCTAGAGCACTATACCCTTCTTGTGCATTCGACTTCCAAACACAGTTTTTGTTTCTGAAATCTAGCACGGTGTTATGGGTTACAGCGAAGCGGAACGGACATGTACTACCACAGATTGAATGATTTCATTTTGATTCACTATCAGATTGGAACGCTTGGTTAGTAGCGTTGCGAAGAGTCGGTATGGGACTGGTTGATATTGTTGAATTCGGATGGATGTTGACTGTCTCGAGTCGCCTGCAGCAGGCAAGTGGTGTATGTAAGTGGAATATCAGAGCTATCATATGCCCGCCACGTTCATCAATCGGTAGACATTAGGTAAAGCTCAGCCCGTTCGCCAAACACAATCATCGTGTAGAGGTAGGTGGCATCCGACTTGCGCCGGATAGTGTCATGGGTAAGGACCAGAATGGTGACGGCTCACTGCAAGGGGTATAGGCCGTGGTCAAGGAGTATGAGTCACACGCGGCTCTGCCATCCGTAAGCCACGGATCGTACGGGATGGTGTGCGATACTTTTGACTCACCTTTCTGCCGTGACCAGCAGACGGATCGTGCGGACCGTATCCGCCTCCCTTGCTGTATCCATCATGGAGGAGAAAGACACTCCGCAATTACGTAGCGAATCTGCTACTTCAACGCTCAGACTCCGGTCCCTGGAAACGCGCCGGCTTTGCTGAGCACGACAGTCGCGCGCTCCCGGGCGATGTAACCTTTCATGAAGTTCTGCACACGTCGGTCAGTCGGATGTTCTCCGTTGCATCACGGATGCGAGATAATTCGAAGTGGAGGTGGCCAGAGGGCAATGCCACCCGATTCCGTGGCCGTCCACGTCGCAGCCGCACACGATGCATGCAACGAGTCGATGACGTGTCGAGCCTTGGGACATACCTTGTAGATGGAATTCGCAATCAAGCACTCCACCTCGTCGCCGTCAACGCCACCCTCACCATCTCCGACTTCCGCACCTGCCACTTGCAACGCTGCCGCAAACTCTTTGATCGGGATCCTCGTCCGCCGGACCGACGGTGCCGTCTCGTCTTCCTTGACCGGATCGAATCCGCCCGTGGTAAACACCTTCCGGAAGAGGTTGCGCAGGATAATGTCACGCCCACGCTCGAGGGTGAGATAGATGCGGCGTTTGACAAACTCGTCCTCGCCGGCCTCAAGTGCAGCGTTGAAAGCGTGCAGATCGGCGCGCTTGATGGCGGTACAGATTGGAGTGAAGAGACGCGAAAGGTTCGGTGACTGGGCGAGCAGGTTTCTCGTAGGTAGCCGATGGTTGGTAAGGAGCTTGGTGGGGATGAGATACGTCAAGATGAGGTCGAGGTTCTTGCTGGCTTTCCTGTCACACATCTCGTACGCGCTCAGAAGAAATTCCTCGGCTGCGGCGTAGTCTTCTTCCAGGAAAGAAATGACGCCATTGTAGTATTTGTACGTCACTTGATGCGCCTTCGGAAAGGCTGAGAGAGGTGGCATGTCTGAGTTGGCAGCTTTGATTGAGCGAAGAATGTTCTTCGACAGTCCAATCGAGTTGAGCTTGAAGTAGGTTTTGAAAAGGAGGTTGGCGGTGTAATACAGAGCCCACTTGCGCGACTCTTCCAAAGGAGAGCTGTCCACTTACCGTAAGCCCATACGAACCTCGAAGCGGGCTGTGTGATGTACGTGGCATGCTACGTACCGGTCACTGATACACAAGCTGAAGATGCGGTTGATCTGGCGCGCAGCGTCCTCCAACTTCTCATTCTTGCCGCCGGCGTCAAACGCATCTTCCTCCGCAAGAAAGCCGATGGCCAGACCGCTGTCACGCTGGGACGCAGCCCTCTCATCCGCCTTGATGGCGAAGATGCGAAGGTACTTGCCGGCAACGTAGAGGCATGGAAGAGTCCACGCCTCAAGAACGTTGCTCGAATATCCTCGCTGCAGTGCGTTTACGACAGCCTTCCAGTCTTCGTAGACGCCGGACCAGTCAGCTTCACGGCTCCTGCTGGCATTCTGTGCCTCTTCGGCAGCGAGTAGTTTATTCACGAAGCTCCAGTATGGGACAAAGACGTCCAGCCACGTGCTCGCTTCCTTCTTTTCTAGGTGCATCTCCGTGTTGTACTGTAGCTTGTACCGCAGATCGGTCTGCACACTGTAGGCGTTCGTGCCTCTTTGAAAGCTATACAGCCGTGCCGGGTCGGATCTGGGTGGCTCGGGGGAGATGGTGGTAGCCAACAGGTAACCATTGGCGGCATTTTGCGCCGCCGCGAAGTCGGAGAAGAGCGAGATGTCAAGACTCGACATTTCGTCTGCCTGTCAACCGACTGCGCGAGCGTGTGGCTACCGTACTTCTTAGTTGCGCATCAGCGTTTGTTTGGATCCGTTGATCGACGAAGTCGCGAAGGGTCACAGAGCCAGGCTTGGCACGGGTAGAGCCGCACTTGCATACTCGCACCAGCGAACTTCTAATTATCGAATTTGTAAGATAGCAACACACGACATCACCAACGACCGCCATTTGCGCCAACAGACACAGTGAGTGCACCCGAAGGATTTTCATACGTGTTTCGCTAACAGCTGTATAGATGGGTAAGCTCTCACGATCGTCGAATTCCTCGCGCGGTCGCCGACGGGCGCGCGAAGGCCTCCGACTGCTGTACTACACCACCTCTATCAGACAGCGCTGATTCTGTTATCCAACAGGTCGCCTGCAAGAGTACCAAGTCATCGGGAGACATCTTCCGACTGACTCCAACCCTACGCCAAAGCTGTACCGCATGCGCATCTTTGCCCCGAACGATGTCATCGCAAAGAGCCGCTTCTGGTACTTCCTCGCCAAGTTGAAGAAGGTCAAGAAGGCTAATGGCGAGATTGTCTCGCTGAACAAGGTCGGTCAACATGAGGGGCGGTCAGGATGATATTGGAGCGAACAAAGTACTGAATCATTATCTTCGTCGTACAGATCCAGGAGAGGCACCCGCTCAAGGTCAAGAACTTCGGTGTCTGGATCCGCTACGACTCCCGCTCGGGCACTCACAACATGTACAAGGAGTACCGTGAGATGTCGCGATGCGAGGCGGTCGAGGCCATGTACCAGGACATGGCTGCGCGCCACCGCGCCCGGTTCCGAAGTGTGCACATCCTCAAGGTCGTCGAAGTCGAGAAGATCGACGATCTCCGGCGGCCGTACATGAAGCAGCTCGTCACCAAGGGCTTGAAGTTCCCGCTGCCGCATCGTGTCCCACCGAAGAGCGGTAAGAACGTCTTTGCCGCCACCAGGCCGAACACTTTCTACTAGGCGACAAGCATACAAAGATGAGGGCGACAAGGATGGGTGTTATGTGGAGCTTTCTGGCTGGCGCGTTGCAGGCTTTGCAAATGCGCAGATAGCATGCTTTGATAGCGAAAGCGGATTACTAGTCTGAGAAATACACTGGCTTCCTGATCATGGTCGTCTTCTAAGCCTCGAAAATCTCGTGTGTGCTTGTCTTGCCTGAACGCAATTGTCCCGTGACAAAGTGAATGTATGAAATGTCCGTTAGTCGTAGTCAGACTCCCCTACCCCTACCCTTCTGCCACCATTCCGCTGCCGCTGCTCCGAAAACCTCTTCTGCCACATGTCTTCGCACAGCAAACTTCTAAGGGATGCTTCTCCATCAGCATCACGATGCGTCCGGCGACCCTCGATAAAGATATCTCCCCGCCGCCCACCCGAAAGGTTTTCAATGTCGACATCAAGCCCCTTGAGCTCACAACAACAGACGGCCCGCACTATAACCAAGGCCATGTCGAAAACAGCCCCAAACTGGACGCTCAGCCTACACTGGCTGCTATCGAAGCAGGAGAAGCTCAGATCCGCGATCACCTGGCATATTTCGTGAAGCACTTGAGCAACGCTTCTCGACCACATTCGATAGGACCGAGACTGAACCTCGATGACTTTCGCACCCTGTACAGGCAGAATCAGCACGCACGTGGGTGCCACTTTGTCATCCATCAGCATGACCATCCCATATCAGGTACTGCCGATGCAACACGCACTGGGCTCTGTGGATCAGGAGTGCTGATTAGAGGGTAAGGCGTACATTATGATCTGAGGCTGCAGTTCTCGGAAACGAGTACTATCAGCTTCGCTGTGCCATACGGACTACCTGGCAATCCGAATTCGGTCCGTCAGAATCGTATGGCGATTGAAACGAGGGTGCATAATCTGTGGGTAGGTGGCAAGGAACATCGCCTAAGCCGCGTGTCTTCATCTCGTACCTATCACTGCCTGCATTGGTTCAGAGCGAGTTTGACCGCTAACAAGCGCAGAACAACCTCATCGAATGCGCATCTCATGCTACCGGCTCGCTCCTGATCTGGGACACTGGCACCTACGAAGTGATACCCCGTGCGGAACCCAAGGGAAAGACTACCGATGACGAAGACTCCGATCTCGAGGAAGAGCCCGGGCTGGAGCAGCCGGCTGTCTCACACAGTGAAATGCTGTTCAACGCTTTCAGAAAACGCCATATCCGTCTGAGACTCCACGGCACTCGTTTGCCTTCAGGTTACACGATAGCGCTTCGGCTGCCTTCCAGCAATGATAGCCGTACTCAGCCGAGGAAACCTCGTACCAAACGACGGAGACTGGGTCCGGCAAAAGCGGCTGAGATCGCGAAACAGAGGACCCTCGTGGAAGATGGCGGCACCTCAGATGATGAGCCCATGCTGGAGGGTGAGGTGACCGACACAGCACCAGTCCACGAGACCAACGGTGACGCAGCACTGGCGTCGGAAGGCGAAGGCGAGGACGAGGATGCCACGATCCGCACCAACAACGCTTACCCCGGCGCTACTAATACCATCGGGTCTGTACATCAAAGGCACTGGTTAATTAGCCTGGATAGAAAAACCTCCGGCTTCGAGAGAGGCTGGAACGGGCGTTGGAAGGATGGATGGGAGCCCTTTTTTGTTAAAGGCAGAGACGTGGAAAGGAGTGTGGTGACGGGACGGTTGGCAGATGATGTTATGAGCGATGAAGGAGTCGAGAAGTTTGTTGGGAGGAAGATGTGGAGGGCGATCTTAGAGTGAAGATGAGATAAAGCAAGGAGAGCCATTGTCATCGTCGTCCACATTGACTTACACGCATCTTTCGTTGAGAGTGCCGCGAAAGCCTGCGGCGTCAACAGGCCACGATGTGATCATGTTATGTCTTCTTGCGGTGAGGTAGAAACAGATTGCAGTCCATCGACCCGAGGGCTTCATTAAGCAATGAGGGTTTTCCAGAAGCGAAGACGTTGTCGTTCTTGGAATTTCGCCGATTGCGCCTGCTCACGTCCATGTGTATGTCGCTGATCGATGGGTTCGAAGGATAGAGCAGTTCCTAGAGTGGAGCGGCATTCGTTTGTTGATCCTGTTGTTTACTGCATCGGCGCTTGGCGGAGGGAACGCCGACTCCCTTTCACCACCACCTGAGGTCCATGTGACGCCCTTCTGTACGACACCCGAACACCTAGAAACACCAGCACCAAACACCTCCTAGATATGCGCACACACTTACCTACACCTCCTGCCGCGTGTAGGAGATAGCAGGAGAATATGACAGACGACGCCATCCATGCGTTCATTGACGCATACGGACAAAGCGACACACCTGATCCGCACATTCCAGTGCAGCGCATCCACAAATGCTGCTGTGGCAACGATGCCTGCGCGTATCTGAAGCACAACCAGAGCGCGCTGGACGGGCTTGAACGCGATGTGCGCACGGCGGCTCAGTTGGGCCAGGTATGTAGCATGTTTGCTTCTGTACCAGCCATCGCCCGCAAGTGAACTTGATCGTGTGAAAGTGAGGTTGTCGCGTGTTTGCTGTCGCTCGCTCTTCGCATGCGGCCAACGTTTCCGCATGCATACCGACGCTCATGGACCAACATGGAGACGCTTTCGGCATTGGCTGTGGAAGGCATGTCACCGCTGATGTTCTCGCTACAGGCGCTGTTGATGCGACACGAAGCATATATCGCCGACTCGGAGAAGGAGCGCAAGACCATGACTGCGCACATCGAGATGCTGGAATCGGAGAAGCAGGCGTTGGAGCGGAGAAACGCAACCGTGATCGAAGAGAACCGTTACCTGCTGGACCAGTTGGACAATCTGAATACCTCGGTCGTGGACTCGGATGCGCATGTGGCGAGCCTGCAGGCGACATTGCTGTCCACTCAGCAGGAATTGCACCGGTTGTCGCAATTGGCCGCGCGGACGGAGAGATTGGAGCAGCAGTTGGCGGATTTTGAGACGGAGCAAGCGACATGGCATGCTTCGCTGGATGACAAGGACGAGGCGGAGAAGTCGGCGGTGCGCCGTTGGCAACAAGCGGAGAGGACTTTGGCAGGCTTGCAGGAACAGATCGAACGAATCGAGCGGGAAGCGAAAGAGGAAAGGGAGCGGCATGTCGAGGTTGTTGGTCGGATGGAGAGACGACATGCTGTGGAAACGGAGCTCACATCTGCAGCCGGACGCCTAAAAGGCGCAGCCGCTGTGAAGACATCAGGGCGTGAGTCTAGCGGAACGAACGTGGTGTCGCATTTCGTGAAGGATATCCTGCAGGACAATGCAAATCTGCAGCTGGGCATTATGGAATTACGGGAGATGCTTCAAAATTCCAATGACGAAGTCGAAAACCTTCGCCATACGCTCGAGGATCACCAACCGACGGGCTCCGACGCTGCCGAGGAGTCTGGTCTGAGCACCACCCGGCGTAAAGACTTGCGAGACGAGCTGCAGCGAGCGACCTCACAAGAGTTACATGTCCACCATCACTATCACGCACCTACAATCGCACCCAAGGGATCAACAATCAGACGTCCGAAGAAGAAGAGGTACAGCGCTCTCACCCCTGGCCACTTCACACCGCCATCGGGGTACAATACACCCCGGTCCTCCGTCTCATACGGGACACCGTCTTCGGCGGCGACCATACTGCAGCAGACCGCAGTCAGTATACCGCAGCCGATCCCTACCTCCAACAAGCGCTTGTCTGCGCAATCCAGTCAGACCTACCATTCAGTGCCGTCTTCTTCCGCACTGAGCTCACCCCAATCGACGACCAACCGCCCATCTTCCATCTTCGACAAAGTGTTCAGCGATGCGGGCCATGACTCCTCACGGCCAACCACACCCGACACCGAGGATCCTGGCTCCCCTCTTTCTGCGCCTGTCGTCTTCAGGCGCGCTGGTGGGTACCCCTTTAGGACTCACACTGCACCGCTTGGGCCTCGGCGAGGCCGCAGTCCAAGTGCCGGCAAACTTTCACTTGACTCGGCGACTGGTACAAGCCAGGACAATATGACTGTACTGCATTTAGCGGATCACGATGCGATACCGGAAGAGAACGAGAACGACTGGGAAAGCGGAAGCTCAGCTCCCAGAGAGGAAGACTCCAGCGTCATGTCGACGTATTCGGAAGATGCACTGGACATTAGTCTCGGGCCAGCTCCCTTCAGCAAGCAGCTCCTGCGGCGCGCCACCTCGCACGAATCACTCATCTCCGTCTCCGGAATGGACATCCACACGCTGCAATCTCGCCCATCACAGCTCTTGACGTCGTGCGGCGGTAGATCGTTCACCACGCAAGCTGTGCTCAGCGAAGCGCACGCGCACGCGGCGAAACCGACAGTTCTGTCCCGGCCTTCGGACACCAGCCGCAGCCTGCTGAGTGGAATGGCGACACATCAGCGGCAAACGAGCCGGCCGACATTCGGCGAAAAAGTCGGCGGATGGGTGTTTGGCCGATGGGGCGAAACTCCGGCGCCGTCCACCATCACAAATTCCGGCAATGCGAGTGGAGAGACTGCCGGCAAGCCGCCTTCTCGCTCAACGGCACATGATAAGCCGCTCGTGGACCCGGACGCCACGCCCAAGAAGGCGAAGTTCCGGGCTCCGGGGATCAATCAAGCTGGGCCTATCGTTGGTTTCCCGCGCGAGGTGAGGCAACAGCAGCTGCCGATTATGAGGAGTTTGGATGAGGAGGCGCTTAAGAAGGCTTTGGGGAATTGACGTTGGATAAGGCTGATGTTCAGAGAGTGGACGCGTGATTGTTACGCTACGCGTTGTGAGCGATGATACCCATATAGCGTGTGATGACCTGTGGTCTGTAAGTGAGTTCAATCCTCGACTCTTTCTGGACTTTGTTCATGTGCTCAATAATACTCAGACGCTCTGCGTTGGGCCTCCAAGTGCTGTTGCGTTTCGGGTAGCTCTGGAACATGGCTTGCTGCGAGCATCATTCGTGCCAGCGCTGAGCCTTGCAACAATGTATATAAATCTCTTCTCTCAGCTGCTAGGCACTCATAGAAGAAGGAGGCTGAATCTCACAACTTCGGCTTGGCCGTGTACCCCTGCCCGACAGCCCTATTCCCCGTCTCGGCAGCGAACCACCACGGATACGCCGCCGGCGCGTCGTTCTGCATGGTCCCCGTGAATCGAACGGGTCTCTTCTTCATAAAGGCTTCTACTCCCTCTGCGTTGTCCTTGCTACTGAACAGTTCATAGATGATCCGGCTGTCGAGCAGGTGCTGGGCCTCGGCCGACCCGGTGTCGCGGTACATCATCTCCCGCATCAAGTACGTCGACACGGTCGAGGTGTTCTTCGCGATCTCGTCGGCGATTTCGAGCGCGCGGGGCAGGACTGCTTCGGGTTGGTCGAGGGTTTCGGAGAAGAGGTTGGTGAGGAG
>Ga0268244_10000680_pt1 | contig 13283 bp, 9 predicted proteins | sample AgamicMgSfe_FD_200258 | JGI IMG/M metagenome (GOLD analysis project Ga0268244, IMG submission 200258) | Agave microbial communities from Guanajuato, Mexico - Mg.Sf.e (v2) (version 2) | ecosystem: Host-associated > Plants > Phyllosphere > Phylloplane/Leaf | place: Guanajuato, Mexico | collected... | reverse complement strand
CTGTGACCCAGACGGCTTTGCCCTGGGCGGCGCCCACGGTGTTGTCGTAGGCCTCGAAAAATGTCAAGTTGGCGCGGTCGATGTGGTTGACGATGGTGTTCTCGAAGCATGGGTCTGAAGGAGATTAGTGTCAGTCTATAGTTTATACATACTTGGGCAACAGGCAGTATCTTACACGCGTCCATTCCAAGCCAGTCAACGGCGTCGATGACGGCATCGTTCGTACCGTTGACCCAGGCAGTCCAGGTGTCAACATGGCCGATGGGTGCGCCAGAAGCAGAAGTACCGCGGATAGCAGCGCGCACCTGATTTATGTAGTTGACAAGATCGGCTGGGTTCGCGCCCGCACCGCTGTCGTTCTCAATACCCGTCGGGCTGATCCTGTAAAGGTCTTCGCTGCCAACAGAAATGCCAGCAATGAGTGAGGTGAAAGCAGTCCCGTACTGCTTAATGGCGCTAGTCAAAGCAGTGACTTCGTTGGTGAAATCGGCTTGGCCAGCAGAAGCCCAGAGGCCCAACAAAAGCGTGGTTTGTGTGTCGATGGCCGCAGGAATGGCAGAGATTGGAGTGTCTGCCGTTCCACCCTGGATCATCGTGTACAAACGAGCAGAGGTGAACTCGCCCTTGGTGCCCACCAAGTTCTTCGCTCGAGTGAACTCGTCTTTAAAATCCGATTGTTGCTTCGCGGATCCATCGGTGAACGTGGAACCATAGTTGAAGCCGATGTAGGAAGCCTGAGAGGCGGCGACTGCAGCCGCCCAAGCAACCAGCGTAGAGATCTGCATTTCTGGACAGACAAGAGAGGTCGCGAGACGACAGCAAATAATGAAACTTAGGGTACAAGATCAGGGAGCTCAGGGAAGAAAAGAGAAAAGACCCAAGAGCGAGGAATGTAGTGGTGAAGAGAAGAGACTCGTTCGAAGCTTTTAATCGATGGAGTGGGTTGTGTCCATCCACCTTCCACGAGTCCGGGGCCATGACACTTTAATGCAGGCACGCCGCGTCTGCTGTTCGCCGGTAGTGCCTGCCGACTGGATGGAGAGCTCAGGCTTTCCGCGAAAACGACCGTCGAGGACATCCACATCTGGCCTTTGGGAGAGGCGGCATAACGAACCGTACCTTAAGATCAAATACTGGAGAAAGCTTGTAGGCCAAGCCGTCCCGCGTCGCCCAAGAACAGCCTATTGATGAGGAGAGGTGGTTCAGATCTGGCGGAGGACTGCGGCGTCATGGACAGGTCCCAAGCTCCAAAGCGTACCAGACTTCGACTTCATGCCCATGGGCGACAGAGCGCACTTTATTACAGCAGCTTCAGTATTCACATCTGCCAACGGCGCTCCCCGCGGCGTCGACCACGATTAGGTACCGTAGTATCGAAGTCATCCTGTATGGGTATGGATGGGTTTGAGGCAGGGACTTGGTCGCATCGTTGTAGTAGTGGATGAAAGTGTTTGAGGAGAGACGTCAGAAGTGAAGAGTGGAGACGAAGACATAGCGCGAAGAGACCGATGGACCTCCTTCCCTTCACTCGGCAAACCTGCCAACAACACCCTTCGAGACCTCACCTGGGCAAACCCAAATATACGGCGGATGAGTCAGCGAATCTCAAAATACACCTGGGCATGTAGGGAAATGAAGACAAACTTGCAGAGCACAGAGTCCGAAACCAACGCCGACTTGTATAATACTGTGAGATTGATGTCTACGAAAGTTTCCAGGCTTCTACAGACAGCGGAGATATCCTACGGAGCGCCGAGATCGTGGCAGAGAAGAGATTCCGTGACTGGACCTGCCGGCGTAAAGCTTCTGGCTAGAAAGGGCTGTAGTAAGAACCCTTGAGAACGCCAACATAATCAACGCATGGCGAGCTTTTACGACATCTTGGGCGTAGACTCAAGCGTTGGGTTTACATCCGAGGACCTGAAGCGAGCGTACAAGCGTGCTCTATTGCAACACCATCCGGACAAGGCGGGCAGTACACGGAATGTGGCTGGGGGCGACCAAGGCAAGACTACAGTCAGCGTGGACGACATTGCTCTGGCCTACAAGACGCTTTCCGACACCCGGTCACGGCAGAAATACGATCTAGGCCTTCAAAATCGGGTTCAGATCTCTAGACCAGCCGAAGTGGACGGCACGACTCATCGCACAGGCTTGGACACGGTGGACCTCGACGCGTTGGTGTTCGATGATGGCAGTGAAAGCTGGTCCCGCTCGTGTCGGTGTGGCGACGGAAAAGGCTTCATCGTTACGGAACCGGAGCTGGCGGCGCACGCAGACGAAGGAGAGATCATCATCGGCTGCCGGGGGTGCAGTCTCTGGCTGAGGATTCTGTTCGGTGTTGAGGATCGATGAGCACATGACGTGTTCTTCGCTGAGAACACGTTGGCTGCCACTATTCCTCTAACCGCTGGGGAGGAAGACGTTTTGCCAGAATCGATTGTGATAATGATCTGCTCTGTACTTGTCGCGTCGACCATGTCCAACGATGAGCGGCTGGACGGTCACGTATCTCTTGCACGCGGTGCACCAGAACCGGTGAGAATGCATAATCACCTAGCACCACATGATTGTCTGCTATCCGCTGCTTAGCAGACATCGGACAAAGCGATTGAACAGCTCGATGAGGAGGGAGGCGGTTGCATCTTCTTTGAATCGGTGATATCAGATTTATGCTGAACAAGCTCCAACGCTACAAGACACTGCTCATGTCGTTGATCAAGGCATGGCAAAAACAAACCAAAACGTACAGCAGCGGGGATTCGCACGTGGTCACCCACCGTACTACTAATCCGCCGGTTCGCAGCTTAAGTACACCAGAGCGAACGGGATGGTCTGTTCTCTGCGACCTATGACCGTACGTGGCTGCTGTCCTCTCTGTACCTCCATATTGTTGGGATCCTCAGCTCTGCACGCCGCGCGCCACAGCAGGTATCACCACAGCTCTCAATACCACGGGCCACCAAGGCGAAAGTCCTCTTTGCACATGGTCAGGCAAGCTTACACCTTCGCCTTCTCCGAGGCTTGTGCGAGAATCGTTGCGAAACGATATACTTGGCAGGCGTAGATTGTATACGCTTTACAGTCCAAAGACCTTCACGGACACTGTTCCCCCACGGAGTCGTACTGCTTGCTGGGGGTCGAACAAAGCTTGAAAATTGGCCGTGTTTAAGGGTACCAGTTCCCATACAAGTCGTCCTTCATTCGTTCGAAAGTTGTTGCGACATGATCGTCGACATGCGTGGCACAAGACATGAGGAAGGCGGTGTTGGCGGCCGAGTAGCGACTAACGGCATCGAAAGGGTCCTAGCCGATGCAAGAGAGTATACTGCCAGCAGGTCGGCGAACGCGGACTTCATCCTTCTTAAGTCCGCTTAGTGAGGTGCAAATGACCTACTTACTACCTACCTTTTCGGACGCAGAGATGAGTGATCCAGTATCGAGACCTTTCACTTTAGTTTGCCGTACACATCGCGAAGATTCTCCTGGTGTGGTCTTCACTGACTCAGTGAGCGACCAAGGCTCGATCATTCTCGCGACTCGAGCCAGCAGATTAGCAATCAAGTCCACCACTGCGCAGCACTTTTTGCGAAGGGTCCGAGGTCGAGACTCGAGAGCCATCAGCCAGACGTGTGTGGGTGTATCCAACGCAGCCTGGAGCAACTCGGAAGCAGGAACCGGTGGCCTTGGCTTGGCTCGGTTCGGCATTCGACTCCCGAGCCGTTAGCCGCCACGCTTAGTGATCGACCGGGGCGGCCGGGTCGTCGAGGCCCAGCGCAACAGCAACATTAATAAGCTTCGTCGTTTCCACACCAACAACGCTCCGTCCGCCACCTTGTCTCCAGTCGGGCCGTCATGTGAGAAGAATTTTGTGAAACGGCACAACGAAGCCGGATACATAGCCTTGCTTGCGTAAGTCTGCTTCTCCCTTCGCCACAGTTGGCTCCGCGACGGGCGGGTCTCGATGCACCTGGCAACGGGCGGTGTGTTCGAGGGTGCTGTATTAGATTTCTAGACATCGGGTATATAACAAAAGTGACTTGTACCAATTTCCTGTCAACCCACCATCGGCATCACCTTCACTACTGTACACCACTAGACCGACGAACACCCATCCCAAACGTACCAGCACTCGCACATCAAGACCACTCATCCACGCCGCCAACATGCGCTCATCTGTTGTTATCGCTCTGCTCCTTGCCTTCATCGCTTGTGTCACTGCCCTGTGCGTATTCCCTCGACTCCACTCTTGGTAGGTGTCCAGAGTCGCATGCTAACAACGCTGCAGAACGAGCAATACCACCCACGCCACAGGCACGGGCGTGTCGAACGGGACCGCGGCGGCAACACAAGCAACCTCCACTCCTTCTCCGTTGAACAGCTTCATTGATAACGGCGGCATGAGCAACTTCAAGAGTTCCGCACTGGGTTTAGTCATTGCTGGTGGCGTTGCGGCACTGGTGAGTTCTGTGTTTGATCAATTGTGAATAGCAACCCTTTGTGCTGACTCCCGTCCAGGCGTTATGACATGGGATGCGAAGCGTCTTGGAAAAACTTTGCTGCACCTTTAGCGCGGCGTTTTGGGAGCGACTGCCGGATTTGGAGGCCAGTGTGCGCGGGTTCTCCAGTGCAGGCTTACTGCTGTTGACGGGTGCATGCTTTTTCTCAATGAAGCGCGCGCGCGCTATGATGTAGCGCATGCATGCATGGGCGATGTTGACGGTTTAACATTGAGAAATGTCCTCTGTATTCGCATAGAGTGGTCCAGAAGGAGTATATCTCGTATGATTGCGCCAGCGGAGCTTGTTCTTGGTCGAGGTGTAGGTTAGTCGGCCGTACAGCCGTACTCATATCCATTTTCCGCCGCAGTCTGACTTAAAATCCTCTTTGCGATTCTCGAGCACGCTTACTTGCGCCTCCACGGGACCACGGGACCTGGCCCCAGTCCGAGACTCATACCCCTTGAGACGTCCCAGGGAGCGCAAGGCGTGTATCCGTCGACTTACTGAATCGGAATGTCTGTCCATCGACTTAGCAATGTCGGCTGGCTTCCATCCTTGTGAGAGCATGGCAGACAAGTGTGCATCCTCTGCCGGCGTGTATCGCGACATCGTGTGCTTGGTACTCGTCACCCGCGTGGCCCTCTGATAAGCAAGCGTGACTGTACTGTGTGATCTTCCGATCTCGTCGCCAATCGCGTGGAGAGTCATGCCCGCGTCCCTCAGACTCACAATCTGCTCGACCTCCGCTTCGGACAATCGATTTCGTGGGGGGATTATCGTCGGCTCGTCAGCGCCCAGCAGACCGGCATAACGGTTTCGGACCGATGATGCGCTCCTTCCAACCTCCTTCCCGATGTCCCGCCATATCATCCTGGACTCGTCACGAAGGCGCAAAATCGTAGCATCCTCATAGGGACTATACCGGGGTCGTCTGATCCGGCCGGTGGCCGCGCTCTGTCGCCGTGTGAGGCGCACATAATGAGCCGAGATACTCTTCGCCGACCGGCCGGGTAAATGCTGTGCGATCTGAGTCCAGGTCTGGCCCGACTGTCGCAGCGTCGTGATCCGGCCACCTTCCTCGTCAGAAAATGCGTTGAGCTGGAGCGTCTTCAAGCCTTCCTTCGTGCCACGTAGTTTCCATATTCGCTGGGTAAGAGCATTGTAAGACCTCGAAGGCATACTGTCTGCGATCTCCCGCATTTTCTTCCCTTGCCTCCGCATTTCGATCATGAATTCGTCTTCCGCTTCGCTCCAAGACTCTACACGACGAAGGCTTGCGGATCCAGCGAATCCTCTCACTCCCTTCACGGTGCCTACGACACGATCATGACCAACGTACAGTCGGACTGCTGCCCAGAGTAATCGGCGCATCTGCAGGTCGAATCGAGTCGGTTGCTCTGTAGGTCATAGCAAATACCAGCGCAGTGGGTTCTGCGTTCGCTGTGTGAAAAATGGCATGAAGAGCAATGCGCACTTTGCTCGAGTCCTGTCGGCGATTGATGATAGTTCGCAAATTGAAGTTGGAGTTCCGGTAATGGTATACTTGGCATCGGCAAATTCCGCGCTCACGCAGACGGAATTAGCGAAACCCTTATCACCACATATGTACTACAAGCAGTAGACGTTTATTATATACCTAGGTAGAACAGCACACGCTCTCATGCGTAACGTAAGGGGCGAGTCGCATGCTGAACATCAAAACCGAGTTCCACATTGTATCTAAACGCCCTGCTAAGCTAGGTGAAGAGCCGTGGCTTTGGCAGCGAATACTGTTGCACTCTTTCGTCACACATGGGCTCCGTCTGAGGGCATCCACAAACATCTCCTCACCACGCCGACCTTGCTTGAAGGTATCGTCGACAATGCTTCACATGTTCGCTCGACCTCAGGACGTCTGTGGCTCGAGCGTGGTGCCTTCGAGAATCGTTGCCCATCCGATTAATCGCCAGTGCTTCTCAATTCTCCTTGACAACGCCACCTTCTCACCGATCTCAGTACACGCCGGACTGGTCAGTTGCAACTTGGCGGCATCGGCTTTGACGGCGATGACTTTTGCCCCAGTCGCAGTGGATCCAATGTTCACCATCAAAACCTCGTTCTTCGCGAGCTTGGCGACCTTCGCCTGCTTCCCGTCTGCGGTCTTTACACCGAGAAGACGTCGGAGCAAAAAGTAGTTGACTTCCAGCTCGGTGTAGATCTTTGGGAGCTTGCCCTTCAGACCAAGGACGAAACCGACCAGACGGTCCGCCCGGCATAGTGTCGGGTCGATCCTCGTTCCCACACCAATCAAACCACCTGGTACGGCGAATTTGAGGCTATTGTTTTCCGCGAACAACGAGATGACGCGCGAGAAAATCGGCTTGCACTGGATTGCGCCCTTCTCGTCCTTGCTGACGATGCCGGGCCGGATTTCGATCTCATCACCGAGCTTCAGCACTCCCGTCAGGATCGAACCACCAGCCACACCACCCTGGAGCTCTTCGATTTCCGACCCTGGCTTGTTGACGTCGAACGATCGAATAACGATGAGGTGTGGGTCGTCCCTAAAGTTGCGGATCGGTACTGGAATCTTCGTGCACAGCATTTCGTTGATGGCGTCGATGTTGAACTTCAGTTGCGCCGAGATGGGAACGATGGGTGAGTTGTCTGCAACAGTGCCGCGGATGAACTTCTTGATGGAGTCGTAGTGAGTCGCAGCTGCCTCTTCCCGCATCAGATCTACTTTGTTCTGCAAGATGATGATGTGCTCCAGCTTCATAATCTCAATAGCAGCCAGATGCTCCGATGTCTGAGGTTGGGGACATGTCTCGTTGCCTGCTATCAGCAGCAATGCTGCGTCCATGACGGCTGCGCCTGACAACATGGTGCTCATGAGAATGTCGTGGCCTGGGCAATCGACGAAAGAGACGTGCCGCTGTAGTCGATATGTGCCGGCACAGCCATCGCGCTCGCACGGAGGATCAACTTCTTTCTCCGACTTGTAACTGCGGTAACAAGTTGGTCTGGGGCACTCCGGGTTGTCGCATTTGTACACCTTGGCGTTGGCATATCCAAGTTTGATGGTGATATTTCGCTCCAGCTCATTCTTGAACCGCACCGTCTGCACACCACTGATCGCCTTCACCACCGTACTTTTGCCGTGAGCGACGTGTCCGATTGTGCCGATGTTGATCGTGGCCTGCCGTGCGATGATTTCCGGGCTGAGTGGTGTGAGTTCCGCGACATTAAGGGTCGTCGGATCGGGTTGTTCTGGAAGTTCTGGTCGAGCGGCGTGTGCGGCTGCTGCTGCGTTACTCTTCTTCAACGCGGACTTGGGCATGGGCGCCGGGCCTTTTGCCGGCTTCTCCAGTTCATCGTCGAGCTGCGGCTCTAGACCAGGAGACTGAGGGGGTGTCTCGTCTTCGGAGGGGTAATCGCCGTTGGTCGCCATGATCGCGGTGGTCTGTCACACGCAGAGGGGTTCGTGGATATCGTCTTCGACCGGAGGGCTTGGGCTGAGTCGGTCCTTGCTTTCGCCTGCTTTATCCACAAAGTCGTCGCTCGGATATTGGAGTGCGCCGAGAAAGGGTTGTGATGTCGTGTGGAAGTGTAGTGGTTGGACGATCGCCTGTCCTGGGACACAATGACTCTTGTGATCCCAAAAATCCAGCGCGACGGCCTTTGCCCCACTGCCAAGAGTTCGCTTTCTGGCTTATAGGTACGAAAGCGTTCGAGCCCGCCACTTCTTCCTCTGCCTCCTCCCACCGATCACACGACTAATGATAACAACATAACGAACCATGCAGTGATCACTTTCGCATCGTCAGCCGCTCTGCCCGAACCCGTCCGTTCGAAGGGTAATGCTCTGCTGTAGCAACTTTGTTGCCCCCAGCGCGAACCGGCGCACCTCGTTCTGAAGCACTGGCGGAAATCTCACTGCGCAAGGGACCGACAATGGCTTCCAAAGGAGACTCTCAGGAATCACGCGGAAGCCCGTGAAGAAGTTACAAAAAAGGATCTGGCGATTGAGACAAATAGACCCTTGCGTAGCCCTGTACTGGAGGCCGAGGGCAGGCAAGACGAGGGATAACACGCCTCTCTTGAAACGAGGATGCAGCAGTGCCCATAACAGGCTACGTCTCCTGAGCCTTGTTGCTACAGCTAAGTATCCAGAACAGGTGGAATCGCATATGCCACGCTTTTGGATGAACGGTTGAACCACAGTCTGCCAACAGGAGCGGTCGATGCTAGCTGGGAACCCACGAAGTGCCGCACAGTTGTGGTGCAACTACCTTATATTGTGCCCATGGCATTTTATTAGTTGGCAAGCCGGACGTTGAAAGCCGTCCATCTTTGAAGGCACAACTGGCAATAGACCGGCATAAATGGGTGGTGCATGGCAAACGTCCAGTCTGCTTTCAAGCTTGAAATCTCCCTGTCAATGCCCTGCCTGAGGCCGCCACGCGTGCGGGGCAACACGTATGTAAGTGGTCCCTGCAGAAGCTGATCTGTCCACTACTTCGAGCCTTCGAGGTACACAACACAACACGACAAACATCTTGCAGCTCACTTTTCCTCCACTCCCGAGTCATCAATTGAATCTTCCTTGCGTTCCGTGTTCATTGTATCGACAATCGCTGCGGCTAAGCATCCACATTAAAGCCCGAGCTGGGAGGGAACAACGATATCCGATCGACGTATCGCACACCTCGACACACTACACCGACTCCTTCCCTCAAACACGTCCTCAAGAGCATCACAACATGGCCACTACAGCAGCGGCAGCCAGTGTGATTCCCACGCTGGCTGAGCGCCCGGTCAAGAACACTGTCTGCCTGTTTGACGTAGACGGCACGCTCACGCCGGCGAGAAGAGTAGGTCTTCGCGCGACGCTAGCTGTGCGGTGACCTGCGCTGAACGGAAAGCAGTCCGTCTCACCCGAGATGCTTCAGCTCCTCTCCGCTCTCCGTCACAAAGTCGCCATCGGCTTCGTCGGCGGCAGCGACCTCGCCAAGCAACAAGAACAGCTCGGTACCGCCGCCATTCCCGTCACGACCCTCTTCGACTTCTGCTTCGCCGAGAACGGCCTCACCGCGTACCGTATGGGCCAGCCGCTGGCCTCGCACAGCTTCATCAAGTGGATTGGCGAAGACAACTACAAGAAGCTGGTCAGGTTCATTCTGCACTACGTCGCAGATCTGGACATCCCGATCAAGAGAGGCACATTTGTGGAGTTCAGGAACGGCATGATCAACGTCAGCCCGATCGGCCGTAACGCGAGCGTGCAGGAGCGGTTGCAGTATCAGGACTACGACCTGCAGCACAATATCCGCGCGCAGTTCATCGAGGCGATCAAGAAGGAGTTCCCGGACCTCGGTCTGACGTGAGTACGCCCCATGCACAGGGTGCAAGTCGATTCGCCCGTACTGACGACGCGCGAAGCTACTCCATCGGTGGCCAAATCTCCTTCGACGTCTTCCCCAAAGGCTGGGACAAGCGATACTGCCTGGACCACGTCGCGAACGAGAAGAACATGCCCGAGGGCGTCGAGTACACCACCATTCACTTTTTCGGTGACAAGACCTTCAAGGGCGGCAACGACAACGAGATCTTCGAGGACCCGCGTACCATTGGGCACACCGTCCAGAACCCGGAGGAGACGATGCAGCAGCTCAAGGAGCTGTTCAACATTTGATGGGATGTACTTGACATGTTGTGAGACTGGTGGATCCAGATGCATATCAATAGTAAGCAATCGAAGACAGTCCTGATGCAGCGAAAGACAGCGTGGTCGGACTTCCGCTAGCGATGCGGAATCGTGTTGAGCGTGAGCTTCGATGCGAAGTCCTGCCCAAATTGCAGATGACATTGAAGTAAGGAGATTCGAGTGGGACTGAGACGTATTTACCCAGTATAAGATAGACGGCACTGACTTTATAGATGGCTACAAACTTTGATCATGAATGCATCTACTGTGTCCATGTTTCGCACAACAGCCAGCGTATTGATTCTTTCACTTCGCAAACGGTTTTCCTCGCGGTGCAGGACATAAGATGCTCATCCCTGGAGTATTGCTCGCCCGTCGCGAGACTGAATCTTGGATATCTCAAGCGACCAGCAATCCCTGCACGTTCTCTCCCACTCATCCATCTAGTCCTCTCCTCTCTTCTAATGATGAAACAACCTCACATGCTGCTCCACAAACGTAATCCCCAACTTCTCCGCCGTCTCAAAGCACGCCTGATCGTTCTGACTGCCCGTCGGCGCCGCGATGTACTTAACCCCACTGCGCGCGACGCGAAAGACATTATCCGTGAACGGGAAAAACGCATCGCTGCTGACCGCGACCTCGGACAGTTTCTTCAACCACGCGCTCCGCTCCTCGGGGTTGAAAATCTGCGGCACCTCGTCGAAATTCCGCTCCCACGCTTCGCGCTCGATGCCGGAGTCGGGCACGATGCCGGAGCAGAGCAGGTCGATGGCGTTGCTCTTGTCGGCGCGCTTGCTGCCCTTTTTCCACTTGAGGTTCAGCGCGCTCTCGTGGAAGCGCATCCACCAGTTGTCCGCCTTGTCGCCCGCGAGGCGCGTGCAGTGGATGCGGGACTGCTGGCCGGCGCCGAGGCCGATGACCTGGCCGTTCAGGGCGTAGCAGACCGAGTTGGACTGCGTGAACTTCAGCGCGATGGTGGCGACGGTCAGGTCGCGGAGGGCCGAGTCCGGGAGGGGTGGGGAATCCTTGGGGACGATGGTCGTGTTGAAGGTGTTGTGGGGCGTGATGGAGGCGTCGTTGCGGTGTTGGGTCAGGCTGACGCCGAAGACGGTTCGGGTTTCTTGGCCCGGAGGGGTGTAGCTCTTGTCGACTTGCAGCACGAGGTACTTGCCGCCTTTCTTCTTCCGAAGAATCTCGAGCGCTTCGGATTGGTAGCCCGGGGCGATGATGCCGTCGCTGACTTCTTTGCCGATGATTTTCGCGGTCGGCACGTCGACCTCGTGGGAGAGGGCGATGATGTCGCCGAAGCTGGACATGCGGTCTGCACCTCTCGCACGCGCGTACGCTTGGGCGAGTCCGGAGTTGTCGAGACCTTCGATGTCCTCCACCATATAGACCTTCTTCTCCCTCTCGTTGAGCGGCACGCCGATAGCTGCACCGGCGGGAGAAACATGCTTAAAGGACGCCGCTGCTGGGTAGTCGAGCGCCTCGCTGAGCTCCTTCACCAATGGCCAAGCATTGAGCGCGTCCAGCAAGTTGATGTACCCTGGCGATCCTGAGAGGACCTTGAACGGCAGCTTCCCGTCCGTGATGGAGGCCGACGCCGGCTTCTGGTGCGGGTTCGTCCCGTATCGCAACGACAGCTGCTGCAGACCATCCCCGGCATACTGTTTTCGAAAGAACTCAGCAATCGCATGATCGTAGTCGGCCGTGTGCGAGAACGCCTTGAGCGCATACATCTGCCTGCTCTTTTCTGTCACATCCCCCTTCTCCAACTCCTGCAGGAAATCATGGTAGTCCGCCGGGTCGCTCAGGATGGTCACCCTGCTGTGGTTCTTCGCCGCTGCGCGGATCAACGTCACGCCCCCAATATCAATCTCCTCCACCGCCTCCGGAATGGTCACATTGATCTTGTTCACCGTGTCTTTGAAGGGGTACAGGTTGCAAATCACGTAGTCAACCTTGTTGATGTTCTGCTCCGCCAGATCCTTCTCGTCCGACGCCAGGTCCCGTGCGAGGATGCCGGCATGCACCGCCGGGTGCAGCGTCTTGACGCGACCCGACAGCATCTCCGGCGCATTGGTGATGGCCGAGACATCGTCGACGGGAAAGCCGGCTTCGCGGATCAGCTTGGCCGTGCCACCCGAGGCGAGCAGGCGGATGTTCTGGTGGACGAGTCCTTTGGCGAGATCGAGCAGCCCGGTCTTGTCGTAGACGGAGAGGATTGCTGGCAGGGTGACAGGGTCAGTGGGAGGATGCGCAAGTACATACGCTGGTAAGATGCGACATACCGATCTTTTGCGCCATGTTTTGATATATTTCCTGTTCAACCGGGTAGTGGCTGCGTGTTGAAGGTAAAGGAGGAAACCCGAACGCTGGATTCAATGCCTCCCCTCTGGCTCATACAGATAGCTGAATTAGAATCGCATTCGTGACGGTTGTTGGCGATTTTTTGGGTGCCCCCACCGATGCCCCACGTACGTCACTCTGGGCACCCACACATGCATTCACGGGCTGGAGACCGCGTGAGAATAGGTATGTACAATCAAAAAGATGCTGTTGTTGGGCGTAGTATGTTGCCAGGAATTGCGTCCGATACGGGGGAGTTTATTAGACAGGAAAGACGCATGAGCTCGAGACCCAGTGTGATGAAGTTGCAGCTATCAACAGGTATCGTCGCTCTAATGTCCATGATCCCCGAGAAATGCTGGTTGCTCTTAACTAAAAGTATCCCATCACATTCCAAACATGTCCAACCATACCAAAAACCTCGCAAAGGCACACTCCGACCAAATGCATATGCACGACACCAGAGCTTCACATGACCATGTCCTCGTCCATCCCATCATCTACCTGGCCCTGTAACCCATCGAATTTCTGCCGTGCGACCTGCTCGTTCATGCGCTCCCAATCGGCATGACAGCGAATCTGCTCATACATCCCGTATTGGTTCTCCATCGTACTGTGCTCCTGTACTGCGTGCGCGTACCTGGGCGCCTGCCACTGTCCTGCCGCTGCCGCGTAGACTGGGTCTACAGACGGTGCCGTTCGAGGTGCGTGGTATCCGTTGCCGATATAAGGCTCTGCCTCGG
>Ga0268244_10000678_pt1 | contig 13296 bp, 7 predicted proteins | sample AgamicMgSfe_FD_200258 | JGI IMG/M metagenome (GOLD analysis project Ga0268244, IMG submission 200258) | Agave microbial communities from Guanajuato, Mexico - Mg.Sf.e (v2) (version 2) | ecosystem: Host-associated > Plants > Phyllosphere > Phylloplane/Leaf | place: Guanajuato, Mexico | collected... | reverse complement strand
GAATAGGATAGTAGCATTTGCCTTAATGAATTCTAACAAGTGTTAGGAAAGCTTAACCCTTAGCCTATTATTAGAGGTAGAGGGTGTATTGCCTACTAAGACAAGTAAAATAGGCTACTTATTATTAATAAGCTAGGCAACATCCTTATAAACTAGAAAGAGAATCATCTACTTAAACTAAAACTTATAGTTCTCTTTATTAAGTAAGGAAATAGGTCTCTTCTAGTTAGACTTTTAGGAGTCTATAGTAAAGGTAGTAATAAATTAAATCAAATAAGTATATAGGCCTTAGAAATAGCTAAACTAGAAATCTAGAAAAGTGTATATATATGTATATAGTTTATAGGTAACTACTAACTATGTAGTGATAGTTTAGTAGATCTAGTAACTAATCTATCTAAGCAATAGTATAGGTCCTAGGCTCTTTTACGTCTTATATGTACTAGGAAGGAGTAATACTTCCTACTTCTTATGTAAGGTAGTAGCGTTGCCTCTAGTCTACCTTTAATCGATTAGTAGATTAAGTACACTCTTCTTAGAAGGTATGTAAATAGTCCTATAAACCTAGGCTTATAACCTATTAAATAGGGTAGACTAAACTATGTAGTAGAAGAGACTAAAAGTATAGGAACCCTCTAAGGAAAATGTGTTGTCTATTATAGAGCTGCTATTATCACTAAGGAACTAAAAGGAAAGTAGGAGTAATAAATCTAGATAAAGGGATTTTATCTAGACCCTAACAACTGTCATCTAGTCACATGACTAAGGGCTACATGACTAGATGGCTGCCAATTCTCAATAGATAGTAGTAAATACATAGTTAGCTTACCTAGTCTAGCTATAGTGTAGTACCTACATATGTATATAGCATGTATCTTATTATCTTTTAGAATATGACCTCATATAGCAACATACTAGTAGTAGGCAAGGAGTACGAGAGGTCAAAGAGCTATGCGTATGTCGACCGACCTCAATCTCCTATCTACATACTCTCGTACAGCATCCAGTCTACAAACCCCCAACATGGCCATCGATCTGTGGCTTGTACACATGTACATAGGATCGTACTGGTAAGCGTCCACGTAGAATCGGCCTGCGAGTAACTTCCCAACCGCGCATTCACAATGCATCTTCCGTCAGGAGTTACTCAGATGGTTTCTGTATCCCTGTGTAATGCCGCCTGTCTTGATGCAAATGTCGATTCTTGTTGCTTGAGTGCGACTAGTTCCGTTCGATCAACCAAGAGCAGCAACAGCAGACACAACACAATGCAGGTCGAGTCCGCATTCGGTGTAAGCTGTTCGTGTCGTTCACGGCATTTCCCGCCCGAGTTCTCCAGTTTCTTTCCTAATCGGGGTCTTGGGTTCGCTTGTTGCCCGGCAGCGCCACCGCAACACACAGAAGGTGAACGTGAATCAGCTGGCCCATTGCCGCGTCTGCCTCGTCTCCCGCGCTGCACTTCTCGCAATACCACACGACAGACCCCTTCATCTCGTCTTCGACACCAGGACCTTCTTGTCCTCTTTGGCCCTCGCGCTCATCTTGTGCGCTTTCTACTCACAATTGAGCTGCTCGGCGCGTGATGAAGATGGGTCCCAAAGACGGCAGTAGCCTCTCTGTCCCCGAGGGGGATATCCCGCGGCCGGTCAAAACGTTCGAGGATGCGAGGACGCTGTTTGTCCGTGATAGCGATTCTCCAACGCCACCACCAAAACGACCGGGACCGTTCGAGGAAGCCAGCAGCTCCGAGGAAGAGAAGAAGTCACCAACGCCCGCTCCGACGCGTCCACCGAAAAGTGTCGGCGCGAGAAGGCAGTCGCGACTCACAGGCCCGAAGGCCTTCCTTGCGAGCCTAAACGCGAAGCCGGTAGTGCGCCCGAGGAAACCATCCTCAGCCGAGATAGAGCAAGAAGAGCAGATCAAGCAGGCGAACGAATTGTTGGCGAGTGTTGCGAGGCAGCGCGCCGCCGCACGAGCGCTGCAGCCTCCCGAGACGGCCGCCACCGCAGCGCAGCTCGGAAAGGCCCCTGGGCTGCTACCTCATCAACGTCGCCGTCGGTTGAGCGATGCCAGCCGGCAACGCAAGACCCGTAAGCTTTTGACGCGTGCTCCAGAGCGACGCACTGAAGACCCGAGCTCGCCTCACGGACCCCGGAGCAACAAGCGGCGTACGCAGGACGGAGATGAAGAGCGAGGATCAGTCACTGTACGTCTATCTGCGTGCCTAACCACCTCGGATCAACGATTGACTTGAGCCAGGGAACGTCTGGCGGATCAACGAGCTCACGCACAAGTTCCACAAGTCTCCCTGAGGCGCCATCATCCAGCAAGGCCAGGACACTGACCCTCGAGTAAGCCAACACCTCTGTCAAAGTCTTCTCAACGCTGGGGTCGAGCAGCACCAATCTGGTCGGCAACTGGTCGGGATGCGCGAGCGAAGCGGTGTAACACAGTGTTGGGAAGTGGGTGTAAATCAAGTCATCCATCGGCCGCAGTAAGAAGACCGCAGCAATATGGCCTGGCTTTGGCAACATGGGGACGTCTTTCTGCTCAGCAATGACACCGACGCGGTCCGAAGAGATCCCCGAGAGAGCTTCAAGATGGCGGGTAACATGATTAAAGCCGAGGAGCACGCTGGACGCAACCGAAGGCTTTGGAGGCGCAGGTTCAGTCCCGATATCGCTGTTTACTTGCTGAGAGTCACGTTTGCGCTTCTTGCTTCGCTTCCCCGTCGACTTGGGCCTGGCGGATCGGTGGACGCCTATCGGCTGCAGCAAGCTGAGGGAACAGTGAGCACAGCGATCGAAATGGGAACGATGTCTTCAAGCCTACTTCACGAGCAATTGGACGACGATGTCGTGATGGGGTTGGCCAAGCTTAACACTGCTTGTTTGATTAGTAGTGCCATGGGTAGAGTCGTTTCAATGGCTATATAGGGTAGTAGGGAGCATACACCTCAGGTCGCTCGAAGGGCGTATTCGTCCTGACGATCGGTCTCCGGGTCTTGGGCTTCTCGGCCATCTTGACTGGCTTTCCTCTGTCGTCGTACGGCTGGAGCTTTTCCCTGATAGTGAACGACGCTCATCTGCCTCATCCCACTGCCGTAACCACTATTTCCATCGTTGCCCGGATCGGTGAAGTCTTCTTTCTGCCTTAGGTTGGCTTCAGGCTGGAACCTAGAAGTTTTCCAAGGGTGACCTCGGCACCTCGGGATGTTTGAACTTGGTTGCTTACTAAGCAACCACCTGACGTGCGATGCGCTCATGGCGGGACGCTATCGATAAGGAACGCGAATTGCAAGTTGTGATAACGTCCAAGCTCCATCGCGACCCAAAGTCAACGCGGTACCCGACGCGTACAACGTGATGAGTGAAGCTTGCTGGGACAACACCCCGTCGCCGCTGTTGGCCTTGGAACAAGTGAAGCAGTTTGAAATTTGATCTCAGCTCCACGTGATCGCAGGGTACGTAGAGGTTGTTGGCTGCCTGAAGCTCCTCACGTCTTGGCAACAACATTCCACTTCCGCTCTTGCGTTGGCCTTCGCCCTTCGAACGTTCTTACCACACCTCCTCTTCACAATCTGGCGCCCAAGCACTTTGCGACTTTGCCACTGATGGCGCATACGGGATCGGCGACCGGTTCACCGCGCGACCATGATGCCGACTCCGATCCAACCCTGTCACGCAAACGGGCGAGGCTGAGCGAGGACGAACATTCACCGGGCTCGGACTCCCAACGTGGAGAGCCTCACATTGAAGCGCTGGTCCCTGACGAGCCGATCGGAACGAGTTTCGTCAGTGCGATTCAGATAGGCGATGGTGATGAGTACGATAACATGGAGCCGTACAGCGCCACCTTTCGGATCTGGCCGGACTACACGCCACTCGCACAACTTCGGCATATCCGCGACCAAATCGCCAGCGACTATTGTCTGGAGCCTGGATGGCTGACCGATTTGTGTGCGTGGGTGAGAGGTCACATGTCAGATACCGAGGGCCATGGCAAACACCAGCTGCTGCAAGCATATACGCAGGATAACGACTTCTTCGGAGAGCTCGCACTCCTCGCTCACGGCTTGCTGGATCGTATGGAGTGGCTCGACCCTGAGTTCAATCACTTCGCGCTCAAGGCGGTGATCTGCGACCTCCTTGACGATCTGGTGGCGCTGGCCGCGCGCTTCGTATTACTGCTTCCGTGCATCACCAAAGAGAAGCTGGCGCGCCGCGACTCCATGCAGCATCGATCGAATCCTCATCATGAGATACCGACCCTGCGCTACATCAATGTGGCTGCTTCGCTGGTTTGTGGAAGCGCCCCGTGTCTGCGGTACTTGAGGACGGAGTGCAACTTCGATAAAGGATGTGCAATGGCCCAGTGGCGTACGCGCTTCGATCGAGATACGCTGCGATCGCTCTTGGAGACCTTTCACGATGTGTCTTACAGCGCGCGAGAGGTGAAGCAATCTTGGTCGATTCTTGATGCAGCACTCAAGATGATGCGGAGGCTCGTACACGACGGTGAGGGCGCGACGGAGGTGCTTGCGACTGTCAAAGAGGCCATCCTCCCACTCATTCAGGAGAAACACCCTCGCGCGCTGCCGATCGAGTTCCATGCGAATGTAGTGGTCACGACTGCCGCATTGCTGAAGAACTGTACGGGTCAGGCAGACTTGAGTCGTGGCTTCGAGCTTTACGAGCGTTTCGTCAAGAATGACGGAGACGCTCTGCTCTCTTGCATGCCAAGCGGTGTCCCGCCTTCTCAGGCACTTGCTTTGACATGCGGCGAGGACGAACACACACTCGCAGAGTTGCTCAGCGCTTCATGGGTACTGCAGGCGTACAAAGCCTTCATCTTCAGCACTATCATGGACGTCCGAAGCTGCGGCATCATGTTGCTCTGTCGAACCTTGGAGCAGTGGCACAGTCTGTGGCGCAAGGCGGCAGATGACAGCACCAACAAGTCCGTCACGGAGTACGCAGCCCGCTTTTTGAGGGTCAACGACCTGACCTCCTATATCTTCAGTGCGGATTCACACGCTAGCATCGTCAGCCATAGCAAGGACATCATCGCCTTTCTTGCCGCCACTCTCACCTACACTGACCACGAGACGGATACCATTTGGCAAGCTTGCACGACTAGCGTCGAGGCGGACTTCGCAAAAGCTTCCTTTGATGTGTTGGAGTACCTCACTCACTATCTCGGCTTCGACCAGCTGTTCTACATCGCTCAGAAGTTCACCTCGGCGCCGATTGCAGTGCTCACAGCCGAACGCCCTGCGGGCACGCTGAGTATGCTTTTCCGACGCTTCTTAGAAGTATGCCCGATCGACAAACAACGCCTGTGCTCCCAAGACGCCGCCGGATTGGCCTTCGAGATCGTCAGGCGTCTCCACTCCGAAGATACCCTGCCATTAGCTCGAAGTACGTGGAAAGTGGCTATGACAGAGATCGCACGTCTCGCAGATATGAACACTGACGATCGCTTGCCACTCTACGAGCGCTGCGTACCCGATATAGTCGAGCACACAGAGCGAGCCACTTGCAGTTACGAGATCTTGAGCCTCTTCCTGAATGGGTGGAAAAGTGACCCTGAAGCAGAATGTCTTCTAGCCATGCTGCCCCCAGCCGCTGTGGTGGACGAGATTGGGCACTATATGCAACAAATCGCACAGGTTCGCGATATGGACTGCGATGTAAGGATGTCAACGATCATAGTTCGCCTCGACTCCGCGGTGTGGCTGATGTCTCTTGGTCCATACTCCCGCGACTCAGATGTGGAGGAAAGGCTCTTCGACTACTTCCTTGGCGACATGGCACCCAACAACTCTGTGCGGCAGACGGCGTGGTCGAGATTGGCATCCCTACGTACGATGGAACCAGCATTCGCGGCAGCCAGCCCCCTGATAAGCCATTACCTTGATGCCCGAGTGCCTACGCTATCCGCATCACAAGTGACTCAATCACTCATCAATCTCATGGTTCCTCCACTCGAAGATACCCTTCGTACCGACTCGCACCAGGATAGCCCACCAAGGCTACTACAATCCCCGTCTTGGAAGACTTTAGTCCGCGCTGCTACATACTCCCAAGACGGCTACACCGCTCCTTACGCCACCAATGCAATATGTCACATTCTCTTCGTGTGCCCCCAGGACTTTGCGCACAAGGCCGCTGTCGTGCTGTGCCATGCAGAGTTTGTGCGCTACTTTGTGGAGCAGATGTGTACCGAATACGCCGAGAGAATGCGTCTCGGTGACGGTGGCGAAGCGCAACAACTGTGTCGAGCAGTCTCCGTGCTCACCGCGGTGCTCGACAGAAGCAGAGAGATGCAGGACTTCTACAGGACCCCAACGAGACCGGCAGTGTGCTCTTTGACCAAGGAAAAGACTGAGAGGGATATCATGTGCTTCACCGGCCAGATATACCGACCCAACAAAGGCAATGAAATTATCCACATTCAAACGGACAAGACAAACACGGTGGCGCAGCTTGCCGCTGCTTTACCGTCCCATGTTGATGGCAGTCAAAGTAGGATCATGGTTGGAGGAAGACGGTTAAGTTTAGAGCACGATGGACCTAAACCACTTCACGAGGTCGTCGGGCAAGCGGGTGTGATCATGGTATGTCCTAAATACACCGCCGATACAGATCTGGACAAAGTGTTACCGTCTCCAGGCCCCATAGAGCGGGAAATCATGGCTCTGTACGACCGGATAGATAGCTTTCTCGACGGACCCCCTTTGGCAGCCAAAAGCGCGTTCGAGCTCCTACTTAAGCTCAGGCCTTCAGCCTCTGCTAGGTCCCGCGTGGCTTCCGCAAACGCTACTGCCAACGAGCTGTTTCCGCCAGCCAGACCATGGAGGACGCTCTTCTCGAGCCACGTACTTCGAAAGCATCTGCAAGATTTTGCCACATTGGCAGTCGCCGATGCATCATTCATTACAAGGACTGTACGTCTTTACTGTGACTACATCACAGACGACAGCCGACCCTTCGAATCTCAGCTCCTGCTTACCATCCTCGCCGATCTGGTGCAGTTCATGCAGGGTAGGTCAACATCTGAAGAGCCGTTTGCCCCTCCGCGCATTCTAGCGTCTGACCTCAAGCCAGAACGATCAAGCGACTATGGGTCCCTGGATCTTTTCGAGGACCCCGACAAACTCGTCCGTCGCCTTTGCGATTTGCTTGGCCTGGTTGCTCCGTTATCGTCCTTGCCGTCTCGCGCTTCGCTGTCGTTGAAGATCTACGAAACTCTGCTTGAATCCATGAGGTCGGATGATAGGGTCTGGAGCAGCGTTGCGGCATTCGACGATGGGGCGATCTCCAACCTCCACGCTCAATTGCTGTTGGACAATGACCTCACCCTCACTACCGGCCTGGCTGATATGATAGCAAACTACTGCAGAGACAGCTCATCGCCTGCGGACGCCCAGGGTTTCTACTGGCGCCTCGTATCACGTACCATACCTAAGGCGTTCGCCCAGCCTTTCGCCACAAGTGCCTTCTTCAAACTCGCCATGGACCTGTTGACTACGAGCCGAGCTTTACAGAAGGACGAGGCTGAGGTCCGCAGCATCGTAGCGTCACTGACCTCTACACTGTGGCAATACCGACACTCTGAAGCACCAGTCCTGCCACTTGTTGACCATGCGGTTCTGGGGTTGCTGAAGCTGGTTCACAGCGCTATCCTTCTCTTGAAAAGCTTCAACAAACCGCTTGACTGTTCGCACCTGTCCGTTGCGCTGATGCGGAGGCTTCTCTTCCCACCAAGAGACGACCCTTCAGCTCCGCTGCTGACCGATGACTCACGAGACATCGCTTTTGACATTGTCCGAGCAACATGCGAGTCAGCCGGCGACTTCGCGACACTTGCACAAATCACGGGCGACGCAATGCAAATCTTGACTGCTGAGCCAATGCAGGTGTTCTGTCATGACGAGTGGATCAAGCCGCCTGCGCAATGCGCCGGACTCTACAATTTGGGGATGACCTGCTACATGAACTCATTACTGCAACAGATGTTTGCAAACCTGGCGTTCCGGGAACTTGTCTTCGATACCCCGGTCGTCGATGTCGAACGCCAGCTTTTCTTGAGCTCGCTTCAGGATCTCTTCACGCAGATGCAGGACGCAAATGTGCATGCCGTCGACACCGCACCTCTGGCGAAAGTCCTCGACATTCAAACGGACAGCCAAGAGGATGTGCATGGCTTCTATGCCATCTTCTTGAGTCGACTCGAGGACTGCATGATAGACCAGGCGGGCAAGGAGGCACTCAACAAGCTCTTCGCGGGCACCTTCAAGTCCCAGGTGAAGGGCGAGTGCGGGCATGTCTCCACGCAGACCGAATCGTTCAACGACGTGTCGATTACGGTGAAGAACAAAGCAAGTCTCCAAGAAAGCTTGGCCGAGTTCGTGCAAGGCGAGCCGATGCGTGGCGCCAACAGATACCGATGCATGACGTGCGATCCCACGGACGGTGGTCGTTTGGTGAACGCCACGAAGCGGACCGCATTGGATCGGGTGCCGAATAATCTGACCTTCTGCCTCAAGCGCTTTACGTTCGAGGCTATGATGGGTGCCGAAGGCAAGGTCAATGATGCTTTCCAATTCCCTCCACAGATCGACATGTCTGTCTTCGAGACGGAGCACCTCGAGCAGCCCGGGACACCCGTGGCGCCTGACATCTTCGAGCTCGTGGGTGTCATTGTACACCAGGGCTCCCTTCAGTTCGGTCACTACTGGTCGTACGTCCGGCTTCGGGGCCCCACTGCCGGAAATGGAGCAGGTACGTGGGTCCAATTGGAAGACAAGCACGCCAGACCTTGTCCTGGCGGTATCGGGGAGATTCAAGAGCAGTGCTTTGGTGGTCTTTTCTTCGCGAACGGTCAGGAGAGAACCGACAACGCATATGTCCTGTTCTACCAGCGGAAGCAGCATCTGCACGAACAAGCGGAGCTTGCAACCCCATTCCCGACTGATCTGCCGCTGGAGATTGCAACGCTGCTGCTGCCTCGGGTTGCACCACCCCCAGAGATGGCTCGTAGAGTGCTCACGCTCAGCTTGGACCGTCATCGTATCGATCAGTTCTATAACCCACAATTCAACAGGTTCGTACGCTGGCTTCTGGAGTCGATGTCTGAGAGCCCGGAAGTCGACGACGAAATTGCTCGATTCATGTCAACATACCTCTTGCGCGTCGTCCTCTGCAAACCAGCTTCGTTGGAAAAAGAGCTTGGGCCGCTGCTCGCGTACCTTTCGCGTCGGTTGGCGGGCAATCAGGGGTCATTCGCTAAATACATGCTCAGCCACCTGATCAGCGTACCAGTGGTTTTCGGTAGCATCTGGCGTCATCACACCCCGAATGTGAGAAGAGAGATGTCGGACTTCATCTTGGCTTGCATCTCGACTCTCCGAGAGAGCAAGCGGGAGTGTTACTACGAGACGACCAGAGCCGTCGTTGTGGCCCACGCCTCCGTACGCCAGAACTACCTCGACAACCAGCCCGCATTGTGGTCTGACTACCTCCGTTTCGTGGCGGCAGTTGCGCGGATTGGGCCCAGAGAGACTGTGATGGTCCTGGACCACGACTATGTTCTATGGGCTTTTGAGATCACCTTTCTCGAGTACGACTCTAAGTGGGCGGCGAAGCATCCAGTCCCAGCTAAGATGACAAGAGCGAACAGATTGGAACTCAGTCCGCTGTTCGACTTCGTCAGCAATGTCCTGGCCGAGCACGTGGATCTAGAAGCCGACCCTACTGCTCCACATGAAAATCATCAGCTCTCCGACGATGACCTGGTCATTCTGAACGAGCCCGAGCACAGATATCTGTACTACGAGCTCACCCTAGATAAGAAGCAGACCTGGCTGCTGGGCTTTGTCGGAAGTCAGAGGTGTGCGACGACGACTGACTGGGAAAGCTTTGCTCCGGGGAAGCTTTTGCGCCTCCTGACGTCTCAGAAAGCGACGACGGAACACGCTGTGATGGTTGACCGGATGCTGCTCTCACGACTGGAGTACGAACAGCATGACTTACCACCTCTCCTGCACATGATGCTGCATTACTGCGCGAGCGCGGTTGACGAAGACATGGTCATCACGTTCCGGGAATTGGCTAAATGTCTGACACTTTGGAATGAGGTGCCGGCATGTCTGGACTTCTACAAGATCGCCTTCAGGCTCAAGCCCATGGCGACGATCGAGAGCATCCCTTACTTTGCGCCCAGCTTCTTGTTGCTTTCCAAGTCGCCACACGATCGGCGGAGAACGTTGGAGTGGATGGTCGAGCACGCCTTCGTGGACGCGAACCCGAACAGCCCGTACGTGACGGCACGGGCGCGTGGTGCTCGCGCCTTGGCGAAGAAGTGCCTACCACATCTGCTCCGAGAATATAGCGCCGAGCAACCCAGGAGGAGGTATGAGCCAGCGATGAGAGCGATGGAGATGGCACTCTCGTTCTTGACGACGATTCACGACGAGTGGCAGACTATTCTGCGAAATGTGACCAGAGACGACCACGAGCGCCTCGCTCCAGACCACTGTATCGAGTACGAGGAGTCGAAGCCGGCGATCAAGAGTTTGCGGGAGGTGTTGGAGGAGCTTGCTGACTGGACGTCGGAGATGGCGGACGCTGAGGCTATTGTTGGTCCTTCGTTGAGTCTGAGAGCCTTCAGGGCGGACGCGGACGTGGCGGAGAACTCGGACGGTGAGGCGGGCGATACGGAAATCGAAGAGGAGTTTTCCGATGATTCAGGGCGTACTTGATGACGAGGAAGATGGTGACATCGTGGAGCCTGCAGAAGCGTGGAGATGCAGATGATGCGTGGTAGTGTATTATTGGGCTTTTGTGATCATGTGACGATAGCATTAGATACCCCATAGCACAAGAAGAGCAATGATTTCATCTGATGAAGCTGTGTTCTTCACGTCGCTGGTATGCCTACGGAGTTCATGTAGAACGGTGTTTTGTCGTGGCGCGAATCCGAGGGCTTTGCGAAGTCTTTCGCCACTGCAATACGACACCACCTCCTTCCATCTATCTACTAACTATGGGCTTTTGTTCTCATCGAACAGCTCTGGATTCGGAACATCAACCGACAATTCCCTCCAATAAAGATAACTCACTCTAGCTCATCATCAACATGACGAACCCGAAAGTCATCATTGTCACCGGCGCGGTTCGTACACAAACATCACCTGTCCATCCCCAACTCCCACCAAAACCACAACCATCTAATCCCTACCATAGAACCGTGGCATCGGCCGAGCCATCTGCACCTCCATCCTCAGTCGCCCGCACGGCCAAGGTCCCATCAAACTCTTCGCCACGTCGCGCAAAGGCGAGGATCTCGGCCTATCATCATCATCGACGCCGTCACAGCAGCAGGAGATCCTATACCCTAAACTCGACGTCGCCGACCGCGAGAGCGTGAGAAGCTTTGTCGATGCAATCAGGCGTCAGCATTCTGGGAGCGTGGACGTGCTTATCAATAATGCTGGAGTGAATCTCGAGGCGGAGTATGGGCTTGAGAGTGCGAGGAGGACGTTGGAAGTGAATTACTGGGGGACTGTTGAGGTTTGTCGATGCCTTGCTTTCCGTCTTCATCTCGTCCTGCTGTTCACGGTCTACCTGGGGACATTTTGTTTTGCTCTCACGCGAGTCTCTTCTCCAATTTGCTCATTGGCATACAACTGATTGAGCGATCACTAATACGGAACGATACAGATGTGTCAATCGATCCTTCCTCTCCTCACGAAACCCACCGGTCGCATCGTGAATCTCTCCTCCGTCGCCTCGTCCGTCAAAGACTACAGCGAAGCCATTCAGCAGCGTTTCCGCGATCCCCACGCTACACTACAGGACCTCGACAAACTAGCCGAAGAGTATCTTGTCCGTTTACCTTACTAACTACATACCATCTATAACTCGATAGGCTAACGATCCATCCAGCATTCCGTCCGAACCGGCCGCGAAGCCGAAGCAGGTTTCTACGGCCCTGGCCGCAGCTACAACGTCTCCAAAGCCCTCGTCAACGCCTATACTTCGCTACTGGCCCGCTCGTTCCCTGACCCACCCCCAGCGATCAATTGCTGTTGTCCGGGCTGGATCGCGACGGACATGGGTCGTTTGGTTGGTAGCAAGCGGATCCAACCTCCCAAGACGCCGGAGGAAGGTGCTCGGATCCCCGTGAGGTTGGCGCTGGATGAATTGCCTGAGGGCGCGACGGGGTTGTATTGGGCGAACGACAGTATTCGGTCGAAGGAGACGGGGAGCGTGCAGGAATGGTGAAAGTGGGGTTTTGTATGAGTAGGCGACGTCGCTCGATACCCTACCAGTCTCAAAAGGAAAAGATACCTCACTCGAGGAAAAGATACCTCACTCGTTTAGCAATAGACAAATGGCATAGTAAATTCTAGGGCGAGAGGATATATACAGCAAAAGCAAAACGTACAGCAGCGGGGATTCGCACGTGGTCACCCACCGTACTACTAATCCGCCGGTTCGCAGCTTAAGTACACCAGAGCGAACGGGATGGTCTGTTCTCTGCGACCTGTGGCCGTACGTATTTGAAGATTGAAAATTTTCACTATGTAAGTACATATCAACCATCCATGCAACCAACGCCGTACTGACGAGTAGAAAAGCGAGAAGCTGTGTAGTAAAATGGAATAAGACCTGTCGACAACGCCACATTGCAAAGACTTCCCCCAGAATGTACCGTCCAATGTCTCATCGCTTCTGCTCTCGTACTCGCAGCATTTCCCATATACGCGGACCCTATCCCTTCCGTCCAACAGAGGGGGCGTCGCGGTGAAACGAGTAGTAGGCTGTAGTAATCAATTCGACAGACATCGATCATGAATTAGAACAAATGCGAGCAGAGAGCGAAGAATAACTTCTCCATCGTCATATCTACCTAGGCATACAGGTCATTTCAGTACAGTACTCGTACACGGGTATTCCATACACAGCAATTCCATCTTCCCACATATCCATACCCACATACACAATTTCCCCCATCAAGAAGACAATCTAAATCAAAGCCTGTCCTTTAAACATCCCCTCCCTAACCTCCCTGACCACATCCTTCCGATCATCCTTGCCCACCAACACCACGCCCTTGCCGCGACGGCCCATGCGCCCAACCCTGCCAAGCCGGTGGATGAAGTCGATGCTTGTGTGCGGAACGTCGTACAGCACCACGTGCCGCACGGGCAGGGTGTCGATGCCGCGGGAGCCGAGGTCCGTCATGACGAGGACGGAGGTGTTGGGGAGCTGGCGGGCTGGGGATGGT
>Ga0268244_10000675_pt1 | contig 13337 bp, 8 predicted proteins | sample AgamicMgSfe_FD_200258 | JGI IMG/M metagenome (GOLD analysis project Ga0268244, IMG submission 200258) | Agave microbial communities from Guanajuato, Mexico - Mg.Sf.e (v2) (version 2) | ecosystem: Host-associated > Plants > Phyllosphere > Phylloplane/Leaf | place: Guanajuato, Mexico | collected... | reverse complement strand
TCGGTGGTACTGCGGTTGGCAGCACTGTCGGAGCTGCGGCCGCCGCGGATGACGCGCATGACGAACACGTCGAGAAAGAAGAGCATGATGTCTCCCCATTGAGTAGTGACGAGGATGAATTCGACGATCCCGCAGACACAACTGCGGCCGGCGTGAGTTTTGCCAACGATACTGCCCCAAGTACAGACGCTGCACCGATGTCTGGCAAGACACTGCGGCCTGATCTCGAGAGACACATTTCGACGATACAGGACAGCGACGATGAGGACGACGAGGCCGAGTGGGGTAACGATGAACCTCGGTCCGGCACGCTGGGTAGTGACCACGCTCACGAAATCGCTCAGCGTGTCCTTACGTCGCTCGAAGACAAGTGGGCGGATGCACAGGACTTGCCTGAAACGGACGAGCAGCGTACCGGTCCGGCTGGTGAAGCTGGTATCGCAGCCACCGACAACAGTCCAGCGGCTCGTACTGTCGGACCTCACGACAGCGATGTAGCCAACATCGTCGACCCAAGAGTCCAGCCCGATCCTGTCGCGCTGAAGGAGAGTGCGATGCCGGGGGATACTAAGCGCACCGAACCTGCCGCCGCACCCTCCACCTCTACCGCGGCACCCGTTCCGCCAGCAATAGCCGTTCCATCCACTACCGCCCACCCGGAGAAAGACGACACGACCAAAGGCGGTCTCGCCGGCCTCTTCAACCGTTTCCGCAGCGGGGGCAACAAGAAACGCCAATCCAGGTCCGAACCGCACCAGCAAGAAAACCCCGCTGCGTCCCACCAAGCACCCAGGACATCCACCACCGACCAAAGCGCCAAAACGACCAGCAGCACCGCCGCCGACCCCAGACCGTCGGCCAGCATCCCTACCGACGCCGACCAAGTCGCCCCGGCCAGCCCGTCGAGTTTCACCCGCGGCGGCGAGCTCCGGGACCTCGACGACGTGTCCTCCTCCGGGCTCGAGGAAGAGGATCTCGACCGCGGTCGTGGTGGTGGTGGTCGCCAAGCCGGAGGGAAGTTCTCCTCTGTGTTGACAGGTGAGGGCGCGGCCGGCGCAAGCAAGACGGCCGATGACGAGGAGCAGTTCGAGGAGGCGAGGGATCACTTTGATGAGTCGCTTGCGCCGCCGCCGGCTTTTGCCGGACAGGCGAAGAGTCAGTCTCCCGTGCGGGGGACGAGGTTTCGGGAGGAGGTTTAGGGGGTTCTTTTGCTTCTGACTGTGATGATGACTGCTTTCGGGGGAGGTTTGATGGGTGTTGGGTTGAGTTATGTGGCTTGAAGTAGGGTTAGGGGGATGTAATGGAATGGAACGAGGTTCTTTGCTATTTGGGTGTGCTTGTTATGACGGTCACGTATTAGTACTTGGCTAATTACGAATTACTTGGAATTTTATTCTATGTGGTAATGACGGTTCTTGAGAAACTCGCGAGCTACAGTATATGAAGCTGTCTATTATGTTATAGATTATAGGGCGTACAGCTCATGCCGTCTCTGCTGTCGGGCGATCCGCGCTGCTTCCATACTACGACAAATCATCTATGTCCATCGCATCAACGGCCTCGATACCATGGCCATGTTGAAGAGCGCGCCCCTGCGAATGCTCCTCCACTCCAGGAACAGGGCCGCCTTCAGTCTCTTCCCGACCATCATCGTCGAGTAGCATACCCTCACCATCTCCATCCTCCTCTCCACCACCCAATTCAGCCTCCCGAGCCTCCTCATCCAAAGCCGTCATGCGTATGACGAACTCCTTCTGCAAATCCAGCAGCCACTGCCTCAAATTCACGTCGTCCATCGTCCCGTCCTTGGCCTGGGTGAGGTGTTCTTTCAAATTAAGCAAAAGCTTCCTCCGACGCGCCTGGATAATGCCCTGCGAACCCTTCTTCGTCTTCTTCTCCTTCATCTGTCGCTCCAGCGTCGTCGCCACGAGCGTGGCGTGCTCGATCACGTCCGCGGGAAGCGGCACGACTCGGGCGAGTTTGAGGCCGTAGTGCTCCTCCTCGACCGTGCCGGAGGAGATGCGGTAGAGCATCTCGACTTTGTCTTCCTCTCTCATGTTCACGGCCAAGTGCAGGTTGGCGACTCCGTTGCGTTCGGCCATGATGTTGGCTAAGTCGCGGAAGTGGGTGACGAACCAGACCAGTGCTCTGCTTTCGACGAGCGCCTCGGCGATGGCGAGAGCGATGGCCAGACCGTCCCGCGTGCTGGTGCCACGGCCGAGCTCGTCGATGATGGCGATGCTTTGAAGGTCGATGTTGCGGAGGATGAAGGCCGCCTCGCGCATCTCGGCCGCGAAAGTCGAGACGTTCGCTTCGATGTTGTCGTCGATGGACACTCGGGCGAAGATTTGGCGCGTGATTGGGAAGGCTGCATACTGGGCGGGCACGAAGCAGCCAATCTGCGCCATCACGGCCATCAGGGCGATGGAGCGGATGTAGGTGCTCTTGCCGCTCATGTTGCAACCTGTGATGATCTGAAATCGGGTCTGTTGAGTGGCGTAGATGTCATTCGGAACGAACTTCGTATTGTGGATCTTCTCACGAACTGGGTGACGACCTGCGCGTACGGCCAAGGTGTCTGTAATGTAGGGTCGCACATAGTCTTGGCTCGTCACCAGCTGGGCGAAGGACGAAAGCATATCAAGCAGAGCGATGCTCTCACAGATCTTAAAGAGTACCGACATGTGCTCGCGTACACTGCTAATGAGCTCCTGGATTGATTGGTCGCTCATGAGCAGGACCTCCGTATGTGCGTCAGCGACCTTCTGGTTAAACTTCATGAGGTCAAGGGTCTGACACTCAATAATGTCCTTCTTCCGGAACACATTGATGAAAACTGCTGGAAGGTCACGGTCTTCGAGTTCGGCAACAGGCAGGCGCAAGTAGAATTGACGACTGTTGTCGAACTTCGTTTGCAACGGGAGGCCATGCTCTCCGCTAAGGTCGGTGATGTGTTGGATGGCATCCGTCATAGCCTCTCTGTACGTCTGGCGCGCAACATCAAGCAGCCCGTTGACACCAGACTTGACTGCGTATGTCCGTTGATTGCGCAAGTCCAGCGGCTTGTTCGCGTACGCAGTATCTTCATTGATCGTGTCGTTAATGAGGGCTTGGACCGGCTCGACGTTCTCAGATGCGCAGAGCTCCCGAATCGCTTGCAGCATCGAGCAGCGAGCGCCAGTCAAGGCCTCGAAGACGGGTCTCACGAGATTGACAAACTGCTTCAGCATGATGACATTGTTGACGGCATGCTCCGTATCCGCTAGGGTAGGTTGCACGGGTACCAATATCAGCTGCGTCAGGGTCTTGTCCGCGTCCAGGAACGGTTTCAACGCTTGACGCACGGCGAAGAACATCTGCTCCTTGGTACTAAGCTCTTCCAGAGCATCGTAGCGGGTGTTGAGTGCGTCAGGGTTGGTCAGGGGCTGTAAAATGTTGCTCCTCAGCAGGCGTCCGCCCATTGGGGTGAGAGTCTCGTTGAGCAAACCGAAGAGACAGTCCTTCGACTTTTGAACGTGTAGATTCTGCACGAGTTCGAGGGATTGTATCGTAGACAGATCGATCATCATGGCTCCTTCTGATGGCTCGTACTTGATGCGTAGGGAACGATAAGGAAAGGTCTTCGACATGCCCAGCTCAACGTACTTCAGCACCGCAGCAAAGCAGCAGACAGCGTAGTAATTCCCGCTGACGGCAGTCTTGATGGACTCCACATCTTCCGCGAAGGCGAGCTGCTCAATGTACTCTAAGCCAGTAGTCTCCGCCCAGTAACGTCGATCGAGCAGCGTGACATTGCTCCCGATGTCTTCCAGGCTATCCTCGATGATGGAGAAGAGCTTCGACTTCGGGCTAGCGGCAGTCGAGACGATCAATATACTGGACGGGCTGAAGACAGCCAGCTTGTGGACCGTGCGAACATATGTCTGGCTGTCGCTAATCTGGCTAAGCACAGCCTCACCGGTATCAAGGTTGACAAAAGCGAGGCCGACCGTCGGGGAGATGCCACGCGACTCGCTGACAGCGCACACTATCTCTTGGTTCTCGGCCCCGAGTGTCGAGACGCCGGTACGAGGCCTCGCTGTGCTTGGCCGACCGGTGCTACGGCGGCTGGTGCGCGGACGTGACGGCGTTGTTACATCGCCTCGCGTGGTGTGAAATGGGTTAGAGGTGCTCAACGGCTGATAAGAGGTGCTAACAGAGGTTGCCGTGCTCCTTGAAGTCGTGACCCGGTCAGTAGCAGTGACGGTACTGTAGGCCGTGGAGGTACGTCTGCTGGTGGCCATTCTGGAAGCAGCAGGCTCTTGCAGGAGTGTTTGAAGTTGGGAGAGGAAGACATTGATGAGAAGAGATAAGTAGACGCGCCAAGTTGATGCCTGCAGTCGCGTTCACGACGCGTCGTAGCGACCTCACGCTTGGCGTTGTCGTGCGCGAAGTAACATGATGTTACCATCCAACTGGCGAATGATGGGTACCTTACCTTACCTTGTTGAGTTGTACTGAATCACCATGCCTAAAGTGTCATCTCTCGAGGCCCGGTATTGCTTGCTGCGGTTTTCAAGCCCCGTCTGAGCAATCCAACCTCACCTCCTCCCAGGCTGGCTCATCGCCTTGAAAGACGACCTTGCCACATACCATACAAATCCTGACCCTTCCATCTGCTCCCAACATAGTACTCACCTAGACTAACAGATCTGAAGTGGCGTTTCATTACCCCAATTCACCAGAACGCGTAGCCCGAAATGGTGCTTTCCTGATCACTCTGAAGTTAGCTTTCGCTCGATTGATAGACCGTCTTGTTTCGCTCGAAAGCAGTAGTTACACCGACATCGTCTTCAGCTTCTAATGGTCTGCGACGCCATGATGCCTTATCGAGATCAGCGCGTACATTCTGTTCGAGTCCTTGAGCTCTCTCTAAGCTGTTTCGAGTGCACAGGTGCGCATTCACAAGTATCTTGATCCTCGTCAAAACTCTTGGTCGCATGCTGTCTTCTATCACGTCTGGCGATGAGGCATCGAATCTGCTGCGTGGGCTCTCCTAGATCGGGTTGAAGAGCGCTTTGCTTTTTTTTATGCCAGTCGCAAGCTACATACAGATATAAATCGGTAACGTTGATGTCGCACGCGCAATCAAGACGAGCTCTGATTAAGGTAGTCGGTAGTAAGCCTTGGGCAGTTCGATGCTAGGTATGGAAGGATGATGAGAGATACCTCTCTGCCTGATGGTAGACGAATCCATCACAATGCTTGCCTGCCCAGGTGTATCCACAATTTGCCCCGGGGTGACGTCCCAAGCATTGTACCGTCAGATTGTTCGCCCTTAACGTAAGGCCGCTCCATTCGATAACTGTCGATTGTTGACCTGATGTGGACAGTGTACGTATGTTCTCAGGCAGATCCTCCGACTGAAGCAGTATTGATGTTGCTCCTGCTATCTCCAGGAGAGCATGTTCACTGTGATACATGCTGCCCTGGGAGAACATGCGTTTGTTCACCAGTGACCAGCGCGTGCACCTAGCGGGTAGATTATTCTTCAGCCAAGAGATGGTGAAGGAGCAACGTTGTTACGTTACCTTATGAAGTGACTTGCGGAGATCTCATTTTCGGCACGGCAGCCGGCCCGGCAGTCGGAACTGACAAATCTCGGCCCGAAGAAATAATTGCGCCGGCTCTGTATATGGACATGTGCGTAGAGAATATCACCACTTGGACAGAAACGTGAGCGCTCGACACCATGGCGACAGTCCTTCCCCCACCCTCGAAGCGCCAGAAGCGTGAAGATGCCGTGCGGGCCCGAGATCCCATCGAACAACCCACGATACCAGATGGCCTGCAACGCATCCAATTTCGAGATGCAGACACTGGCGCGGCGCAAGGGCCGGTGGTGTCGGTCTCGCTGGCGGATCTGTCGACGAAGAACCTCTCGCTCCTTCTCAACAGCTTGCTAGGCAATACAGACCCTTCCGATCGACTGCCGTATCGGTTCTACAATCCTCTCGGCGACGGCGGCGAGTTCAGTCAAGAGCAGATTATCAAGGCGTACTTGGATGGGACGACGACGACTGAGCTGCAACTCAACATACCTTGTCGAGCTGAAGCGGTATTCAAAGTCAAGGCGGTCACCAGATGTTCAGCGAGCGTGAGCGGGCACGGCGAATCCATCCTAGCTACTGCTTTCTCACCAGCAACGTCCTCGAGGTTAGCGACAGGAAGCGGAGACAAGACGGCGCGGATATGGGACTGCGACACTGGAACACCGTTGCATACGTTGAAAGGGCATACTGGCTGGGTACTTGCACTGGCGTGGTCACCGGACGCCGGTATGATCGCCACGGGAAGCATGGACAATATTGTGCGGTTGTGGGACCCTGAACAAGGCACGCCGCTCGGTGCCGCGATGAAGGGGCACACGAAGTGGATCACCAGCATCTCATGGGAGCCGTATCATACGAGAGAGCCTGGCAGACCGCGGTTCGCTTCCGCATCGAGAGACTACACGATCCGGATCTGGGACGCTGTGAGCAGACACACGGACATGGCGTTGACGGGACACAAAGGCAGCGTGTCGTGCGTGAAATGGGGCGGTGCAGGCTGGATCTATTCCGCGTCGCATGACCGGACGGTCAAAGTCTGGGACGCGGGCACGGGGACGCTGGTACACACTCTCAACGCCCACGCACACTGGGTCAACCACCTGGCACTCTCCACCGACTTCGCGCTTCGCACCGGCTTCTTCGACCACAAAGGCAAGAAGGACGCTCCGGACACCGTCGACGGCAAGCGGCGAAAAGCCCGCGAACGCTACGGGGTCGCCACGTCGGCGGCGGGCGGCATCGAGAGACTCGTCACCGCCAGCGACGACTGCACGATGTACCTCTGGGAGCCGTCGAAGAGCACCAAACCCTTGCAACGCATGGTCGGGCACCAGAAGCAGGTCAACCACGTCACCTTCTCCCCGGACGGAGTGACGATCGCGTCCGCCGGCTTCGACAACCACATCAAGCTCTGGCAGGCGAAGGATGGCAAGTTTTTGACCACTCTCCGAGGGCATGTGGGGCCGGTTTATCAGTGTTGCTTTTCGGCCGACAGTCGGCTGCTGGTCAGTGCGTCGAAAGACACGACGTTGAAGGCTTGGGATGTCAGGACCGGCAAACTCGCCGAGAACCTGCCCGGTCATCAAGACGAAGTGTTCGCTGTGGATTGGAGTCCTGACGGCGAACGGGTGGGGAGTGGAGGGCAAGACAAGGCTATCAGAATTTGGCGGAACTGATGTCTCGTTGTGGGATATGTCCGATCACGGAATTCTTGACATCGCGCGTTCCAAGCAAGGCGCTGGCGGCAGGTCTATGTCGATTTCTATCTACATCATGTGGCTATGATAGCGCGCGGAACTTACTGCTTGTTTACCGGAAAGGTCGATTTTCCGGCCGCCTTGCTTGCCTCGAAAGCGCCTTTCAGTCCAAACTGGTTCGGGACGCCTGCAATACGGTGCGTCGAGTTGATGTTCTTGACGAGCGTGATCTGATAGCAGGTCGCGCTGCCTTGCCGGGAGATGATGGTGCTGTAGGCGAGGAAGTATTCCCAGATCTGTGCATTTCATCAGCATGGAAATTTCTACATAGGCACGCAAGTCAAGACTTACCCTGAACCAACGGTCTCCGTACTTGGCGGTGACTTTGTCCTTGTTGGCCATCCAGTTCCTGTACCACCTCCAAATGGTAGCCGAGTAGTGTACACCGATGGTGTCGATACCCTTGATCTCGAACGCCGAGCCTTCCAGCTGGTTCACGAACCAACCTAGCGGCGTCGAGGCATCTGCGCCTGGGAAGACGTATTTGTTCATGAAGAGACCCCAGATCAGGTCCTCGTACTGCCAGCTCTTTCTCAACCCAGCGATCTGCAGGAAGAAGACACCGTCGTCGTCAAGCATGTCGTACACTTGATTCAAGAAAGTGCTGAAGTGGCGCACGCCCACGTGCTCGGCCATTTCGAGGCAGGTGATCTTGTTGAAACCGCCTTCCGGAACCTCAATATCGCGGTAGTCCATGCACACGATCCGGCTTTGTTCTTCGGTAATACCAGCTTTGCGCAAGCCACTGTTACCCCAAGCAGTCTGGTTGCGGCCAAGAGTCACACCGGTAGCAGAGGCACCGTAGTTGACGGACGCGAACTTAGCGAGTGTACCCCAACCGCAGCCGATGTCGAGCAGGCGCTCGCCAGGCTGAAGACCGATCTTCTCGCACACGATTGCCAGCTTGTTGTCTTGAAGTTGTTCCAGGCTTTCTTCATGGTAGAGGTCGGAGATAATGCCGGATGTATAGATCATACGAGGACCTAAGAACCAGCCGTAGAAGTCGTCGCCGCGGTCATAGTGGTCGCGGACCTGCTCTTCGTCTTGCGAGCGAGTGTGCATCAGCATCTCGGGCAGGAAGCCAGACAAGAAAAACCAATACAGAGACAACGTGAACCGGAAGCTAGCCCAGTCGTGCCTGTACTCCATTGCCTCCAATGCGTCGCCGTTGAAGTCGACCTCACCCGCGAAGTACATCTCATGAAAGGTCTCCATCGGAATCCTGTTCCGGCCTTGGTATTTTCTCTTGTCGCTGTCCTTCTTGAACGTCAGGTAGTGTTCAACGGGCGCGCCAGGGAAGCGCGCTTTCTCGTTCCGACGAGGGGACATTGACGAAGCGATCGTCCAGAACACCATCAAGATCGGGATGGTGGTGAAGATGGCGAAGAATAGAGTTGTCAGGAGACCGCCGTTGACCTTCCAAGCGAAATAGCCCGGGATGACGGCGAGCAGGAGGAGCAGGAAGGTAGTGTTGAAGGTATCACTACCCGGTCCGTCCGCTGGTAAGGGAGCATTCTTGATCGCTGGGTACTTTACAGACACTGTCAGCGCCTTCGCAGCTACAGAGGGATAAATTCGTTCTCCAATGCATACCGATGTCGTTCTGACACCGTAATCGTTGGCCTCCGGTGCAGGCGTTGGAGCCGCTGGAGTCTCGACGAACTCGAACGACTCTTCGGACACGTTGCCATCGTTGCTAGACATCGTGAAGTAGGTGACGCAGCTCAATGGCTATGCAAAGAGCGTGGAAACAGCTATGAACAATGCGGTGAACGTTCGCGAACACAAACTCCTATATTTTGTGGTGGGGGAAACGCGTCCCTGCAGATCAAACTTCCCTCATCAGGGCCAACGCGCGACCAATGCATTCAAGACACGTGATCACGTCCCATACGTGTAGTGATCTCTCCTCACCGTTACCCACGCCGACCGCACAGTTGGGGATGCCCGTAGATAGTGGTGTATATTCCCCTCAAGTGTGTTCATCTACACTGGCATTCCAAGCTTCAAAGGCGAAAGTAAAAGGCCGGTCTAAACACGTATATTGAATGCTCTTCCACCACGAACCCACCACGGCCTATTTTTTATCACGACTCACGGCTGCGCCGTACCGCCCCATTGCAATCGCCAGCGTTTACTTGACGATCTTGCACACCAAATCCTGACTATCCACCGAATCGCCCTCTTTGACCCCGAGATCGCCAACCTTGCCCGAGTGCGGGGCACTGATGACCATTTCCTGGCGAGAAACAGATTAGCAACCGACGGCCAGTCAAAGAAACTATGCAGGGAATATATGGGACTCACCATCTTCATAGCGCTCAGCACGGCGATGGGGTCGCCCTTCTGCACCTCGCCTCCATCCTTGACCCGCACCTCAACGACGACTCCGCTCATCGGCGCTCCGACCTGGCTGCTGTCGCTCGCGTCCGCCTTGACCCGGCTCTTGTTCTCGACCGCGGCATGCTGGTCGTCGACGGTGACCTGGCGCACCTCACCGTTCATCTCGAAGAACACCTCGCGCTGGCCCGTCTGCTCGCTTAAGGGGCCCACGGCCAGGAGCTTGAGGATCAACACCTTACCCTTCTCCAGCTCCACGCTGAACTCCTCGCCGATCTGCGCCTTGTTGAGGAAGTACTTGGTCGGCAAGACGGACAGGTCGCTGTACTTTTGCGTGAACTTCTTGTAGTCTTCGAAGACCTTCGGGTACATGGCGTAGCTGGCCACGTCCGTCTCCGAGCACCCGCCGAACTTCTCCTTGAGCGTTTTGCGGATCTCATCGAAGTTGAGCGGGTCCAAGTAGAGGCCTGGTCGCTTGTCCATCTTGCGCCTGTTGCGAAGTGCCTTGGAGCGGAGAGGCTCCGGGAAGCCGCCGTAAGGTTGCCCCATGAGACCCTCAAAGAACTCCAGGACGGAAGACGGGAAGTCGAGTTGGTCGGCTTTCTCGAGCGTTTCGTCGTATGTCAGGTTGTTGGAAACCATGAACTGCGCAAGGTCACCCACGACCTTGGAGGTGGGGGTAACCTTCACGATGTCACCAAGAAGGTCATTGGCTTGCTCGTAAGCCTTCTTGGTTTGCGCCCACTGAGCGCCAAGGCCCTGCTGTGAGGCCTGGAAGATCAGGTTGGTAAGCTGACCACCGGGGATTTCGTGCTCGTACACCTCGGGATCCGGTCCGGTCAGGCCTGCCTCGAACGGCGAGTAGAGCAGGCGGACTTGCGCCCAATATGTGTCGAGCTGTCGGACGTTGTGGGCATCGAGGCCCGGGTCCAAGTCACCGCCCTCCAGCGAGGCGATGAGGGCGCCAATACTTGGTTGGGAGGTCATGCCCGACATGCTGTCAGTGGCCGCGTCGACTGCGTCAGCGCCAGCTTGCGCGCATGCTACCATGGACGCCACACCGGTGCCGGCCGAGTCGTGGGTGTGCACGTGAATAGGAAGATCGGGGTACTTCTTGCGGATCGAACCGATCAAGAGGGTCGCAGCTCTGGGTTTGAGGACACCCGCCACTGTAGGGTAAGTCGTCAATCAACATGTCTGAAAACACTGCTCTGGGGGCTGAAATGACATACTGTCCTTGATTCCGAGAATGTGCGCCCCCATGTTCACAATCTTGTCCACGACATTCATGTAGTACTCAAGGTTGTACTTCTTGTTTGGGTTCATCACTAGAAGTGAAGAAGATAAGGGTCAGCACGTTTCGCCATGTCGCTTGGGAACAAACTCACTGTCTCCACTGTAGCACACGGTCCCTTCAGCGATCGCACCCGCCTTCAACACCGCTTTGACACCAACCTCCAGTTGGGCAACGTCGTTCAAGGCATCGAAGACTCGGAAGATGTCCATGCCGTTCTTCTTCGCCTGCTCGCAGAAATGGTAGATGGCATTGTCCGGGAGGGAAGAGTAGGCGACACCATTGGCACCGCGCAGTAGCATCTGGAAGGGGATGTTGGGCACAAGCTTTCTCATCTTCCTGAGCCGGTCCCATGGGTCCTCGTACAAGAAACGCATGGCGACATCGAAGGTAGCACCGCCCCAGCACTCCAAAGCCCAGGCGTTGCTGAGCGCGTAGCTCGTTTCTCTCGCAATGTTGCACAGATCGACGGTTCGAACTCTGGTCGCAAGCAACGACTGGTGCGCGTCACGCCAGGTTGTGTCCATAAGCATACAGCCCTTGTTCGCTCTGACCGCCTTCGCGAAGGCTTCCGGACCCTTCTCAACGATGATGTTCCTCCAGCCCTTCTTGCACGGTTCGGTGACATCGAGAGGTTTGCCAGTCTCGTGGTCTGTCAGAACAGGCATGACAATCTCACCCTTGAACTTCGACTCGCCGATCTGACCCTTGATCTGACTGCCGTTGACGGCAAGATCTCCGAGGTATGCAAGCAGCTTCTGTGCTCGGTTCTGGCTGCCGATGAGGGAGAAGAGCGCCGGAGTGTCGTCGATAAAGGTCGTCCAGCACGTGCCATCGATAAAGGTGGGATGTGTAAGAAGCGATGCAAGGAAACCCATGTTCGTCTTGACACCGCGGATACGGAACTCGACCAGTGCACGAAGCATCTTCCTGCGGGCAATCTCGTACGTTGAGCCGTGGCATGTGCACTTGACCAACATTGAGTCGTAGCTACAGTGCAGGCCGTCAGTGTGTGTCAAGTATATAGACAGAAGTGATAGGAGTGTCTTACTGGGGAGTGATAATAGCACCTGCAAAGCCGTTTCCACCATCGAGCCTGTTATTGAAAGACACGCCGTCAGCCGCTGCATCACGCTCCCTAGTCTCCGTCACTCGAGCACCTACCTTACACCGTTGCCACCAGCCGAACGGTAGACCTCAATCTTGCCGGTGTCGGGCTTGAATTGCTGGGCTGGGTCTTCCGTGGTGATGCGGCACTGGATAGCGAAGCCACGGGTGGAGATGCGGTCTTGGGTCAGGCCAAGCTGCTGCAGTGAGGCGCCAGCGGCGATCTGGATTTGTGCCGCTACAATGTCGATGCCCGTAATCTCCTCGGTGATGGTATGCTCGACCTGGATGCGTGGGTTGATCTCGATGAAATAGTACCGGTTCTCTTGGTCGACCAAGAATTCGGCAGTACCTGCGTTACGGTAGTTGACGGACTTGGCAAGCTTGACGGCGTCGTTCAGAATATTATCGCGGGTCTCCTGCGGCAGGTCCTTGGCTGGCGCAAGCTCAACGACCTTCTGATGTCTTCGCTGCACCGAGCAGTCACGCTCGTACAGGTGCACGACATTACCATGGTTGTCACCCAGCAGCTGCACCTCGATATGCTTCGGTCGGTAGAGGAAGCGCTCGACGAAGACTGTGCCATTGCCGAATGCAGACTTGGCTTCGGACGTTGCTCGCTCGAAGGAGTCTTTGAGTTCTTCTTGTTTCCACACCACACGCATACCTCTGCCACCACCGCCAAATGCGGCCTTGATGATGATGGGGAAGCCGTGCTCATCCGTAAAGCTCTTGACCTCCTCGTACTTGGCGACCGGTCCGGGTGTACCTGGCACACAAGGCACATTGCACTTCATGGCAAGCTCGCGAGCGGACACCTTGTCGCCGAGGCTGTTGATTGTCTCTGGATCGGGACCAACCCAGATCAGACCTGCAGCCTCGACCTTTTTCGCGAACTCGTAGTTTTCGGACAGAAAGCCGTAGCCGGGATGAATTAAATCGACCCCTTTGAAGCCAAGTGTCAGCGAGTGTTTGTGTTACAGTACGAATGATTGGTCAAGAGAATAGATCCAAGATCGGATTGATGGACTCGAAACAGGTTCGACAATCTGCGGATGCGCCGTAAAACAAGTCGAGAGGAGCTCAGATGGATAGGGTCGGCAGCGGCAGGGATTGAGGTATGCTTTTGCGACCCATGGTGACGGCTCAGCCGCGTGCTTGAGTCCTCGGCGCATGCTGGCCAAGATGGCAGCGGTACTACGGTCTCGCACCACTCGCAAACTGCACTCGGAGACGTCGAGTCCAGCC
>Ga0268244_10000673_pt1 | contig 13358 bp, 13 predicted proteins | sample AgamicMgSfe_FD_200258 | JGI IMG/M metagenome (GOLD analysis project Ga0268244, IMG submission 200258) | Agave microbial communities from Guanajuato, Mexico - Mg.Sf.e (v2) (version 2) | ecosystem: Host-associated > Plants > Phyllosphere > Phylloplane/Leaf | place: Guanajuato, Mexico | collected... | reverse complement strand
CCTTGGTCCTTCACTCGTAGCGTTCGCCCAGAGATCCAACAAATAAGAACCCTGGAGCGGCCAATCACAGCGAAGCCATATCGTCGTAACCAACCCCCGGGCCCCGGGCTTGCCGGCGAACCCGTGATAACATGGTTCAACCACAAGCCACAAAGGGAACCTCAGGCTCGCGATCTAGACCGGTCTTTTTATACCCGCCTGTTTGTCGCGAGTGCGACAGAACCGTTCGGAAGTTGTTATTACCAGGTCTTCCCAGGATATTCTGGCACCGACTGTGAACCTGAGACCGGTCAGGAATGAAAGAGCACCCCTCCTCATACGTGTCTCACGATTGGCCTCCCTCGTGAGAAAAAAATTCAACTCGTCAAAACTCTCCGAAGTTGCTTCAACGAGGTATAGTACTTTGATTTTACCATGTAACCACGTCACAAACCAGAAAGGGCGCGGTCGGGCTTTTCCAACTGATAATCGCATCGTCCGTCTTTATTATCATCTCTCGGGTCATTTCCATGATGAGCATACAGACAATGCGCTGACACACAATCCATCCCTTTCGAATGTTCATGTTCGGAACAGCTGTGATTGCCGCGCCGCAAAGATATTGTCCACTTCCGATTCCATCTGTTTCTGCTGCGACGCATGCTGCTCGTGGTTGGGGTTTGCAGATACTGGCGGGGTGGCTACATATATATATATATATATCTTTCGAGCTGTCAATGACGGTTGACGTGCAGATTGGGGTTGCCGGCGACGTACCTGCGGATGCTGAGCGATGTCGCATCTCGTTTCGGAATGGGGGTTGACGTTTGTAGCACTCATTCGCTGGTGGCGGCGGACACCGCTGGGAAATGCCTGCCATTCGCAGGGCACGACATGATGTATTTCCTAGCAAATCGTCGGGCAGAAGTTCAGTCATATGGGTAGTCGACGCTGCTATCCTTCAGCCTGCTTCCGTCAGTTTGAGAACCATGGACAGACAACAGCACGAAAGCGCGTGACTCACACAAACTCCTCAAACGCGATACCCCGGGCTTTTCGCGCGCTGGATGGACTTTCGCGCTCAGCGACTTCAAACGCCTCAGGCCGAAAGGCCACGCGACTCCACGCCCGCAGCAGCCGACGCCAGTAGCAAGCCGTGGCGGCCGGGGTGGTATACCGCTCGCGAAAAGTCTGCCGCGCGCTGTCGGCGACGCTCTGCGCGGCCGTCGGGTCGTGCATGGATCGCTGCACTTTCTCCTCGATGTCGGAGAAGTTGCGGTGCACGGGGACGTAGTTGACGTCGGGTTGCAGGAGGTGGTAGTAGTGCGCGACCCAGTGCAGGTCGTGCAGGATCGGGACGGAGTCGCAGTTGAGGATGTGGGTGAGGCGGGAGGACCAGGAGCGGCCTTCGGTGTTGATTAGGTAGGCGTAACGGCAGAACTCGTCGAGGGCCATCACGTTCGAGGCGTCTTTCCATTCGATCACTTTGACGTCGGCCCAGGGCTGGTTCTGTGTTAGGTTGACCAGTGCGAGGCGGATATCGGGGTTCGTCCAAGCGACGCCGCGCCATACGGCTTGAGGCAGCTTCTTGCCGACGGGAGCATCGTGTTTTCGCGCCTCCGCTTGCATGTCGTGGAAGGAGCCTGCGGCCGGCGGCGCGGCCCAAAAGTTGAAGTCGGGAATGAGCCAAACGCCGTCGTGGTTCGGATTGCTCGATTTTCTCGTGAACGCCCAGGCCGTGGCTTCCCTGTCAAGCGGCAGGTTCGGCCAATCGTCCACGACGACGGTGAACTCCATATCGTCGAAGGGTGGCTCGGCGGCTTCGTGGCCCTGCAGCGCGCGCTGCAGTTGGTGGAGCACGGCCATGATGCGCATGCGGAAGTCACCACGCTTCATCCCCTTCGTTTGCAGGACGCGCAGTCGCTGATCTTTGATAAGGACGCGGAGACCTCCCTCGTTGCGAGGGGAGAGCTCGATGGTTTCGGGGGTGATGTTTCGAGGACTCCAGTACGCCACGGCGCGGTCGAGCTCGTGGTACAGCTCCGGGAAAGCATGATTGCACTGCTCTGAAGATAGACCGTGATCGTTGCGGTCGCGCTCCCATTGATAGCTCCAGTGGGTGGAAGATGCAGCTTCACAGGGTGGCTGATCGGCGTGTTTAGGCGTGTCGAAGTCGACGGAGCGACTGCCGTAAGAGCTCGACGTCCACGCGTGTCCGCCAAACCGCAGCAGCAAATACGTTATCGTCAGTAACAACAGCGCCGCCAATGTCTTGCCGAAGAGCGGATGCATGTCTGTTGATGGGAGAAGCGGTATAGCCGCTCAGGAAGCCATGGTTCGGTCGGGTGGATCAGAGAGAGCGCAGCGAGGTGGATCAGGCAAGGTGTGTGAAGGCGAGCGTGCTGACGGCTTGCGCGACGGGGGTGCAGTTGGGTTGGAGAAGAGTGCAGCTGAGGCTGACGAGGTACATGCAAGTGGAGTCTTTGGAGAGTACCTACTCACACTTACTACGCGTGATGATTGGTTATGGAAGGCGATCAGAACGCGTGCATACACCGACGGGTACATGTGTTGTACTTGCCGTGCTTACATACGGTACGGTACGGTACTTACCTAGTCACACCTACCAGGTCGGGTGTCGATTGACAAATGCAGTTGCCCCGTCATCGTTGCTGGTCATACCACACAAACGGGCAGGAACAAAGACATGTACTGTAGTGACGGTGGGAAACAAGCCTTTCGGGCCTGCGGGTCGTGCCGTCTCCGATCTCATCAATGGCCCCTCATCAGCCGCGTTTGGCAGTAGTAGCAGCTTCGGCAGCCATCCGACGGCGAGCAACGCATGGAGAGATTGCTGGTGAAACCTCGTCCGCCCCTTTTCGATGCTTCTACCTCCTCCATCATTGAACATCCACAATGGTGGCACTGGGATCGTGGGCCGGGCCGTACTGATTCGCATCGTTTGTTCGGGAGGTTCTGGTGGTCGCTGCTGGTGAAGGGGTTGGAGGCGTTCGAGAAAACCACGGTCAATCAGCGGTATGGCTTCCTGAGTAGAGCCAACAGAAGAGGTGCACCGCAGCATCGCCCACGCATGCACCATCCTTTGAGAAGTGGGTTTGCTGTGTACCGGTGACAGGAACAGGTACGCTGTCCAAAATCACCGTACCGCTACCATCGAGCGTGTAATGTAAGGAGCATGGTGCGTGGGATGGGTGTGTTGTATGAGGGTTCATCAATGCTTCACGAGCATGCAAGCTGGAGTCTTTGAATCGGTTCGGCATCTTCCACGGTCACATGACGTAGCGTCATCAGTTCTCAGTCTTGACTTCCGCCACATGTGAACATGCCGGATCTCGCGCAGTCTTACCGCTCACCTGATCACTCGTTCGGATCACTTCTGCATCTGCTTGAGGAGGAGTAGAGCAGCACACGTCAAGGTCTTGGCGGTCATAGGACGGACGGCCGGATAGTTTGACAACCTTACTATTCGTCCCACTCTTTGCGTCTTCCCTTTGCCAAAGCTCATCCTTCACCCTCTCCGATACCGCTACCTTCTCTCAACCGTGCGACTGATCTATCTCTGTTCATTCAACAGACAGACGACCGTTATCAACTCCCAGTGGCACTGGTTAACCCAGCCCTTAGTGTTGACATGACCGAATCCCCGCATGAACACGGTCTGCTGAGTCTTCCAGCGGAACTTCTTCAGCAGATCTTCTCGTACCTCGAACCCCTCGATCTCGCCTATGCCGCGCAGACCTGCCGACAACTCTGCACCGCCAGCTACGATGAGCAGTTGTGGCAGCACTTGGTCAACCGTAACCTGCCCTACCCGACGAGTGCGCCCACCCCGCTGAACACGTTCCGCGAGCTGTACGTGAGACATCATCCCCACTGGTTCTTGGCGCGGCAGGCGATATGGTTCGCGGACAGCGAGCCCAGCGGGAAATTGCTGGTGGCAAGTTATGATCCTCAAAGAGGCCGCATTGAGGCACACGCGGTAGTGGCACGGAGAGGACTTCATTCGATCGAATTCTGGGAAAAGGACAGGGAGGTGGTCATACACGGCTTCAATCCAACGATATCCCTCGATCGAAATCAGTCGGTCTTGAAGCTCGAAGTCGACAGTCCCAGGACAGAGGATCAGCCCAAATACCGTGCAGGGCACAAACCGTTGTCCAGATACGGCAAGGAAGTTTTGATGGAGACGTTTGCCGAAGCGGGACTGTATTCTTCGTTCATGCTGTGCCGGAAGCTGCCTGACGCGGCCATTACCGAACAAACGCGCCTCTGGCCCACGCTTCGCCTTCCGGCCACCTCACGGACGCGCAACGATACGCGCGACGGGTACAGCTCGAGCGGGCACCGACCCACCCGGCTCGACGAGGTCAGCGAGGATACTTTCCGACTGCGCAAGTGGGTCGAATACACCGGGCGGCGATCCAGCCCGAATGCAATGTCGTTCACATCCCCCAACGGTCTCTCAGCCGCGCTAGGCCGGAGTGGACCTTACTTCGCATCGACCTTCAGTTCGACCGAAGGCGGTGGCATGAGCATCCGCATGCCCGAAGACATCACGACATACTCCACCCTGCCCAAGTCGGCATACACGCCGACGAAGGAGAAACCGTGGCAAGGGATCTGGTGCGGCGACTACAGCGGTCATGGCTACGAGTTCTTGGTCGTCGTGCAGCCGGACAAGCAAGATGAGGTACCGCTCCCCGAAGCCATGACATGGCTGCGTGATTGGTTTCGAGGAGGGCGTCGGCGGGGAAGCGACGGCAGCACAAGTAGCTACGCCAGCGCGCAAGAGGATGCCGATGACGCAGCCACCGAGCTCCTTCAAAGTCTCGACGAGCAGGATCCAACGACGGACGCCCACGTACCCCCGCAAACGCCGGCCGGTATCCGAGAAGTCCTCCCTCACTCCGACGTCCCGGACGCGCCGACCGGCCGACTGGAGGCCATCAAGCTGACCGGCGACCCGAACATCCCGCGAGGCGAATACACCTTCATCGCGCCGGACATCGGCCCCGGCGGTCTCCTGCGCGTGGCCGACGAGGAGATCTTCAAGGGCGCGCGAGTGGTGCGCAGCGCGGGCCACATCGCCGAGAGAGGGTTCCGAGACGGTATGACCTCTTATTGCATCGCAGCCACATAGGACCGCTGCTTAGTTTTAACATGATGCTAATCGGTTCGGCAGACCAGTACACGCCTTCGCAGCTCATCCTCATCTCGCACGATCGACTGGCGCAGTTCTGGGAGGGCTTCGGACATATCTCGTACTTTCACCGCGTGGACCTGGACGCGTTGATGAGAGGGTGAGGCTGTTGTGTACGTGTATGTCAAGAGTAACAACATTTCAGGCTTCATGCTTCTTTTTGAACACCTGTGTAGCAGTTCCTTTCCCACCAGCGTACCCGACAGTCGCCGAAAGCGGAACCTCGGCTCGCGAGACGACGTCTCACCTAATCACATTGAGTAGATCATCACCCTCGCGCATTTGGGCAACTTCTTGACACTTGAGAGAAACCCAGGATCACATTCGTAGAAAACCATGGCGGACGGAATCGCCTTACTCTGCATGCTCTATCCCGACTCCCCCGAAAAGCAAGAAAGGGTCCGTCCTCCCCGCATCCCTCACAAAACCCCACCTCCAACCGCCTACCTAACCAAGACACATACACCCCTCCAGTGCCTCTCCCTCCTCCGCCACTCCGCAAGAGAATACTACCCGACCCCGAAAGCCCAGTGCACCACCTGGTCCTACTTCACTCCCCTTTCCCCGCCCTCACCCAAAACCCCTTCGAAGAAACCCCCTCTCGTCATCGGTGGCCTGGAAATTTACACGACCAAATCCGCGCTGCAGACTCAGGTCGAGGATCCAGAATTCTTTCGACCGTATCACGAGACTGTCGAGCGCGAGGGCCTGTATGCCAAGCCGGAGGTGCTGGAGGCGTGGTATCTGGATGGGGGGTTCGTGGCGAGGGAGTCGAGGGGTGCGAGGGGCGAGGGGGTGTTGATTAGTGTGACGAGGATGGTTTGTGTGGATAGGGAGGGGGTGTTTGGGTTGATGAGGTTTGTTGTTCTTTTTCTCGTTCTTCCTCCCTCGCTTTTTGTTTCTTATCTCAGAGGGTGCTGACGTGATGAAGACCTTTCGCCGACTGGGTGCGGGCGAACGAGCCTGACGTCCTGACGTACGCGACGTTCACGCGACCCAAGGCGCCGAAGGAGATTTTGCTTTTCGCGAGGTACAAGGACGGGCGGGCGATGAAGGGGCATAGTACGGCGCCGGAGCACGTGGATCTCGTGTATGTCTGATACAAGCGATGTCGCGGTTCCGGGCTTCGAATGAGCTGACTTTGATCGATGTAGGGAGAAGTTGGGTAAGATGTCGGAGAATGGCGTGGGGCAGGGGACTACGGTTTGGAGGGAGGTTGACGATAGTTTCGTGTCGAATGCTGGTGCGGGAGAAGCTTTGGAGTCGGTGACGGCGAAGTTGTAAGATTGAGCGACAGGAGCCGAGTTGTCTCAACATCTTAGATCGCATCTACGAAGTCGATCGACCCGAAATCCTGTCCCACGCATCCAATCCAACAGCCCTTACTCTGCCTTCCACACCCACCCTTAACTCGAAGCCACAATCGGCCCCGCCATAATCACCGGGTCCTTGTCCGAGAAGTTCTTCACGTCCCCCATGACCTCCTTCGCCTCCGGGCTACCGCCCGCCTTTTGGAAGTCCTCCATGCTCCCGAACTCGAGCGTCGCCTGCACGGTATAGGGCGCGTCGTCGCCGAACTGCAGCACCTTCCACGACTTGAGGCCGTGCGGGCCCCACTTCTCCATCACGAGCGGCATGTGCGTTTTCTTGTAGTAGTCCATGTTGAAGGTGGTGCCTTTGGGGTAGATGACGGTTGCGGTCGCCATGGTCGGTTTTGGATGGGTTTGGGGTTTGGGCTCGGGTGCTGTGTTGGGTTGTGAATGAGCTGAATGTTTTGTCCTTGGGTCGAAGGGAGTGGCTTACCTGTTTGTATGTGTATAGTATATACAGGATATATGGCTTTCAAAAGAAGGAGACTGTCTTAATAGATATACCCAGCTGAAGCTGTCCAATTTGCCCCACCTGTAACCCCGCCCTACTCTACTTCGCCAGCCATATCTCCGAGACTAGACTCCGTGGACAGTAAACATCGCGGACCCTTTCCGCTGTTTGTTCGAAAAACCACAAACCGACAACCAAACCCATGGCAGACTCTGACCGACCCGCGTCGCCGACGCCCGAAGAGCGTGAGAAGCTCGACAAGGAAGCCAAGCAGAAGGAAGATGAAGAGCAGAGCAAGCTCCCCTACAAATGGAGCCAGACGATCGGTGATCTGGACATCACGGCCTCCATTCCAGGCAACATGAAGGGTCGGGATCTGGACGTGAAGATCACCAAGACCACTCTCAAGGCCGGCATCAAGGGGCAGGAGCCTATCATTGATGTAGGACACTTCATCCAAAGCTGGAAACCCGAGTACACAACCCCACTGACCAAATAAACTTCAGGGCACCCTCCCCCACCCCATCCTCGTCGACGACTCCGCCTGGACCCTCGAAAGCACCTCCTCCGCCACCACCAAAGACCTCGCCATCCACCTCGACAAAGCCAACAAAATGGAATGGTGGCCGCACGTCGTCACCTCGGCCCCCAAAATCGACACGTCCAAGATCACGCCGGAGAACAGCTCGCTCAGTGACCTGGACGGCGAGACGAGGGGCATGGTGGAGAAGATGATGTACGACCAGCGGCAGAAGGAGATGGGGAGGCCGACGAGCGAGGAGGAGAAGAAGAATGAGATGTTGAGGAAGTTTCAGGCGCAGCATCCGGAGATGGACTTTTCGAATGCGAAGATGGGGTAGTTGGAGGAGCTGTGTGTCATGGACGGGAAGAGCTGCTTGGGAGCGGACTGAGTGTATGGGATGCAGGGGTGGGCAGTCGCGCAAGCTATCGTACGGTGTCTGCTTGCCAGCCTAGTGGCATTGCTGTGTGAGGATTCCGGAACAGCATCACACCAATCCCTTCTACGTCTCCACATCCTTTGTTTGTCGTCCATCACATTGTGATCTCACTAGCCGGCCTCGCCACGTTCGCTCACCGACGGTCTTTGTTGACCAGGTTATCTTTACATTGCTCCTTCGAGAACTTGCTATGAGATGTGACTAGTGGGTGAAACACGACAGGACCGCAACAGCGATATGTTCCGCGTTTTAGCTCACTGCAGCCTTGGGTTAATGCGAGCTGTCAAGTCCAGCCGTCATGACTTGCGTGTCTATAGAGGCTGTTTGGGCGGTTTGCCGTGCGCGGCGGTCGAAGCTCCTCTTTCCCTCTCCTTCCATTCATCCTGTGTTTTTTGTCCCACGGCTGGACATGCAGCTTGTGACTTGTCTGTCTCGCGGTTGGCGTTATACGAGCTCGCGCAGAAGCTCTTCGCCTGGCATAGGCCCGAAAGGAGTCTGCGGCGTATCTCACCACCGAGACAGCTCAGTTCCCGGCACTCACTCGCATGGTCGGTGGCAAACAGGTCGATAGAACAGCATCCAAGTCTCTCGAAACCCCCGTTCAGTCGATATCGTCATCCTGCCCGTTACCACTCTCTTCCTCCTCCTCCTTCTTCTCCTCAGCGTGTGCTGCCGCGTCCTTTTCCATCTGCTCCTTCGGCAATAATGTGAAGACAATCACGAACAGCTCCTCGTCCGTCGCGCGGTTCTTCATGACATATCTGAGCGAATGTGAGCTTCGCATCACAGGACACGAACACGTCAGAGCTCCATTCGCACACCCAACGAGAGGAAGAACTAAGCACCACGAACCATGTCGGGCGTGTAATGCACACATGTAGTCAGAGAGGGACTTACCGAAGCGGCTGTCCATCCCAATAACTGATAATCGGCATCGTGATTCCCGGGATCAACCCATACCCCGGCAACCTCAGCGCGAAATCGTTGAAATCCAGATACGGGTTGAAGAAGTCGTTGGCGTACTCCCGGCCCTTCTCGAACGTGAACTGCTTGAGATGTTGCTCGGTGAGGAAGAATTTCTTCCGGCCTGCCGCATCCGAGGGTAGACCTAACTTCTCCCGCACCTCCTGCCCGTCCCCGTCGGCGCCTTCGCGTAGTATCACCACCTCCTCGTCGTTATTGGCGCGCGTTTCTTCCAGTCTCTCCTGCGCCGCGTCGTCTTTGGGCCCGATGCGCAGCACGTTCATCGAGCTCAGGAGCGGACCGTAGAGGTAGGGTTCGTCCGCGTGCACGTCGCCGTAGAGGCCCGGATCGACAAACCATTTCACGATGTTGAAGGCTTGTTGGAAGCCTGGAGGCAGTTTGTCCCGGATGGGATGGTCGAAGTCGTTCCCGAAGACGAGGTCGTGGCCGCTGATGTCTTCTTTAGGTGTGAAGGTGAAGGCGAGGGAGTACAGGTCGTGGGTGTGGGGGTCGTGGGAGAAGTATGGGGAGGTTTTGGGCGAGTCCTTGGGGAGGCCGCGGTAGTTTTGAACGCGGATGGTGAGGGAGGCGGTGAGTTTGTTGGACGTGATGCGGGTGGACTCTTCGGTGTTGATTGGGATGCGGCGTTGGTCGGTGTAGCTTGGGCCTGCGGTTACGGAGAGGATGTACTTGTCGGCCATGTTGGGTGTGAGGTGTATGCGTCGTGCAGGTCACCGAATAAATGCGAGGTTGTTTGGGTTTATGTAGGTATGTTTATGCGAAGGCGATCGCGACTCATCACATGAAGTTTACCACGAAGCTGAAAGCGGGAATACGTCATGGCACTGTCAGAAATCGCGAAACGTCCGCATGCGGAAAGCATTCACGTGTGACAGGGTCCATCGTCTATCTAACTGTATAGTATGTCTACAGGCGTCGAAGGATGTCTTCTACGACCTCATCCGTCTTCGCGCGCCCACCCATGTCAGGACTCAGCAGCTTGCCCTCTGCCAAATTTCCATCTACTGCCTGGTAAATCTTGGCTGCAGCGTCCTCCTGCTCAAGGAACTCCAACATGAGCGCCACGCTCCTCAGCGTCGCAATTGGGTTGGCAATGCCCTTGCCTTGGATATCTGGCGCAGAACCGTGACACGGTTCGCCGATCGCGAAGCCGTCACCGACGTTGGCAGATGGCACGAGGCCAAGGGAGCCGACCAGCGCGGCGGCACCGTCGGAAAGAATGTCGCCGTAGAGGTTCGGGGCGACAATGACGTCGTAGTCGCTCGGCTGACGGAAGAGCTTGTAGACCATGGAGTCCACAATCTGCTCGTCAATCTTCACGCCCGCATCCTTGAACTTCGGCTGCTCCAGTGCCGAGCGAGCTGTCTGCCGGAACAAGCCGTCCGTCTGGGACAGGACGTTGCTCTTGTGCGTGATCGTGACCATTGCGCCCTTACCCGCCGCGTCACCGGTGGTATTGCGCACGCGCTGCCGGCGGAGTGTGATCTCGCCGGCCATGGTCGCTATGCGCGACGAGGCGCGTTCCGTGATGCGCTTGATGGCTTCGGCGACCTTGCCTTGGCCGTTCGGGTCATCGTATGTTTTCTCCTCTTTCACGTAGAGGTCCTCGGTGTTCTCACGCACGATCACGAGGTCGATCGGGTCTGGGAAGGCGGGAGTCGGCGCGACAGACTTCACAGGCCGGACGTTGGCGTACAAGTCCAGGCGCTTGCGGAGGGCAACGATGGGGCTGCTGTAACCTTTGGTGGGTGTTGTGGGGGAGCTAAGAGAAGTCTTCGTATCAGTGGAAGATGCTCTGCGATGCGCCCGGAATCCACGGTGATCGGGTCCGCAGCATACGCGTGAAAGCCGACAGGTATTACCTCACAGCACCGAACAATGCGCCATCGCACTCCTTCTTCAGCGTTTCCACCGTCTTATCCGGCAGCGCAACGCCCGTCTGCTTGAATGTCTCGAAGCCGGCATCGAGGTCCACGAACGAGAACTTCAAGCCTACGGAGGAGGGAAGAGCCTCAAGGATGCGTCGTCCAGCAGGGATAACCTCACGGCCAATGCCGTCCCCAGGGATCAGACCTAGCAACAGGTGTCAGAGTGCGTCTCGATAGGGAGAGGAGGTTGCATTCGCTCACGTGCCTATGCGGAGTGTCCTTGCAGCCATGTGGGATGGGATTCGTGCTCGCTGTTCTCGGCTCACGAGAAATTGTTCGGTACATGTAGACAGACAGCTCTCCCCACGCCAAGTCTGGTTGCGGGCCGTCCCGCCCGCCCCCATCGATACCCTGGGCCCTGCCCCGACTTCCGACTCCTAAATCCTGGAATTCTCACATCTCTGCCCTCGATGCTAGCATCCCGTTTCCCTCCTTCCCAGCACCAGGAAACGAGATTCGTCTGCTGTTGTCGAGATCCTATCGTGTGTGTGTCTGCGGTTGTATGCTGGGTCCTTCCGCCAGGCGCTGACACATGTGGCAATCTAGAACGCGCTCGAGCAGCTGCAGAGGTGCGGGGCTTCCCCGTATAGGATTAGAGCCGCACCACATCTCCCCGTCTCTCTGGCGCCTTTCGCTCACGACTCACAACCTCGTGACGGCCATGCGCCATTAGGACGCAGGTGGCGCACATGGCGTTGTACGACGCAGCCTCTTCGTTTTCGTCCTGGTAGTTCCGGCGCCAAACGAGACTGCGCTGAGTTCCCCATTAGAGCTAAGCTCACGCCATGGCCCCATAGGATTCCAGCTGAGCTTGTTCGTTTAGCGACTTCTGAACATCTCTGTTACTCTCGCCTGCCTGAACCTCACGGTTCACCTTTTCTTTTCTTCTTGAGCGAAACGAGTGGCTTTGCATTGAACAGCTCACACGTGCTACGCCCAGGCGCTCACATCGCGGCCTCCTGCTCCAAATCAGTACATCCCTAGTCCATCCCGTACAATGGTGCCTTTCGAGCTGCTTTTGGTGTCAGCCTTCGTCGTTACATCTTCAGCGATCCCGACGAACAAGCCACTGGATCACTATCGTGGCGTTTCCGCTGCCCAATACCATCTCACAGCGGGTTTTCAACGCTCATCTAACAAATATCAATGCCTCGAGGGTGGGGCTACAGCATATCCCCCAACCAGCACTTGGCTTCCATTCGATGCTCTTTGGAACATCAATCAGCCTATCGTCCTGTCTAGCAACGGAGGCGACACCTACATCGAGCATTACGTCCACGAAGCCATTATCGAAGCATCCAAGAAGCGCAAGCACGACGAGCGTCTCATCTTGGCCGTCGTGATGCAAGTGGTATGCCAACTCACCACTCTCACCCGGGACTCTACACTAACCCAAGCGATCTTTCCAGTCAAATGGCAAAGTCACGGCACCATGCTTCGGCCCTTCGCAAGTGAAATGCGACAAGACATTCGATCCTTCACGTCCGAAGGCTTCCCTTATGCAGATGATCGACGAGGGTTTGCACATGGTGGCGCGAATGGACTGCTGGACGACTTTCTCCGATCGCTTTGCGCCACACCCGGAGTGTCCTGTTGAAGGGTACCTGAGCGACTTGTCGAACAGGCTCCTGGGCTGGGATGGGAGCGGAGAAGGGTTTGAAAGTTGTCACGAGTGAACGCAAATCCGTCGCTTCCGATGTGGAAGCTGTGCGACTTCACTCCGTGGAGACCTTGCTTCGCTCTAGTCACGCATCGTCGCTGTTTTGAGGCAGACGATCTCGCTGAATGCGATTTGTCGCCATACAGGCCATGCTCGCAGTATACCGGAAGGCCCGTGACGTATACAGCGTGCCAACCTCTATCTCGCAACCACAGCTGCTAGCTCGCACTGTCGGACCTCGCATTCTCGTGGCGAAAGGCTCGATCCTGGCGCGGCCACCCATTCCTCTGCTTCATCACAACGACAAAATGCTATCGGTGTTGGTGAAAGGCTTAGTCGATTGCTCGCAGCGCACGCCGCGTCGTGTGCAATAGTAAGAGGGGAAGAGCAGAAGAATCAAGATGTCCAGACGCTATGTAGTAAAGGCAACACTGGTTTCCATTCGATTCGCTTGATGGGTTTATGGTCCGCCGTACACGTCAATTGCTATGTCAAGCCTCTAGCTGTCCGTCTTGGTGGCTCCTGGCATCTATCATTTTGCAGTCGAGATTGTCGGTTGGTGCTCAACACCGGTGCTTCAAGGCAAAAACAAGGCGAGCAGTAGACGAAGGCTGTCATGAGCACGTGCCTTCTGCGTCCGACGGAGCTCAGTATGTGCCACTCCGCCACTTCAGTATTCTTCACTCTTTCACTCCTTCAATCTTTGGACACACACACACACACACACACACACACACACACACACACATACACAAGAGGGAGGAATTTACACATAGGGAGGGAGACACACATAGAAAGGAATATAC
>Ga0268244_10000671_pt1 | contig 13400 bp, 9 predicted proteins | sample AgamicMgSfe_FD_200258 | JGI IMG/M metagenome (GOLD analysis project Ga0268244, IMG submission 200258) | Agave microbial communities from Guanajuato, Mexico - Mg.Sf.e (v2) (version 2) | ecosystem: Host-associated > Plants > Phyllosphere > Phylloplane/Leaf | place: Guanajuato, Mexico | collected... | reverse complement strand
CTCCCGACGTACCGGCCATGATGAAGTGCATCGTAGGCGGTGTACCAAATAAGGAAGATCTGTTGGATATCAACCTGCCGGAGACTAAGAGCCTGAGCGTTAGTGGCGCGGTAGGTCAACTTGTCGTCTCCGCTGTGACCGGCATATCAAATTATGGGTGAATGGAACAAGCACGATTCTTACGAAGGGGCGGACGCACTGCTTTTGAACTGCGAGCGTGGCGTACGGCTGCAGTCGATTTACCCGAACAAGGTTGTTGCAATCATGATTGGAATACCAAGACACGTCGGCTGGATGGTCGTGCCCGTCCGGCCGGTCCGGTGAAATGATGGGAATTGTGGCTGCATTTTGGCATGCGTGTTTGCGGTGAGTGAGTGGGAGACTGAGGCGATGGCAAGAGGAGCGACAAAGTTGCTGTCGATGTTCGGATCGATCGCGTGGCAAGGCAGCGGGTGTTGCGGTGGAGTGTGGGGAAGGACGCTGCGCAATACAGACCTCAGGCTGCTGAAGAAGATATCCAGGAGATTGGAGATCCGCCAAGACTAAGAGACGCTGTCCGATACGTACCCCAACGAAGGAATGAAGAATGAGCGGGTGTTTAGGCTGCGCACTCTACGTGTCTATGTCTGCCTGCCAGTCGTTCTCACTCTCGTTTCAATGATTGATTCGAACCCATTCGACGGCGTCCAGATGCGACAAATCTCCAGACCGGCTGATGTTGTCAAGCTCCTCCATCGCCGCTCAGTACGCTCCTCTGACCTCGCGTACATCTGCATATGTACTTTGCGTTAGTATCGGATTCGATGAAGAAGACAGGGAGAACACAAAGGAATGAGCAAGGGAGACATTACCATCATACAGACATCCATATGGATAGCCCGGAACCCCGCACCTGTTGGAGGCATAACATAGTCGTCTATCAGTAGGCGCGAATCGTCGTCCATGCTACGGACAAGATGTGTAAGAATGGTATTGCATTCAGCGTCGGACCAATCGCGCATGATCTGGCGCATGTAATAGATACGGGCACCTGGAAGCGTTAGCGATTGGAGCGTCTCGGTGGCCATGCCACGCCTTCGTGGACTCACTTTTGACCGGTTGAGGCTGGAAGAAGTCGTGTGGCATGGTCTCAATCCCGTCCGGGAGATGGGCATCTGTAAGCGTCCGCTCCTGATCCTGCAGAATCAGGCGACCGAGTGCATCCGGGAAACGGCCTTTGAACTTGACAAGCTTGTGGCCTTGGCCGCCACCAACATCGCAGACAAGAACATCGCTCTTGCTCTTTGCAGTACACGCTTCTAATCGCTGCTTGACAGGGTATACGTCGAACCACTGCAGCTGGGGACTTGATCGACGCGCCGCCATATAGTCGTCGAACGCTTGCCGGTGTTCCTCATTGGTGGCAAAGAAGTCAAAAATCCTGTGGCCAAAGGTATACTCCATGGGGTCTTTCAAGCCTGGCCCCGGATTCGGAAAGAAACCACCCTGCTTCCGCACCAACTCTACCACTTTCCCTCCAATGGCGTAGAGTATCTCAGTACTGCGACCCGGTCAGGACAACGCTTCGCCCGAAAAGCTCCTATCAGAGTACACATTGGTGCTTCTCTCCCCTAGTCATGCCGGGCGTGCACACAAGCATCGTAGTTTCGTTGGCTTGATACGTGTTCTCCCCGACTTCACTGCAGTATCCCATCCAGCAGATCATTCTCATTAAGCGCGTTGCGAACCGTTAGGCAAATGCCCGGAAAAGGTTGCGCCCTCTCAGCACTTACCTGTCAATATTTCTTCTGCCCCTGTCTCCTTGCTAAGATCAGCCGCCGAGACATTTCATCCTTCTTTGCTCGCTACAGCCTGGAGCATGCCGTATTCCAGCGCGATTCGGCCACCGACGTTCTGCAAAGGCTACCAGACACTTAGCACGCACAATCCTACTGCCCTCATAAGGTCTCTTCTCACCTGGAATCTGACCCTCATCGCAGTATCAAAGGGCGACTCGACATCCGACTGCAACTTATGAATGGCTTCGAGAATCTGGCCGTGCAGAGCAGGGTTCCTTTGGCATTCTATTGCAGCAAGCTCCTTCACACGGTGGATAGCTTCGAAAACTGACATGATGTGTGTATTATTGCGCCTATTGTCTTGTTCTATCAATCGTCTATTCTGTTGAGTGAACACCGCAATCTTGGAGTCACCGAGACCAAAAGGAAGATAACTGGCGCAAAACAAGCACAACAGCGTACCCAGTCCTGGCGCTAGCCAAAAAGCCAGGTTGCACAGCACTACAATCTCCTGCCAAAGTGGTATTGCGGGGCCGCGCTGCTCTTCCTCTTCCTAATCCCCATGCTTGACTCGCATTAGTTTAGCGCAAGCGCGCTTCGTGCGTCACACCACAGTCACATGTAATTGCGGTTTACGAGTATGTCGCTAACACAAGCCGCCTCGGTCGCAGCGAGGCCAGCATCTAGCGTCCTGCAACTGCACTATGTACAACAGCCGAGATATACAAACCTGAAGATTCACGTTTCGGAGAGATCTGGTACGTGATAGTACTTTGTAAGCGCGATCAGCTCCTGCAGATGTCCGTCCCATAATCCTACATGCACGCCAAAGGCCCCAACCGCCTCAGCAAGGCTCAGCTGGCGTGCAAGCTACCCCTTAGCTATAGTAAGCGAAGGAGCACCGAGTTCCTACAGGAAGTTTACTAGGACTTTTCCCTATGGGCAAACTAATTAATAAAAGCAACGTATAATAGTTAAGCGCGCAAGGTATAGGCTTTCCAAATAGGAGATAGGAAAGATATAATAATAAGAGTATTAACCGAAGAAACGAGGAAGGATGCGGTTACAGCTGGGCCTTGCATTGCAGTTGGGCCTTGCTATGGTGACGGGGGCCAAAAGCAGCTCATCCCACGACGTTTCGGTTTGTATATATATGCAATATATGGATGCAAGCCAGAGGCACAGCAGCTTCTGACCGACAGTGTGGCCACCTTTTCATGTGCCAACTCTATTGATGCACAGCAACATAAGCATCCAGTGTATTTTAATGGGGCTTTCTCTTTCTTCCTTCACAAGCCTTATCGACTCGCTCCAAGAGCGATTGTCTTTCGCTGAGCCGCAGTACTACGGCTCTGACCCACCTTCATCAGTTCCTTGCCCGTAACTCTACGCCACGTCATGGCCAACACCCAGGCTGAGGACAAGCCAGCTGGACAAGCTACTCATGCTGTAGACGAGGTAGACGATTCCAACACAGGCTACAAGCTCGATCCCACGCTTTACCAGCGTGGAGACATCAAGCTTGCCGCCGATGGTCACACGGTCCTCATCCCCCAGCCAAGCGACTCCCCCGACGACCCACTAAACTGGCCACCACTCAAGAAAATGACCATTGTGATTGTCATGAGTACCATTGCGTTCCTGCCTGAGTTCGGGAGCGCGATGGGTATACCTGCACTTATTCCGCAGTCTATGTGAGTGAACGGACCAAGATTGGAGGAGTGTGGCCTAGAGGTTGGCTAACGGATGGTGAAGTCAATGGCAGCTGGGTGCCAACACTGTTCAACGCAACCTCGTCGCCAACTTGATATGCCTAGCTGGTGGTGCTATCGTCACAGTTATGATGTCGAACTACTTTGGTCGCTTACCAGTGTTGCTCGCTTGTCATACCTTGGCGCTTGGTACCGGTATATGAAACGCAGCAGCGAAGTCCTTCTTTTCGTACTTAGCGTCCCGGGCTGCCAACGGCTTCTTCGCTGTTGTAGCAGCAGCGGTACAGTCGTGCCAAGGGTTGTCGTTGGGTATGAGACACTTGCTAACAGCTCCAGTGTGGTCTTATGTGGATCAAAGATATGTTCTTCTTCCACCAACGCCCATGCGTATATCTCAAGATTTTTACCCCGTCGTTGCTAACAACGTCCACCTCATCAGACGCATGATCAACATCTGGTCCGGTGGGATAGTTGTTGCGCCTTACCTCGCCCCGATGGTCGAAGCTTTCATCACCTGGAAGGCCAGTTGGCGCTGGAGCTTCTTGGTATACTCGCTTTTGAACGTGGTAGGTTGGTTCACGATCGTTCTCCTTGCTGACGAGACTTGGTATGATCGGTCTCGGAGCACGACTGTACAGCCGAGGCGGTCCAGCCGAGTGCAACGACTGCTGGGCGTGGCGCAGCGCAAGGCCATGCGTAAGACGGGTCCCACATTCATGCAGAGCGTTGCGAAACCTTCCATCGCCATATCGAAGATACCAGTACTGTTGGCCGTAATCTACTACTTCATCAACTTTGCCTGGGGTAGGTACCGGGGAACACAAACACTGTGTCAACCGCATATGGCTAATGTGCTTTGGTTTGGCAGTGATTGGTGTCAACGCAACCACTTCTGTGTGGATGACCAGCATCTATGGCTTCAACGGCAAAGATCTCGGTAGGACACACCTGAGTGTTGTTGTTAGGTAAAGCTGACGCAGAGTATAGGGCTCTTCTATCTTGCTGGTATCATCGGATCCCTTGTGGGCGAAGTTTCTGGTCACTGGATTCATGACTCAAGCAACTGAGACATTGTCTGTGTTCTGGGTAGAATGCTGACGATCCAAAGGGCGTCGGGCAACACTTTATGCGGCGACACGGCGGACGCATCGATCCGGAAGTCCGGCTGTACCTCTCATACCTGGCATCCCTGCTAATGGCCGTCGCCCTGCTCGTACTTGGCTTCGCATTGCAGAATGTCTGGCACTACATGATCGTTGCAGTGTTCTATGGCGTTCAAGTTGCCGGTATCATGATAACCACGACCGCTGTAAACGCATATCTCCTGGACTCGTATCCTGAAGGCAGTGGCGAAGTGGGAGCGTGGATTGTGTTCGGCCGTGTCTTTGGTGGATTCATGGCCACCTACATTAACATTCCGTGGGTGCAGAGCGCTGGTGCTGCGCGGGTGTTTGGCATTCAGGCGGGCGTTACGTCTGCCGCGTGCCTGATAATTGTCCTTTTACAAGTCTTTGGTAAACGTCTGCGTACTGTTCAAGGCAGGATGGTTTTCTCACATTAAGCTGCTCGTCGCAATGATGGATGGAGGGAAGGTAGAAGGCAAGACCTATGCCAAGCATCTGTTAAGAGGTGAATCGATTCTTATGCCCATGTATAGTACATCCAGACGCCTGAACGCTCAACAAGTAGTGTACAAACAACAAGCACGATCTTGCTACCGTCCAGGAGACATTTGCCGCGGCCATCGTGCAGCAGTCCAGAACTTAGTATGAGCACGCCCAGACGCATGATCCAAGACCTGCACAACTCTGCTCGCAAACTTTTCTCGCATGGGATCATTCGCAAAGTCCGTCCGACTTTCAGAATCAAGATGAGCCAAAGAGCGAAAAGCGCTGTTAAGCACCCGATCGAACGCCTTTCTGAATTCCAGAACAAGCTTGGTGGCATACTCTCTATCACCGGCCTGAATGAAGAACGGCAGCCAGTCGTCCATTTCCAAGCGGCAAGACTTTGTCATGGTGAGCTTGCCGCCAAAGAGTGCGGTCATGAGGGGTGTGACTATAGTTGTATCCCGCATGAAGAGAGAGTTGCCGTCGTTGCTCTTGGCCAAGGCGCTGTAGGCGACGAGGGTGCCATATTTGTGCTTGTTCTCCTTCCGCTTCGAGTCGTCGTTCAGGGAACCAGGGTGCGTAAGCACACCGCGTTCGGTGCTGGTGCGATAAGACATGCCTCTGGAGGTTTGCTTCGCCGCAAGATTGGGATGGACACCCGCAAGCAGTAAGCTCTGTATAAGAGCGGTATTGCCCGAATTCCGGTTCAATGACGCCGGACCGTAACCGCTAGTACGAGATGCAACATCCGGCGACTCTGTGATGAGACCACACTCCGTGAGGATATCAACGATCTGTTTCGCCGTCTGGTCAATGGTCCGGAAAGCACCCATATGAAGGAAGCTTTCTCTACCCCGGTCGAAAGCCGCGCCTACGCTGTGCTGATCTCGGAGGGCGCGTAGCTCCTGGAACGCCTTGAGCATGGCCAGGTGATCACTGGGCTCGCCATCCGCATACCGACGACGAACACTATTCGCATTCGCGCGTGCGTCCGTGCCAAGCGGCGTAACGAACAGCGAGCGCTCCTCCGAAGCGGCGCCCAAGATCAGCATCGGGTCCAAGCACTTGAAGATGACGCCGAGCACAATCATTTTGCCGAGAGCAGGGTGAATGGGAAGTCTCGCGAGCAACGAGCCAACATCGGTCAATTTTTCATCATCGGTGAACGCTTCAATCGCGGTCAAGTTGGTCACTGCAGCCCGTATGGCCCGGGGCGGAGGAGGCTCAATGGCTTGAGCGAGGAACGTCTCGATTGGCTCTTGAAACTTCTGCGCTTTGATAGACAAGCACGTCTCTTGCAAGTCGCTGCGTAGCAATTCAGGTAGACCGACAGCTCGCAGCGCGTCGTGACGCTCCTTGGAGAAAAGCGCATAGTAATACCCATCCTGTACTCGACCAGCTCGGCCGGCCCGCTGCTTTGAGTTCGACTTGCTCTCCCAAACGCATTGCAGCTTGGTTATGCGTCTAACCTGGTCATATCGTTTCTCGCGCAGCTTGCCAGTATCGACTACATATCTGACATCTGTAACAGTAACGGAAGTCTCAGCAATGTTGGTGGACAGGATGATCTTGCGGCATCCAGGTGGTGACGGCTCAAAGATTGCAGACTGCTCCTCTTTCGGAACAGTCGAGTGTAGAAGACATATCTTGAACTTGGCGGTGTCATGGAAGTTCTGTCCGAAGACGGGCTGTTCCAGCAAATGACGTTGAGTCCTCAAGATCTCCTCAAGTCCAGGCAGGAAGGCAAGGATAGCTCCGTCTCTCGTCGTCTTACAGATATGTGCAATCGTCGCTGCCAGCAAAGCGGTGGGTACCATGGCCTCCTCTTTCTCCTGCTTGGCGGTATTGTCCTCCTCCGAGTCTGACTGCGTCGGTCTCTCACGCTTCCAATCGATGACAGAAGATTTCGCCGAAGACGCTGCAGCCTTGTTCTCTTTGGCACTGAAGGCAGTCTCGCTCTGCAGGTAGTCGTGACTCGTGCGGTCGAGCTCCAAGAAACGGTTCAGCTCGGAGCGGTGGCTCTGCAATAGCTCATGCATGAGAGATCCAAGGTAGGTGTCTTTGACCGGGAACGTCCGACCCGGCACGCTAATCGACGGGCAGAGTTTGCGGGTGCCATCTTCTACGGTATGGGCGAAGTACTTGGCGAAGAGCTCAGTGTCAAGGGTTGCAGACATCAGCACGACTCTCGGCAGTGTCTTTCCAGCAACTCTACGGGCCTGTAGTGCTTTCTTGACGACGATCATCAGGAAGTCAATGTTAAGGTCGCGCTCGTGGACCTCATCAACAATCAGATGAGAGATTGAGTCCAGCATATCAGGGTCGTGCTTCAGCTGCTCCAGCAAGATGCCCGTGGTGCAATATGTGATGCTCCCACCTAGCTGAGGGAGTTTCGCATCGAATCGCACGTGATAGCCAACTGACTCTTGCAACCGCTCGTCCCGCTCTACTGCCACACGTTGAGCCACCGAAGTAGCAGCAATCCGGCGTGGCTGAGTACAGATAATGTTGCACGCTCCGCCAGTGCCGCTCGCAATGTGGTCCTCGAGTAGAATCTGCGGTACCTGCGTCGTCTTTCCACTCCCAGTAGCACCGACCACGATGCTGTAGGAATTGTCCGAAACCATCTGCAGCACTTGTGATCGCTGTTGATTCATCGGCAAAGATGCCTTCTTCGACCGAAGCTCACTAAGCGCCGGATTCTTCTCGAAAGCTTGTTGTCTCTCCGCAAGGCGCGTGCTTGCAGTCTCAATCTGATGCGGTGCCAATGCTCTTCGCCGTCGTCTCGGAGTCTCCTCCGCCGTTTTCTGCTCTGTGGCAGACAATACTTCTCTAGTATCCGGCAAGCCTGCTTCCCGAGCTTCGACCAGAGCATTGCGCATGACATAGAGCGCCTCGGCATCTACGAGTAGATCTACGGCGCCGAGAGGTTCAAGTACCTTACCCTTCCCTTTCTTCAGCCTTTGTGCGAATTGGGTGAGAAGCTCTGGCTCTTGCTTGCAAATTTCAACAGCAGCAGTGAGGTGCGCAATAGAGTCGGCCTCCTTCTTCGTGTTCATCTTCACAGGCTGGCCGACAGGCGTGCCATCAACAGTAAGGTGCGCCATGTTACGCGTCACGCTGGCTTCCTTGATCGACTCTGTCTCCACTTCCACGTTAAGATGCGATCTGACATCCTTCAAGAAGGTGAAGAAGTCCTTAGCGGTGTCAGTATTGAGCAAGCTGTGCTGCGCCTGTCCCTTCGGAGAGTCAACGTCAGCACTCATCTTATGCCGTTCCTCAGCCGCACGCTTGAAATCCACTGCAGCCATTGTCTCAGCGACGAGCAAAGTGTTACCGGCGCCTGTCGCCTCCAGTCCAAGCTCCGGTAGAGTGATGGTTACTTGATGCATGACCTTTGCTTTCTGCGCCGGTCGCCGATAGCTCGGCCGAGAAGCTCTTGCGCGAACTTGCTGAATGTCGAAGCGAGGTACTGAGAGCAAAGCTGCGGCATAGTTGTAGATCTCGACCTTCGCATCTTTTTCTTCTTGAAGCCTTTGCTCGTCAAGGGTGGCAGGCTCGGTCATGTCTTTAGCGGCTTGCACGTCCGCTGGCGCAAGCTTGGAGTCTCCGCCTGGAAACAGCTCCTTCATCGTGCCACTCGCATGCAGTTTCAGCATGACATGCCACCAAGCAGCCTGTTTTGCTGCTGCTTTCGTCAGACCTTCGCCAAGCCCAGTCTCCTGGCACATATCGGGAATCTCAAGACTCAAATTGCAGATGTGGATCGTTCGATCCTTCGAAAGGGGCTTCGATGAGAAGTCGAGATTCGTATTGAACGACAACTTCTGGCTTAGTAGATTGATGCTTTCCAAAATGTACTTCGATTCGAACAATCTCTTTGGTGCGTCTGGATAATCTTTCTTCGTCGGCACTGCGAGCTGCTTTGTCCAATACTGCACATCCTGCAGCCCAGTATCGGCTGATACCTCGGCCGGTACATTCCCCTTCTGAGTCAAAAGCGTCTTCAGTGAGCCGTTCGAATGAAGCTGAGACACCGCATATAGGAATGCAGCACTGCGCGCAGCTGTCTTAGTCTCGCCTCCTCCAGCAACGGCCTCCTCAGCGATACCAGGGATTGTAAGCTTCAAGTCGCAAACATAGCCATTACTGACGGTTTTGCCTTTGACACGTCTCGTACCTCCTCTGCTACTATAATCCAGATCTGCCTGCATTGAGTAATTCGACGAGGCGCATATGTTGTTTAGCGCACTCTGCGCTCTCGTTGTTTGGAATAAGTCTACCGGAGCCTTCGGATACTGAGACGGTTGCGGCAGGGCCATTGTTCGCACAATGCTGTCATGATCTAGTAGTTGAGTAGAGTTGCTGGCATTCGGATTGCGTTCCTCGGCAGGTGCTCTGGCTTCGTGGTATGTGGCTTGTGTTGAAGTTGGATCTTGATGTTGGTGCCCAAGTTGCGTCCACATCCGCTCCGGCTCCCCGGTTTCGACAGTGGCGTACCGACGCCGATGTGGAAGGCGCGAGTGTCTCCATCGCGGATGCTGCGATGGCGCTGTACCATCTGGCCGCATACTATGCAATGAAGCAAGAGCTCCTGCGCCTAACGCTCTATATGCTACAGCCTGCCGAACAGCAGGAGGTAATATCAGCAACGCCGTAAGGCTCGCCATCACTGCAACGACATTCGTCGTAAGTCTGTGCAAGCTAGCAACAATACATCATCCAATAGTATTTGACCTGATCGATGTCCCACGATCACGGTGAGGTCTGGAAAACTTTCTGGCCAGGGGAACGCGCCACGCGTCAGTTTTGCGTTTCGGGCCGAGATCCCGAAGCATCTCCGGCGGTATGCCAACCGCACACTCCCAGCCCGCCTCCAAGGCTCTACTTCGCACTTCGTCACCCAAACGCCTGCATCGTGCTCTATATACAAAGCTTGTCGAGCATACCGCATCTCGTCGCTAATCGCGTCGTGGAGATGTCCTGATGGTGGTTGCGCTCGTAGCTGCAAGCCTATCTTCAAGGCTCCGAAATGCGGCCGCGAGATGTCCCCATGTTGAAGTCACAGTGATGTAAGGAATGCATTTTCAGATCAAAGCTCATATTGTCATACTCTCGTCTCTTTCAATAAAAAGTTATATCGAGTCCACAACCATATTTCGACTTACCCGAGTCGACTGAAACTACACCAAATCTACCCAAACACCCCATCCACAATGCCTCGCGAAGGAGAAGGCCACATCGCAGACAACGCTGTCGAGGCGGGCGAGACCAAGATCCACGGTGCAGGCGGTAACGACGTGAGTCCCACTCCTCCAAATCTTCACAATCCGTTCTATCCTCATGCTAACCGTATGGTCCACAGGCCTCCGCAGGCGTAGACCGCTCCTCCAAAGCCGCCCCACCACCCGAGACCGAGAAAGGTGAGGCGTTAGAAGGTATGGGCGCATCAGGCGGAGGCAGCAAGGGTGAGACTTTGCATGGAAGTGGGAAGGGTGAATCGAAATAGACTGCGGAAAAGAAGGCTGGGAGGTGAAGGAAATTGGAAGACGTCGGGCCCGATGCGGCGTGGATCATGCGCTATGAGGGAATACTGGATACAGAGCTCTACGATACAGAGCTCTACGATTCGCACGGTTCGAGCCAGTTTTGGGGATACCAAACTAAGTACTTCAGACTCACTTCTTCCCGTCCTGCACCTTGGCCACCACATCGAGCCACTCTATAGCATATTTCTCCGAAATCCGCAACGAGCCATCTCCACCTGCTTCAACGATAAACTGCGATCCCGACCTCTTCTTCTTCTTCTTCTTCTTCTTCTTCTTCTTCTTCTTCTTCTTCTTCTTCTTCTCCTCCGCTTCCGTACCGTGCCCAGAATGCTTGCGAGCCTTTACAGCGGCCTGTTGCGAGCTTGATGGTGCTTGGAGAGTGTTAGCTATTCACCACCGTCGTTATTCTGCTCGGATGTAGGAATGGCTAGCATACTATGAGGTTTGTGCGCTAGCCTGGTTCGGACTTGGTAGATCTGCAGAAAACATACCCTTAGTCAGCCGACATTCTCCCCCCAATCTTCTTCTCCGCAGACAGTCGACCCACTGGTAGGCGATGCACCGGCACTTGATGCGGTGTCTAGCGTAGAAGAAGTAGGCGCACCGGCTTCCAGCCCTACGCGTAGCCTGAGCCCAGAAAGCCCTTTCGTCGGCCATGGTAGTATACTGAGGTCTGTTCATCATTAGTGCTGTGCCAAATGCGTTATCCTCACGATGGGCTTACTCTGCTTGAGCCAATGTATGTTTCAGCAGTACGTCAGAAGGCTGCGAAGATGCTGTAGGAAGGTGATGTCGTAGAGCAAGTGTCCAGACATCGCGGAAGGGAGCGGTATAAGTAGACGGTAACACTTGTTGTGGTTCGGTTGCTATCGTATGTATGCACGGTGAAGTGAGCTTCACCACACCTTCGGCATTGTAGAAGCAGCCGTAATTTATGAAGATGTCAGGTTCCCAAAGCCCCTTTCAATGTTGAAGGTTGCTCTCGTAGCCTCTACTCACGCCCAAACAGCACCCGAGCTCATACGAGCTTCAACTGGAACCCACCACCTCTCTCCTCCTCCTCCCTGCCCTTGAAGATACTGCTGAAATCCAATTCCCCTTGCAATCCCGGCGCAGCACCTCTGACGGGTGCATTAGGACTAGCGTGCCGTCTCCTCTTCTCCTGTCCAGCTTTCGACGGGAAAGTCGGGAACATGGCTGTTGGCTTTGGGCGGGGATCTTCGCGGAAGTAGGTGTGCTCCAACGTCTCCTTTGCACTTGGCCTGTTGGCGGGGTTAAGAGAGAGCAAGCTGTTGAGGAGTGAGGCGCCCACGTTGGTGAGAGTCGAGAACTTGGAGCGAATGATAGAGCCTTGGCTGGACTTCGAAGCTGGTGGCAAGCGGAGCGTACGGGCATTTGGGAGACGTTTGAAAGCGGGCCAGCTGTCTTCCGTAGGGATACCGCAGAGTTCAAGGATCTATACTTTCGTCAACGAAATGGTACGGACGTCGTATCTGCTTCTTTCCAGCCCGCTGCGAGGGGGGCTGGAGGAGGCACTCACCTTACTCAACTGATCGACTTCGTTCTTGCCCTGCAGCAGCGGCTGTCCGGTGAGTAGCTCGCCGAAGATGCAGCCTAGACTCCACATATCGACGCTTGAGTCGTACTCTTTCGTGCCGAGCAGAAGTTCCGGGGAGCGATACCATAGCGTCACAACCAGCTGCGTTAGGTCCTTCGGGGCAGGGTCACCGACGAAACGTGCCATGCCGAAGTCCGCTAGTTTGATTTCGCCGCGGTTGTTCATCAGGATGTTGGAGGTCTTGAGGTCGCGGTGTAGGATCCAGTGGTCGTGCAGAAACTCCACTGCGCTGCCAAGTTGCAGTAAGAGTGTCTTGACCTCAGATGGTAAGAAGGGCTCCTCCATCTCCTCTTGCAGGGTCTTCAGGTCGTGTTCCAAGAACTCCATCACCAAATACACCTCCTCCTTGCCCTCTCGCTCCCCCGTCACGACTTCACGGAGGTCAACGATATGACGGTGCTTTGCTGCGTTCAGGCACTGTATTTCCCGCAGCGCAGTGACCGGGAAGCCTCCATCTCGCTGCGGGTCGAGCTTCAGCTTTTTGATTGCGACGATCTCGCCTGTGGCCTCTTCTCTTGCACGTGAGACATAGCCGTAGCTGCCTTCTTCGATGTGGTTGAGGCGGTCGAAGCGCTCGACTGAGCGGCAGGGTTGCCATGAGGGAGCGTGAAAGCGGAGGAGGGTGTGTTCTGGGTCTGCTGCGGCTGGCGCATCTTGGGTATGGTCGTTGGATAGTCGCCGTCGTTTTGCAGGTCTGTCGCTATCGTCACGATCGTCGCGGTGTCCATTCGTGTGCGCTGCCGCCGCTGCTCGCTGCGCTTCCTCCGCCTTGCGTTGTTTCTCGGCCTTCAAGCGCTTCTTCTCCTCTTTCTCACCCTTTCTCCTTGCATCTTCTGCTGCATCCGCGGCCGAGTCTGCCCAGCGTGAAGTCATCGTACCTCTGTCAATGTTCTTGCGAAGGTCGTGCGGAAAACGTTGGCTGGAAACAACTTCAACGTGACGACACGCCCGAGCTTCCATCGTGACTTCAAAAGCTTCGTCCTCACCTGATAATGGAACGCATACGTATACTGGCCTCTTACCGGCTCGGTCACATACCATGAGAAGCAGCTTGCCTCGGGCACTCAGGCAGCTCTCTCGCAGTGCCAATGGGATCAACATACAGCGCTGCAGAGCCTCCGGCGCAAGATGGA
>Ga0268244_10000669_pt1 | contig 13460 bp, 20 predicted proteins | sample AgamicMgSfe_FD_200258 | JGI IMG/M metagenome (GOLD analysis project Ga0268244, IMG submission 200258) | Agave microbial communities from Guanajuato, Mexico - Mg.Sf.e (v2) (version 2) | ecosystem: Host-associated > Plants > Phyllosphere > Phylloplane/Leaf | place: Guanajuato, Mexico | collected... | reverse complement strand
GGATCGTCCTGGTCGTCATCGTCAGGAGTAGACGATTCTCCAGCCGCGGCAGGTAGCAATTTCCTTGCTCTCAACAAGAGTGACTTGCTGCCTTGAGAACAAGATGCCGGCAGTGCGTTGTGCTAGGGTAGACCATGGTAGAGCGCAGTTTGATTGCCTCATAAACGATCGACAGTTGAAGGTACAGGTATGGTAATGCTAGTGTTGCGTGGAGGAAAGAGGACAATCATGCGTCAAACTTCTTCGAGGATGAAGAGTGCAGGGAGAAATTCAAGTAGCTCGTGAAGTGAGGGTGAAGTTGTGACATACAACAACAAACACCCCAACGCCCCTCGCGCGTCGCCAAGCCTGTGAATGCGGGCTGCACGTGACACAAAGACTTCGATCTGTTTCCGAGAAAAAGGAAGGAACGTACCTACCTACATCAAGCCACTCGCAGAAGCAACTCTCCTCCCAGCGACCAGCTCATTCAACCATTATGGATTAGGATTTAGATGGCCAAGCATTCGCACGCTCTTACGACAAAGCGCTCGCTTTCTACGACGCAGGTGAACTGGACGACTGTGTGAAAGAGTGTCAGGAAATTCTAGACGAGCAGGACTGCCCAGTCTATTATCGGATCAGCACTCTCCTTCTCTTTGGCGCCTGCGTCGAAGATGTCAGCGACGTCGCAGAGTATCACCGTGAGGCCAAGCAACTCTGGCAGCGCGCGCGCGCACACCACTCCGAGGACGATGTTGCCGCCAATAAGTCGCTGGAAAAGCTGAAAGTGTTCACGGACTCACTACGCGCCTGCATCGACAAGGAGGTTGTAGAGAAGGGCGGATATGCCTCCAGTCTTATGCCAGAGGTGGAGGATCCGGAGGAGCTCGCTCGAATCCGAAGGCAGATGGACGAAGAACAGGCCGATGAAGAGGACGCGATGGAGCTGGAAAAGGCTGGCGGAGTGGTCCCTGGCGAGGCGTACGATAGGGTATCGCGCCCGTTGACGGCAGAGCAGGCCGCCGTCGAGGCTGCAAAGCTACCAGGTAATCTGAATGAGAAGCTGAACCTGGGTTCCGACGAAGGTATGGCATAGCTAAATGGGCCAAAGGAGTATGCATCTCTTTCTGTTTTTCTTTACTAGTGCACAAAACTGATATCGTTGACAGTCACCGCGTCGTAACCAAGCTATGGGCGTTTTTGCGCCGCAGGGCGATCTGGGACGTCCAAGGTAAGCCAGTATCGCGCGCGTAAAACTCGCACATCTCTGCTGACAAACACTTTGCAGAGTTGCAGAACTTTGCTAGTGATTTGGGGAGTGTGAGAGCAAAGCCTGAAAGACGACACAGTACGTGTTAGTGAGCGGAAGTCGGATGTGACTTCGAGTCGGAAGTGGCAGGCATTTGCCTTGAAGCGCCACAAGAGTTCTGACGGAATTGGCTGCCAAAGGGAATGATCGGGGTACGTTAATATCGACGTAGCTTTCTCCTCCTATCATCACTTCTTCAAGTGAGGAGCGTGAAACTGCAGCATGCGTATCAGTACGGCAGTGTTCTGAGATCGAATATAATGAAGTGAAACATCGGAGAAAATCCCAAAGCATTCCAGGTCTCATTATGGATAGTCCGCTACATACTGTCACGTGACTGTACAGCTGCAAATCCCCGCGAAGACCGAGCAGAATTTCGGATCTACAGAGGTCACGTGGCTGCCAAGGCTCAACTTCCACATTTGGAGAAGTCCAACATGGCAGCCGCCGCTGTCTATCGTCCTAACAGTATGGATACCTTACAAGCTCGATGGTTGCAGCATACTGTAAGGATCTTCCCACAACGATGGAGCAAATTGCCCCGGTATGGTCCGTCATAGGCGCCTCTTGTGTTCACTTCAAGACGGAAACAACTCGTGCGTTCATTCAATTCCCAAGGAAAAGGGGGGTTTCTGTACTGATTGAACTCTCGTTGCTTGCCTATCGCGTGTCTTTTCTCCGCCCTATAGTGCCGTTCAATCCTATCTGTCTGTCACAGCTGGGCGTCCTCCAACATCTCACACATCCTGGAAATCGATATCCTGTCGAGACCCTTGCTCTCCCACCCCTCAATCAATCCCAATCCGATAGCCAAGGCGCGTTGGCGTCGTCACCTTCGATTAAGAATAAGCGCAAGGACCGCAGGCAGGAGTGGTTGCATGAAAGGAGGAAAACTTACCCATCCAAAACGGAATATCATACCCCTCGAAAGGGTTATTACTCAGATTTCCCGACACGTGCGTCGTGGTCCACGGCATCGGCAACGGAATGTCGGCCAAGGCGTTCAAACCCCCAGGCTGCAGCAGCGTCTCGTCGTTGTTGTACCCGAGCTGCGACGACGACGATAGGTCCGACGGCCGCGCGCCATTCATCGCCGCGGCGGGGAAAACGCCGTTCGAGCCCTCGGCAGGCTGGGCCAGGCGACTGGAGAGGTCGCGGACGGCGGCGGCGCACGCGCTTGGCCAGATACTCCCTCTAGCTGCAAGATGTTTGAGGATTTCGGTGGCTTGGTCGGTGAGTCTGCAGACGGTCAATATCTATCGAATGATTTCAAGGGGCTGTGATGACCTACCTCGCCGCCACCGTCCGGTACATCTCGTTCTCCAGCGTGGCGTACAGCGCGATGAAAGCGCTCATCCACACTGACCAGGTAAAAGAGGGCCATGCCAAGGGCATGACGGGGGTTTGGCTGTCGTCTGTGCGGGCGAGGGTGCGAAACATGTATTTGTGCAGGGTGGAGATGATGGATCTCGAGGCGCTGATGCACGAATGCAACGCCGAATCATACTCCGGCTTCACTTTGGTTGCCAGGAGGGGCCGGTTCAACGCGATGACCGACTCACCTTTCAGCACGGTCAGTACGGTGTGGTGAAAGCTGGTCATCGTGTAAGCTTCTTCGCTCTCCAGAAAGCCGTCCACATCGTTGCTCCATTTTGCTATTTTGGTGGAAAGAAGCGTGGCCTGCTCTCGGTCGGCCTGGCGATGGCTGATGGACTTGTTGCGGAGCTCCATGACCAAGCCTACAATCTCCCCGTGCCTGGCGAGGAAGTCAGGCAAGGAATACGCCTCCGAGCTCTCGGATTGGTCGATCGTCTCGGAGGGGTGCTTCTCGGAGCCGCATCTGCATACATCGATATCGTCATCTCGTAAGGTCAAGGGCAGGCCGAGGGACTGACAGATGTGCCGGTCGATGCAGTAAGCCGCGTAGAAGATCCGTTGGCGGAGACTGATCTCCGTGACGGAAAAAGTCGCGTATCGCGCCGGACATCGGTGAAGTCCCATCTGGAAAATCATGCGGGTCACCAAACCGCCCAGTCGAGAAGCGGCGTTGTGCCGCAGCATTGTGACGAGGAACAACTGTACACTCAGCACTGCTTGCAAGGCCTCCAAGGATGGGGGTTCGACGAGTGCCGATTGCACACTGCCCAAGGCGGTGCCAAAGGAGTCAAACACCAGCTCTGCCGGTACTTGCCTGCCGACACCTAACGAGTCCGCCTGCCGTCGATCCGCCAACGCGATGGACATGATCGATCGGACGACGACCATCCGATGTCTCGCGAGTCGATCATCCTCACTGATCGCCATCCCACACGCGAGCTGTCCGAACCAACCCCGGACGTCTGCAGCTTCGAGGAAGGGATATGCAGGGTGCCATTGGTCGAAATAGCTCTGAGACCAAGTGAATAGATCGTTGAGCAATGACGGACCCATGTCGCCGGGCACGATGTTGAAGCCGGACGAAAGCTCGTGCTCTTGCCAGAGACATCGCACATCCGGTCCTGACAGGTGATCGTCTTCGGCAGGCACGCCATCCGTCACCTGAGCGTACGATGTCGGATTGCCGTGCGACGCCCTGGCCATGGCGTTGTACACCGCCCGCACGAATTGGATGCCGCTGGCGCTCCCGACAAAGCTGGCTGCGTTGTTAGCGCGGCTGCGTCTCATCACGCCGACCTCGGAGCGGGCAGCGTCGTTCGCGACTCGCTCGGTCTTGGCACGCTTCAATGGCGACGGCATGCCCTCCTCTCTGAGCGAGGAGGATGCGGGCGTTCGGCTGTCCAGGACCTTACCGGCGCTTTCGGTCCCTGCAAAGTGCGCACTTTGCGCCCGAGGTCGAGCTTCGAGGACGGATACCGGGGTGAGGCGATCCGTTGAGCCATCCACGGGAGCTGCGTCGCGAATGCCGTGAGCGGTCTGTGCATCGTCGTCAAGGATGCGGCTGATCTCTCGCGTCCATTGTTGCTGTCCGTCATTGTCGGTGACGGGGCCTCTCGCCCAAGCAGCCTGCTTGCTCGCTCTCGTCTGACTTGCGTTGTGCTCCTCGAGCCTGGCGATAAGATCTTCGGACTGTCTCGGGTCGACATTCCGTCCATCACGGAGCGCTCCGTAGAGGGCGACTTCGGTCTCTGCTAGACGCTTCTCGAGCGAGGATATGTATCCGCTTGGGATGCCTCTGTAGACGTCCGTTAGATGTTGTGACGGAGGTAGGGACACGAATGGGGGAGATGACCTCTTGCTGCTTTCGGGATACTGGCATCCTGCCCTGACGTGGATGCACTGGGAACATGAAGGACTATAACCACTCAGTACGGACTGCCAGCGGTATGCGAAAGACAATTGGAGTGGACACACAATCTCCGGTCACACTGCGGTCCATTGTAAGCGACTATTCCGCCACATCATCGTTCACGCCAAGCGCGGAGAGGGCGGGAGGAAGTTAGGAACGACTGACCTTCCTCTTCTTCGTACGGCAGCTCTCGCAGGAGATGGGACTCAGGTCCTCACCCTGCGCGCTGTTACTACTATTGCCGTCCACGAAGTCCGTCATGTTCCGCCGGGTGCATGCGGGAAGGTGATTTCCAACACCGACACGGGGGTTTGCAGGAGATTAGGCCGACACGCGCGCGCAGGCGCGGTGGCAATGTTAGTGCCGAGGGGATAGTCCAGGCGTTCGTTTCGGTCGTGCAGAGCTCGTGGGGCTTTGTCGCGAGTCCGATGTGTCCACTCGGCATGGCCCGGTACTCACCACATGCGCAGCAGAGCGTTCCCCTTTGTCAAGCAGCAGGCCTCTCCGGTCCTTTGACGGGGATTGGCATATGTACGGTAACCAGGCGTCCAGGACAGGGCAAGGCCTCGAACCACGGCCCCCAAGCGGCTCTCGACTCTCGAGATGAGAGGTGAGGTGAGAGGGCGGGGATTTCTTAGTGCGTTGCGGACGCCGACATCTCCGCCCGCCCCCAGCGCCCAACTACCGAGGTGCCCAGGTGGAGGGCGGAGGCGAATCACGCGGCGACCACATGCATTCGCATTGATGATGGACCGACATCCCACCATCGATGCCCCGAGGTCTGGCCCAAAGACGGTAGAATAATCAAGATGAATCCGTATACATAGGTTCGACATCTACCAACATCAACTTCGGACCGACATTGACGATCGACTCACCCCCCCGAGGCCGTCATCGTTCATCCTGCCCAGTCCGTTGAAACGTGCTGTCGACGACCATATCCCACCCATCTCACCATGTCTCCAGTCAACATCCCCGCGGGCAAGCATGAGTACAGCATCGCGTGCATGCCCGCCGACGGTATTGGACCCGAAGTGATTGGCGCAGGTGTGCAGGTCTTGAAAACGCTGAGCGAGGCCTCCGCCGGTGCCTTCACCCTCACCTTCGAGGACTTTGACTGGAGCTCGGAAACCTACAAGCGAACCGGGAAGTACATCCCCGACGGCGGCTTGGAGAATCTCAGGAAGCACGACGCCATCTTGTTCGGAGCCGTGGGCGCACCAGGTGAGTTGATCGATAGAAGCGCCTCTGATCAAACAGAAATCGACTTATTCATCTTTGATTACGCTCAGACGTTCCCGACCATCTCTCGCTGTGGGGTCTCCGGTTAGCCATCTGTCAGCCATTCCAGCAATACGCCAACGTCCGACCTACCAAGATTCTCCGCGGCACCGAGTCGCCTCTACGCAAAGCCAAAACCGGCGACCTCGACTGGGTTATTGTGCGCGAGAACAGCGAAGGCGAATACGCCGGCCAAGGTGGTCGCTCTCACCGCGGTTTGCCGTGGGAGACGTCCACCGAGGTCTCCATCTTCACTCGCCACTGCGTCGAGCGTCTGATTCGGTTCTCGTTCGAGATCGCGCAGAAGCGACCCAAGAAGCATCTCACCGTCGTCACGAAAAGCAACGCCCAACGCAACGGGATGGTGATGTGGGATGAGATCGCGCTGGAAGTCTCCAAATCCTTCCCGGACGTCGCCATGGACAAGATGCTGGTAGATGCGATGACGTGCCGAATGGTATTGCAACCGCAGAGCATCGACACCATCGTCGCCACCAACCTCGTAAGCAATCAAGTCATCTCCACTTCCAGCAACCCGAGCCGCTGACCTTGCATCAAACAGCACGCCGACATCCTCTCCGACCTTGCCGCCGCCCTTGCCGGCTCCATCGGCATCGCCCCGACATCAAACCTGGACCCCACCCGACAAAACCCCAGCATGTTCGAACCGATCCACGGCTCCGCCTTCGACATCAGCGGCAAAGGCGTCGCCAACCCCGTCGGCACCTTCTGGACCGCCGCCGAGATGCTGCGCTGGCTGGGCGAGGAAACCGCCGCGGACCGCCTGATGGACGCCATCGAGGCCGTGTGCGGGCAAGGCGTGTTGACCCGGGATCTCGGCGGAAGCGCCAACACCAAAGACGTTACCGAGGCCGTGTGCGAGGAGATCAAACGGATCTATTCTACCGCCTCGAAGTCGTCGTGATTTTCGCTTCTACACTCATGCATCTTCCTTTTGTGTTTGATGACAACGAGCACTTTTTCTGGGTGGGCAAACGGCTGGCTGCATTGAAACGTCTGAATCATTTTAACGCGAAACTTTCTGATGATATATTTTATATATACACTCGTGGCTCGTCTGCTCAACTGGATACATGTATTCTACTGGCCATTCTTTGTCAAGAAGTCTAGTATACATAACGATTCAGCCTAGATCAAGCCCTACAGTTGATTGCATTCAATTGTCCGCGAAGAACGGCTGACTTCAACGCCCCGTTTGTAGATGGCAGCACGTGTTTTGAGGAGCCATGGTCGGCAGACACCGGATCCCGGTGCCGAGCTGCATGCGCAGATGATGATACTGACGTATTGCTGAAGCTCGATGAAAGCTCGAACGAACAAAGATCAGATTTTACTTCCCGAAATCAACGAAGTCACATCGAACCAGACACACACACAAGACAGGAAACGAGCCTCCCCAGCGAACCAGGGCGTTCACCACGACCGACCCATGGCGCAATTCGAAAACCACCACGTCGTCATGCGACCCAAAATGGAAGCCCACCAGGCGCCGGACCCGGTGCAGTACGAGACGGCCATCTACCAACGCGGCCTGCATTACGAGCGCCCGCCGCTGACCTTCCAATCGCTGCAATGGGAATCGCAGGCCGAGCAACGCATGAGTGCCGACGCGCGCGGTTACGTCGTTGGCAACGCCGGTACGGGCGAGACGGCGCGCAAGAACCGGGAGGCGTTCGCGAAATGGTCGATTTTGCCCCGTCGGCTGGTGCCGACGAGTGGGTTGCCGGATCTTTCAACGACGGTGCTGGGCATTGATTTGCCGTTTCCCATCGCCATTGCTCCGGTTGGAGTGCAGCGGATCTTTAACCCGGTGAGTTTCGAGTTGGCAATAGATGGAAGATTGATCTGATTGGGATGATCGCTGAATCGTACCGTTAGGATGGAGAGGTGGCGGCGGCGAAGGCTGCGGCCAAAGAGAGTGTGCCATCATGAGTACCGCCAGCAGCACGACGATCGAAGATGTCGCAGCGGCCAATGGCGACGGCGTACGGTTTTTCCAGCTGTACTGGCCGCAACGGAAACACGACGATATTACAGTTTCAATACTCGAGAGAGCTCAGAAGGCTGGTTTCTCGGCTCTGGTTGTGACGCTCGACACCTATATCCTCGGATGGAGACCGAGCGATATGGATAATGGGTGTGTTCGATATTCTCCCAAATTCAATAGCAGCTGCTGACACAACGTCAGGTACAATCCATTCTTGCGTTCGGATCAGATCGGCGTCGCCATTGGGTTCTCAGACCCTGTTTTCAGGAAACAGTTCAAGGAGCGCCACGGCGTGGAAATCGAAGAAGACCAGCACGCAGCCGCGGCCGAATGGACTCGGACCGTCTTCCCAGGTGTGTCGCACTCGTTTGACGATGTCAAATTCCTCCAGGAACACTGGAAGGGCCCCATTATCCTGAAGGGAATCCAATCCGTCGAAGACGCCCAGAGGTGTGCCGAGATTGGCGTCCAAGGCATTGTCGTCAGCAACCATGGCGGGAGGCAGGTCGACGGCGGTGTCAGCTCGTTGGGGATGCTTCCCAGGATAGTCGACGCTGTCGGCGCCCAACTAGAGATCTTCTTTGACTCTGGTATACGGTGCGGAGCCGATATTGCGAAAGCAATCGCATTGGGCGCCAAGATGTGTCTTATCGGCAGGCCATACGTGTACGGCCTGGCTCTCGGCGGCGAGAATGGTGTCAGCCACGTCCTCCGGTCTTTGCTCGGCGATCTTGAGTTGACCCTCCACCTTGCTGGGATTCCTTCCGTGCGTCCGGAACATCTCACACGGTCTCTCTTAATCAGGGAGTCGGATTTGTAGCGTGTGGAAGTGTGGACAATGCAGGTGGCTGCCTAGCGAGATGAAGACAGAGCCTGTAGGGAAGTGGCCGCTGTCTAAAGTACCCGACATGATTCTCTGCTCGCTCAAGCGGCTCAAAACTTCATCGACGCTCGAATGTCGTGCCCAAACTTATCTGTTGGCCAAGCTATAGTCGTTTGTTTGCTTGTCAGGCTGGAAACTTGGAGTAGCCAACTTCTCCACCAGGTTTAGACTGCGGGTTATCATCTCGGCAACAGAAGCCAGGTGGTCATAAGACGTCGCAAGATGGATTGGCTTCCAACCGTACTTGTTGACGTCTTTCTGTTTGGATGTTAGAATGCGTGCTTGCGTTGCATTGATCCACCCAAGGTGTTACTGTACTTACTGCCGAAGAGTTAGCGCAAGGACCAAAGGGATTACCCCCCGACCAGCGGTGCGGTGGCGTGTGTAGGACTTACCGAAAGTAGCCCCATTAGAAAGCAGCACTACTGTCAGCTTCATGTCACATTTCCTAAACACCATGGTGAATAGCCTGTTGCCCATCGACTTCCCTCGTGGCGATATTGGCATCCTTGTGCGCCATGAGTGTCATGGCCAGGGCCGAATGTCTGCCTGCACAAGCCAGGTGCAGAGCAGTTTCCTCCATCTTCGTTTGCGCTTTCGAGGGCATCTTCCACCCCAGTGGATAATCCACCATTGCTGCAAGTATCCTGACCTCATGCTCTAGGCTTGAGGCTCTATGAACCGGAGGTGAATGGGTTAAATGGCTTTTTATGCTGCTTGAGAACCAAGGTGGCGACATGGTGTGTCCTGAGCGACACGAGATGGCAAGTTCAGTTCGTCGACAGGCCTTCGCACTGGAGTACCATTGCCCAAGCTAGAGGGCATTGCGAGTGTCTCGATGTCAGTGCTGCCGATCAACGCTGCTGCCTCATCAGATAGATCAACCTCAGCGTCCAAGGCGGATCTCATGAAGGCATTGAAGTCCTCTGAGTGTTCTCGGCTTTGTGCTAGGCTGGGACCTTGCATGACTGCGCCTCCTTCATTGCGTGGACTCGTTTGTGCCCAGTATAGAGTCCTGTCGCATAGCCCAAGTTCTTTCACCTCTCGCTCGGCTGCCGTTGCCGGCTGAGCAATCTTCAGCATGGTCAAGGGCTCCAGAGTCTCTTAAATGAACCCACCAGCTGACACACGTTCAGTGTGAAGTGCAGCAGATTTATAGAGTCGCGGATGTCGGTCGAATGCTTCCTGAGATTCGCCTCGTTCACGACAAACTTCGTCCTGCTCCCTGTGTCGCTACCGCTTCTCCCTCCCTGATACCTTCTGAGCTCGCGGACGGGTGTAAGTGATAGACTCGACTTCACAGCACAGGCGGATGACTGATGCATCGACGGTGGCGATGGCCTCATTGCAGGCTAGGCACGATCTGCGTTCTGCTGGCTGGGTCGATGAAGGGCAGCCATTTGCGATTTGCCCCGGTCTCGAGAATTTTGATTTGGGCTTCGATTAGGCCTGGAGTGTTGGAGGCGGCATCGAGCCTCTCGTGCAGTCCGTCGAGGATGAGCGCGAACGTTGCGATGGAGACGACCAGACCAGCAGAATCCGTGGGTGAAGCACTCTATTGGTGCTGGTAGTACCCACGCATTCACTTTCCCTCTGGCGCCACAAGACTCGCCGTGTGCAAACGAAACGATATCTCAAGCAGCATATCTGTCTCCGCCATCCCACGGTACCGTCAAACAGTGGAACCTACGTCTCCCAGCCGCCTGATGTCCTGCAACCATCCACCCTGATCGACCGATGTGCCGAACCAGAATTTCCTCCAGACGTTCGTCGCGTGATGAGCAGGCAAAGACAAAGAATGAGCCGACCTCACTCACCACACGGGCTCTCCTTCCATCCCATGACACAAGCGAAAGTACACATCACCAAACAACCCACATTCAATACATGCGACTCACGCTAGCGCCAACCCGCCCCATCAGGTGGCGAGAGAGAGAGACAAACAAAGCCCGAAAGGAAGACAAAACTTCCTCCACGAGACCCGAGGCCCAAGGAAAGGACTCACAGTCGTCGTGCGCCTGAACCGTTGTAGATCGTGATGTACATAGCCACTGACGACTTCAGCCGGCGTGACTCTGCCTCAGCGCCGCATGGTCGGACGTGGATGCGCCCTGTGTGGGAGTGCGTCGGGCGTGCGCGGTGAAGCTTTGCCTGCGTCAATCCTCCTCTACCAATAAGGGTAGGAGCCAGACGCATCCGTAGAGAGCCAAGGTGCACTCATCCGCCCGGTCAATCCTAGGTCTATCTGCTGCATAGATTTCAGCTTTCACCTGCAACATCCCTCAGTCACCGATCGCCACCCCTGAAAGGAAAAGCCTTGTGAAGATTCTGAAGGCCGCAACGACCTCAATACCTTGCCCTAAGGAGTAGGCCTGCGTGAAAGGAAACCCACACCAGAAAACGACGTGCATGAAACCCCTCGTTTTACTCTTTCCTCCTCCCTGTCTGCCGTGCAACTCAAGAGTCCACTGAAAATGTTCCCGAGAAGAAAAAGGGTGGGTGCCGATACACAATGGTACATTTACATACAACGCGTTCATCGCCGCAGTCACGGCGCCAGTAAAAGTCAAAACTCCCCAAGCAAGATTTCAGTCGTTCATCCACGCCGCGAGCCTCCCGCCGCCGACCCGCGCGGCGAAGCGCAGCCCCGTGGAGCCCATGGGGAAGTAACTGACGAGGTACCAGACCAGGGCGACGAGCTGGACCATGGAGGATAATAAGGTGAGGATGGTGCTGCGGAGCTTGGAGAGCCGAGGCGGATTAGTAAAGGACTTTGGGGATGTACACACTTTCTGTCTGTCGTGTGCCGGGAGTTTTGTGATGGGAGGGCAGGACTTCGTATCGCTTGGCTTTGTAGGCCGAAGACTGAGCAACGGATAGCGATAGGATGTGTGTGGGTATGTGCAGTAAAAGGATTGTACATGTTCAATGAGACTTGCTCGGGTAATGCGAGGGAATGGCAAGACAAAATAATGCAAGGCATGTGAAGAAAGAAACGGACTCACCCCGATGGCGAACCAAAGCGTCAACCCGATACTCCCAAAGTAAGTGGCCGTGAACGGCAGTCGCTCCTGCGAGATGAGGTGACGGGCTGGATAGAGATTGCATGAGATCAGCGAATGATGGCAAGATGTGGATGGGACGTGATGGTCGGGTCGATCGATGGTGGCGCAAAACGCCATCCGAGATCTGGCGCGAGACCAACAAGCGATCGATGGACAAAGATATTGTGGGGAAAAAGATTGGAGGGGATGGGTGTCTTTGCTTACCGTACACCATCGGGCCCATGAGGACGGCCCATGAGCCCAGGAATAGTGCAGACGCCATGGACCATCTGACCACACACACGTTAGCGCGCAAACCATGGTCTCAGTCTGGGTACGGGACACATAAGGGCGAAGATCGATGGAGAGAGAGAGGGACAATCATGATTGTATGACTCGAGAATGGTGTCCGATGGTGATGGTGGTGGTGGTGGCGAGAAGCAATAGCAAGGGAAGAGATATGGAAGGGCAGTAAGGTGAGGTCAAATGATGGGGGGTTCCGGCACTCACGCGCCGAGATGATCTACGTGCGCAACTGGAAGTGAGTGCGAAGTGCGCCCCGTCTGCAGCGGGCAGGTCCGTGCAGGCATGGTCAGGCGGGCGTTCCCACTGCAGCGTGCATGAGGTGGCGAAAAGAACGTTGAACGGATCATCCCCCCCCCAACCCACCTTCGCGACCGCGTGGCTGAACACTTGCAGCCGATATTGCCTTCTCTCGTTCGCGGTGATGTTGATGATGATGATGATGATGATGATGATGATGATGATGATGATGATGATGCGCCCATTGTTGAATGGATGCAGGAGGGATGCAAGATGACTGTGCTAGTAGAGAGTGGAGGAAGGAAAGTCGAGGGAATGGATGAGAGAAAGACGTACAAGATGGCGAACTTGCGCGGTCCTTTGACCGGGTTGATGGTGAAGAGGGGAAGCAGCGTGAAGCAGAGGACGAACAGAGCGAGGGCGGCCAGGTTGAGGCCGCCGAAGATGAGCAAGCGATCCCATCGACTTACTGCCGGCACCCGTTAGCAATGACGCTCGGCGCAACAGTTGCTGGGTGGTGTAGTAAGGTCATGGGAGCTTTTGAGAGCGAGTGCAGAATAGGATGTGCACATCTCATGCATTTGAGCAGTAGGGACGCAGGAACCTCATAGTGTTTACAACACTGGTATGTGCGTGTGGAGGGGTGTGGGGTGGTCTGCAGGGCGCAATGTCTCGCATGCTTGACCAGGCTACAGAGTAGGCCGGCATATGCGCGCAGACCCACCCAAGCAAGCCTTTGTTATAACGTAGGAGAGTGTGCTGCCGGTTGGAGATGTCTCATGAAGCGGGGAGGTCGTCCGAGACTTACGCGCAAACCAGCCCTCCTCTTCCTCCCTCCTCGTTCGCGCAGGTAGCGGTGCGCCGGGCGCCTCGCCCTCCGTCGTCGGCAGGCGCAAGCTGCCTTGGTCGCCGAACGGACTGAGCTGCTGCAGTCGGCCCAGGACCGAGGTCTGCGACTGCCTGGTGGTGCTGACGCTCGCCGGTTGCTGCTCGCGGCGTGACCAGCCCAGGCTGTTCATGCTGTCTCGGAACGATGACGAGGCCATGGTGACCGGGAAGCGCCCGGGCTCGAGACGATTGTATTTGCAAGAAAGCGGGTATATGGGAGTGATTGAGTGTGGGTG
>Ga0268244_10000667_pt1 | contig 13465 bp, 9 predicted proteins | sample AgamicMgSfe_FD_200258 | JGI IMG/M metagenome (GOLD analysis project Ga0268244, IMG submission 200258) | Agave microbial communities from Guanajuato, Mexico - Mg.Sf.e (v2) (version 2) | ecosystem: Host-associated > Plants > Phyllosphere > Phylloplane/Leaf | place: Guanajuato, Mexico | collected... | reverse complement strand
TGGCAGCTTCGACGATTGCAGAACTTGTTCAGCCTCCGCGCACCCCTGTAATTCATACAGTGGTGTAAATTTCTCATTTACGACACTCCCGGATAACGCACCACTGATGTCCTCTTCTGCCTGGCCGATCACCACTTCGTCACAGCCCGGAAAACGACTCCAGCTGTCGTCATGTGCTACTAATGGCCCTTGGGTGGGAGCGCAGCTGCTACTCCGGCCATGGGTTGCTGCCGTCCAGGACTGAATAACGGCCACGCATGCACGCACCCAATTACAAAATGGCCAGGCAGGTACAGCCCATTTGTGATATGGATGCATGTCGTTCCTGCCCTTGCAGTTGCCTTTCGAGGTTATCATGCTGGGTAGACGTGCAGAGAGATGATGATAGTTTGAAATCAGCTATGAGCAACCAAGTACGGTGGCAATGGCATGAGAGAGCTATACTGGGAACAGCAGATCGCTGGGCGTGGTACAGATAAAGATGGCGCTGTGGATCTCTAAAATCAACGTGAAGCTCGTTGCAAGCCCATGAATGGAGAAGCGCGTCCTTGGACCCTGGGCTTCGAAGGTGAAGGGAATACTCCCAAGGTGGAACAAAACTTCGGGTCGAAGCGTAAGGTTCAGCCCTTAGACCTGAAGCTCGATGATCGCCCAGTGCAACCTCATGATATTCCACTTTGAGCGAACAAGTATACCGGTCTTCCATCGCCTACCAACCCTTCAACGGATCTTCTAAGGTCGTCTCCGGCACTCTGACGAATAGATGCTGCCAGAAAACGCCGGCGATATCGCGCAGCTGTCTTACAAACGTCATCCTGACACGCTTCGCTTCAACATTCTGCAGCCATCGATCGGGCAGCCGTTCCTCTTCGTAGAACACAGTGATGTCCTCGACGTTGATGTGTTGCCCGAAGGTCTGCAAGAGGACACACGTCTGGCTCCACATCGTGATCCACAGCGCTGGATCGCGGAAAAAGCTGACGCCTGCGCCGTGGCCAGCCTGCTTCTCCTCCTTGTCTCTCCTGACTCTCGTCCTCGCCAAGCTCTCCATAGTGATGGGTCCTCCCTCCGCATCCGCCAGGAAGGCTTTGAACATGGCGGGCTGGAAGGTATAGTTGTCGCCTTGTCGGTAGTCAAGTCGAGTGAACGAAGCGTCGTGTTCGATGGCGTTGTGGCGGCGCAAGTCTCTAAGTGTGAAGGTGCCATCCTTCCTGATCACTGGCTTCACGATGCTACAAAAGATGTCCGCGAACAGAACGGAGCTATTGCCAGCAACGATCAAGGCAGCTTTGAGATGGGCAGGGGTGATGTTGTTGCCATCTCTTGGCCTGTGGGCTTACGTTAGACCAATCCACAGTCTTGAACACCTGCCCTGGGGATGAGGACGTACAGGTAATTCTGGTTTGCCAGAGCGTTCAAGAAAGGACATGGTGAACGTTGGGACTCATGGCCCCGAATGTATGCGTGGTCGGCTTCCTTGATGGCCTGTATCTCCGCGTTTGGTGTGCTCTTGAAAGGGTGGGTGATGGGATTGATGAAATGGAACCAGCTGAAACCGCCCATGTTGCGCGTGAAAGGCGCTGAAAGCCTCTTTGTTCTATTCTTCAGGATATGTAGGAGGTGGAAAGAGCGGCCAGAGACGTCCGATAACTTGTAACGTACGATCGCTCACCGAAGACTGGATAAGAGTGGAGTATACATACTTTGCCAGCTGGGACAATCGAACGCGATTCCCCTAGGGGCTGGCTTGAAGTGACCAGATCCTCGCATCTCCCATTAGTCGACGCTTACTAGATGCTGTGGCTGCTGACTGCAGCATGTCACCGGCGACGTGGGCGTCCAATCCGATCGTTTATCAGCATTCAGCTGGTGACTTGTTCGTCGGATGGGGTTGTCAGGCAGGATGCCTTATTTTCAGCCTCGGGCTCGATCAGGCTAGACTATTTCTTCTTCGGGACACCCGACTCCATTCTACGCCTCTCTTTGGTCTTTTCCACACCACGTATAGACATAACACACCCTCGTTGATAACATGTTGTAGGTGCAATCATCTACCTTGACATCGCAAGCGCAGGGATTACATGCGAATCTGATTAACATAATTGCCCTGGTCGGTTCTTGCTCGAGCCTGGCGTACAGGCTGAGGCGCGCCTTTACGCTATGTTCAGCTGCGCTGCGTGTGTTATTACTGGCTCGCAGCCAATCCGATACTTTTCTTACAATACGATACCTGAGCACATGCCACTGAGCTGCTCTTACGCCTTGCGGCGGCGGCTTGGATGAGATCCTTCAGAGCTGAAGGGCGTAAGGTAAGCAACCTCGTCAATCCTCCGAACTGTCAACCTTTGCTTTCCTTTATCTTCTTCCGCTTTCCTTTATTCATTCGTTCTAGCAAGGCGTTGGTGCTCTTCAGTCTCGTTTCATCATGGTTGACCAAGCCGATGCCGTCGAGCACGGAAACTACTCTGTCAAACTCTCCCTTTTCCAGAACACTGCTGTCAGCCTCTTCAAATGGGTCAACAAGTACATTGCCTGGCACAAGCTGCCAACTCTGGTCGGAACATTCAATCTACTTGCGTTCCGCTACGAGCTCCGTGCCAACAATCTCTACGATGGCTATACCACCAAATCAGCTCAGGGAAGCGAAGCGGTAGAGCCTATGACAGACAAGCGCTTCCTTACAGCACGCAACTCCGACGGCAAATGGAATAGTCTCGAAATGCCAAAGATGGGATGCATCGGCATGCGGTTTGGCAGGAACATCCCAAGACAGATGGCGAAGAAGCCGACTGAGGAAGACATGTTTTCACCCAACCCGAGGCTTGTCAGTGATACGTTCATGAAGCGAACCGCGGATGAGTTCAAACCTGCCACTACACTGAACTTGTTGGCGGCGGCGTGGATCCAGTTCCAAGTCCATGATTGGTGCGTGATATAACTGGCTTTACCAAAACAAGACACGTCGGGATTTTACTGATCTTTATCTGTCGTAGGTTCTTTCATGAGCAGGTTCGTGTCAGAAATCCGGGGCAGAAGATGAACTGCGTGTCCTCGGCGCTGACAGCGACTCAAGCAAACGACCAACGATTATCACGTTCCCCTTCCTCTAGGTGACGATTGGCCAAGCCGAGACGGCAAGATGACGGTACCGAGGTCGCAGCCCGACCAGACTCTCAATGCTTCCGATGTTGCCTGTCCGGGGTACAAGAACACGCAAACTGCTTGGTGGGATGGCTCGCAATTGTACGGTGCTTCGGAGAGCATAACCCGGGGACTGCGGACCAAACACCCTGATGGCAAACTCGAGCTCAAAGAAGACAGTAGAGAGTCTTTCCTGCCTCGGGATGGTGACACAGGTTTACCGCTAACTGGGTTCAACAACAACTGGTGGATTGGTCTGGAGATTTTGCACACGGTCTTTGCTTTAGAGCACAATGCCATCTGTGACAGACTCCGAGCTTCTTATCCACGGTGGACAGGGTACACGTTTGAGCTTTCCTGTTCGAAATGACGATGGTGTTTCGCTGACAGCGTTGTAGCGACCAGATCTTTGACAAGGCTCGACTTGTGAATGCCTGCCTGATGGCCAAGATCCACACCGTCGAATGGACACCCGCCATCCTTGCACACCCCGCTTTGAAAGTTGCTATGAACATCAATTGGTGGGGACTCGTTGGCGAAACACTGACCAAGCTTGTTGGCCGTATTGGTTCGGACGAGCTCGTGAGCGGCATCCCAGGTTCTGGGGTGGATCAAGACGGCGTTCCCTACAGTTTGACCGAAGAGTTCGTCAGCGTGTACCGGATGCATACTCTGATCCCAGACAACGTTGCCTTCTTCGACGCAGCGTCTGGGAAACACGAACGGACCATCCCTATCCAGGACCTTGTGTTCCAAAAGGCACAGGATCCGCTGAACGGCGGCGTCACATTCGCAGATGCCTTCTACTCGTTCGGGATCAATTATCCTGGGGCGATCACGCACAATAACTACAGCAGCTTCCTGCGCGGGCCGATGGATCCTGGCGACGGTGTGGAGCGAGACATGGCGACCGTGGACATCCTGCGTGATCGCGAACGGGGTATTCCGCGGTACTGCGAGATGCGACGACTCCTGCACATGACCACCCCAGCATCGTTCGTGGAGTTGACAGGCGGCGACATCGAGCTCGCCAACAAATTGGAAGGCGTGTACGAGGACATTGAGAAGGTCGATCTACTGGTCGGCTGCCACTGCGAGCCACTGCCCAAGGGTTTTGGCTTCAGCGATACCGCCTTTCGGGTCTTCATTCTCATGGCGAGTCGCAGACTGAAGAGCGATCGATTCATCGCGGGCCAATTTGACAAGGAGACATACACGCCGGAGGGTCTCCACTGGGTTCAGCATACCACCATGAAGGACATCTTGGGCAGGTAAGCGAGGCTTCCCTTGGTACTGGTCGGGGTTGGGCACAGCTGATTATGAGTGTAGACACTTTCCTGAGCTCAAGGTCACGCTCGAGCACAGCAACAATGTATTCGCGCCGTGGACGCAAATGCCGGCGAGTAAAGCGTATAAGGGAAGAGAGACCAATGCTCCGGCCATGAAGTAGGTAGGATTGGGGTTTGGGGGCTGGCACGTGGCTGGGTGCTGCGTTTGCTTAGTCAGGTCTCCGCAAGACGGGAACCTCCACTTGACTGTATCGCACAAGTCTGCAGCCTTTCTCTCGAACAACATACATCTCTACCAGACGATAAGACATATCCAATGCGGAACACATGTACATGGTGGTCTTGATTCGTCACATCTCGTGCGGCTGTGCTCGATCACCGTTGGGCTCGCCGAACCGGCAGCGCTTACGGCCACAGGTACTCTCGAGCATTGATCCAATCGGCATAATGTAGCCCCTACATGTATGCAAGACCCGCCACTCCGTGGAACGGGGGGCGAGAGCATGCTAGTATCGCAGTAGCTCCGCACGAGGGAGCCTCGCAGCCAAAGGTTGAGAGTATGCGCTCGTCTCGTTGTTCAGTACCCATTTCTTACTTCTCACTCCTCCCCCCTCCTCCCACAGAAACACGCTGCCAGCGACCCTTTCACTAGTACTTATGGCAGTATGCTACTCGTCGGACAGAGAACCGAAACTCTACAATCGTCATCCCTAGCGTCGATCGAATGAGCGTACCGGAAGCGAAAGGGCGCTGTTAGATGTCGAGATGCCGGTCGTGGATGCCTCCTGTGCTATATGCGCCCGGCCGTCCCCTCCCGAGTGCCCTCACGAAAGTGAGCGTCTGTCGCTGGCAACCGACCAAGCCATGGCTCGCTGGGCTGGCGTGCAGCAGATACGGTACGTTCGGGCTGCCCGTGAGCGACGACTACTTCCCGCGGACGCCCAAGCTCATCCGCTGATACATTGCCCGGCTCGATAGGGAGTGGGTGGTGGTCCACGCCCGCAATCAGATCATTTCCACCTTCAACGCCCTCAAGAGCGCGCGTCACCAGCGACTCCTCCAGGATTTGCAAACCATACCTTGCTACACGCTCTACATGCGTTGGCGGGGCAATCCGCCCCTGCCAGCGGATCAGCTGCACATACTGCACTCACGAATCCAGCAAGCGAATGCTTACTACAAAGCTGGTATTGATGAGGACTGGCGCCAGTCCTGCTTGCGCTACCCCGAGGTGTTGGATTACTTCTTCGGGCTCGTGGAGTTCAGCTTTCCGGATCCGGGGGATGCGAGTGTGCTCGATCCGAGGTTTGGTGTACCTTTGAGGGAGGTAAGAAGAGTCAGGTCGAGGAGGCAAAGTGTGGATGAGGGAAGCACGAGAGGACACCGGAAAAGGGATAAGAGAGGCAGGACGCCGCTGCCAACGGCTCCCATGGTACCCAGGTGATGATCTCGGACTTTCATCTCTTGGAGCTCAACCGGGTATTGCGGAGTAGTGCCCTGGCGTGGTTTGAGAGCTGTAACTCGGTGACAGTAGAGACGTCCGCACACCGGAGCGAGCGCAGCAATCTCCAGATCGGCCAACAGCAACGAGGTTGATCAGCAACGTTCCGCCAACAACGATACGCTGGAAATACACATGGTCTTCAACCATCCAGACCGTTTGACACGTCGCAATATTCTACAATGATAAGCCTACAATTCGGTCCACATCCTTCACTCCTCCTCGGCTTTGTCATCAAGGATCATGAGTCTCGAGCCTTTCTTCCGCAAGGTCGTAGTGCTTTTCTGCGCAGCCAACCACCTTTCCAATTCGGAGATCGTCCTGCGAAGTGTCGTTAGCCGGGATCCGCAAGCACAAGCACACGAACGACTTCTCGCGCTAGAAAGACTCACGTACAAGATGGGAGGTCAAGAACATGGTCAAAACACTTACTCTTTACGTGGAAACGCAGTCTCAATCGCCTTCTCCAGGTCTTCCTGCTCAGAGCTGATCGCACGGCGGTCGCGCGGTGGGTAGAGCGAGGAAAACTAGATCGCGGTCAGTACCGAACCATGTCACCAACACGGTACAGAATTGGGGATGAAGGCTAGGCCAACGATTCGAGTGCGGCGTACCTGAGTCATGGGACGTGCTTGCGCGACCTGCACTTCGTGACCACTGTACATTGATTCGGTATCATCACTGCCGGCCCCACATTCGCTCTCGTAGATGATAGGGATGGCCGGCCTAGTCTTGAAAGGATGAGAGCGACCAGGTGACTGCTGCTTTGCGCGCAGCTCTCGCATCACGCTATCACTGAAATCCGATTCGGGCAGTTCAGGCCGCCAAATGCCGGCATGACCTGCGGACTCCGTTGACAAAGCCACATCGGGTGCGATGGGCACTGAACTCGTTGTGAACTTGGCGATCTCATCGGCAGAATGCAGCTCCGGGTGCTGCGCCATGTGGTTGTTGCCGATGTATGTCCAGAACCGGTTCGTCTTCCCACGGAGATTGCTCCCAGTGCTCTGATGGCTCAAGGCGATGCACTCACCGAGTGATAGCCTCGAAACCGTCGAAGAGAGCCGCGACTGTGTCTCTTGCCACGAGTCTTCGCTGCTGTTGCTTGACTTACCAAGACCCGCCGGACCATTCAGGGAGACTGTGTCGGCTTCAGAAGAGCCTTTCGTCGCAGGGCGCTGTAGCGGTTCACGCCAGGTGTCCATGCTCGGTCGACTCGGTTCACGCAGGGTGTCCATGCTCGGCCGGGGCGGCTTTCTGGTGTGGGTTGCTTTGGGCTCGCCCACTAGGACACGAGGGAACCCGCTGATCAGAAACCCATCCGGTTCCAAGCCATCGTGTGGGGAAAGGAAGAGGGTGATGGAGGTGGGCTTCGTCTCGTCTCGCAAGGGGATGGAGATGTTCGGCAGGCCGAAGACAGCACCGTCGGTCATTTCTCCAATGATGTCCTTCGCCACTGTTACTTTGAACGCCGAATCGCTCTGCTCCATGTCCGGCCTGATCAGGAAGTAAGGCTCGAAGTCTTCCCTTCGCTGCTCCTTCAAGACCCTTCCCAACGCACACATTTCCACGCTGCCATCGTCGAAGCGACACGCGATCGAGCCGGTGCAGACCTGCTCGCTCTTGTGCGCGATAGCTTTCGTTTGCATGTCGAAATAGAAGGAAGAGGCGACCAGTCGATGTGCCACGTTACGAAGAGCAGCCAATCTCTCCGGCGCCTGCAACCTCTTCCGCACATTGGCTTGCAACGACTCCATCTCACTCCTGCTATCGGGTGCAGGAGGTTCTCGGTCCAGGTCTGGATTGAACCTGATAAATCGCCTCGACCTGGCTTCCGATCGATCACGGACGGCGTACTGCCTGAAGTCCGCCCAAGCGACTTCCGCGTCGACCACATCGTCGATGCGCCGCGAGCGCCATCTCCCGAAGACCTTGCGTGCCTTTGTCGTTGTCTCGCCGGGCTTGGGAATGGTGCTGGCCGCACTATCTTTCAGCCGCTCCGAGAGTTTCTGTAGCACGGTGATCCTGTTCTGACCCGTGCCAAGGGAGAGGAACAGGTCTGGCTCACCCACATCTGGCCATATGAGCCTTCGTTCCCTGTCGGCGATGAAGGCGGGGTTGGCGCACCGCAGGCTACCATCCAGGTATGTTTTGCTGTGGAAGTTGAATGGACGGAAGTAGCTGGGCGTCGCAAGAGCAGCAGCTACACTCTCCCAAACCTTCAACTCCATCTCCGGTTCGTGTGGCCTCTCGAAGGAGTAAGCGGGCAATATGTCCTCCGGTCTTCGATAGCTGGCCAGTAGCATCTGTTCGCGTCCAGTGACACTCGTGGAAGTCAAGGCGACACGTGATCCATTTCGCAAGTGACTAGAGAACCCGAAAAGGTCGTCTTCTTCGCCGAAAGTGGTCTTCAGCGCCTCGTAAAGAGGTTTCGTCTTGTACTTGGAACCGCTGCCGAAGACATGAGCCAGCTGGTTGATGAGGGGGACATGAAGCCTTGGGGTGAACGCGTGATCACACAGGGCGCAAAACATATCAATGCACGAGTCGACAGTCCGGTCCTTGAGCGAAAGCGCCACGCCGAGCATGCCGCCCGTCCCGGTCCCGACGATGAGGTCAAAAAATGACTGAATAGGAAGGTAGCCACCAATCGACAGCTCGATGGCCCGGAGGACTTCCAGCTGCACAATACCTCGGATGCCGCCGCCGTCGAGGGCCAGAACTCGAACGCCTGCGCCTGCGGGCTTGAACTTGATAAGTGTGGGCTTCGCCCATCGGGTCGCCTCTCGGTGTAACGGACAATAGGGCAGTGAGACGGTAGACTTGGCTTGCGTACCGTAGGCTTTGACGCAAGCGGTGCAGAGGACGTGGCCGCACGGTAGCGGGTGCTCGGGTACATCCATAAGACAGCAGAAGCAGGTCGAGTGGCTGCGCACGCCCGCCGCAGGACCAATAGACTCATAGAAGTGATTGAGATATTCGAGATGCAATTCCAAAGCGATCCGCTCTTCCGGTATTGCTTGAATGTTGTCGATCTTGGACGCTTGGTCGAGCTCGTAGGAGAAGTCGCGGTGGATGAAATCGATCGCGGCCCGTAATCTATGTACGAAATGTCAGCTGAGACTTGATTCATGCAAGCAATGCTGATGTGGCGATTCCGTCCCGAGACGACGCCGTAGCGCGGCTCGCGACACTTATCACGCCCAACGTTCCATCCCATCGTATACACAAGGGCGCTGAGCTGCAGGTACAACAAAGCTGCGCTCGGCAACATGTACATCTCAATCCATCATGTTCATGACAGGTCTGAAAGGTAGCTTCCACAGGCAGATGGCGCCAGCCCGACAGCTTGTAAGTGGATCTCAATGACCACCGTGTCTCTCCGATTCTGGGCATAGCGCTGCAAGAGTACCCTTGCTACCCCTGACACATGCGACTTCACGGGTTGACTTACTGGGCTTTCCACTCCTGCAAGAAACTGCCATCGAACGCGGCCTCGTAGTCGCCCGCCGCGATAATGCCATTCTCGTCCTGGTGACCTTTGGGCTGATGCCGGGCTCTCACCAACATACACCGCCGCGTGCCGTCCGGGTTGACATAAGAGCAGGGATAGTGGAGCTCGAGGTACTCTCCCATGGCATAGTCGAAGAATCTTTCGTAACTCGCGAAAAGCTCATCCACCCTGCCCTTCCGGAAGCGGGCACAGTCCAACAGAACGCAGGAAGGAAGCATCAAGCTTAGCTTCTCGAACATCCAGGACACACGATCGTGTTCGTGGCTCGGTTGCTGGGAGCTGATGGTGGTGCAAAGTTGGAGAATATGACCTAAGATAGCGAGTCGTCAGTACATGTGTCGCTCGAATCGCGATCGAAATGGGTTATACTGCTCACCACCAAAGTCGTTTGGAATGGGGTTTCGTAGAAGTGAAATTTGCATGAAGTCAAAGGGGACGTCGAGATACGCGGTAAAGTGATCGAAACCGCTCTGGAGATACACGTTCAGTTCGTCAGCGTCGGTGAGCATGCGTGCTCGTCGTTTCATACGGAAGGACTCTTCGCAGTTTCTTTTGATCATCCCGTGGAGTTTGCCGATTTGTGCGTTGATCGTCATGTACCGAGGTTTGCTGGGGATCCGAACAACCTTGAAGGTGCTGTAGTACCGTAGGATGAGATCCTCTACGGTGTAAATGTGCTTGCCCAATGATCGCCAGTGCTCCGCCATCTCCCTAAAGCGTGGCACGCCTTCCACGTCGTCGAGAGCGTCCTTGACGGAAGAGAGCAGGCTTTGGGTGGCAAATTCGATACCCCACTCTCGCTCGTCCACGCCCGGATCTGTCCCATTGAGCGCAACGATGCAATGCGGCAGAGACGGTTGGTTGATGGACTTTTCCAAGGCAGCGACACCCCACTCTAGCAGCTTGGTGAGCACTGCGGATTGGAACGTCTTCGCGTTCCGGAGGACGAAGACCACGCAATCGGAGAACGTGTATAGCAGTCTGGGGTAGAGTGTTGTCACAGCGTACTCTCTCTGCCGAGATTCCTCTGTGTTTGCCCACTCGATGGGTCGGATGTACACGCGATCAAGATTAGAGGAGCCTTCTTCGGTCTCGTCTGACCGTGCTCTCCGCCGTGACCTCGCACCAAGTGGGATGCGCTCGCCGCCCTCGAAGCCCTCGCAGTCAGCGTAAAGGATCGGAAGCTGCTCTGCGTATGTGGCTGGGTCCGCGTAGAGATGGACATCCCCGGAAGTGGGCACAGTGTCATTCACGACGCTGCCAACGACCGGCGAAGGAAACGTTGACCGTTTATCGGGGTCGACACTATCCGGATTGTGATTGATAAGCATGTTGATTAGTGTAGATTTACCTGCGTTTGTGACCCCAATGAACGAGACAGTTTGCGGATAGCGGCTTCCGAGACCCTCGCGAGGTGATATGCTCGCCATCAGTGTGGCATAACGACCATAGTCTTCAAAGTTGGGCCTGCCCGTGGAGTCCCGAGTAACGCCGAACCATTTCGTGTCCTCGTCGGCCTTGTGAAGCTTCTGGATCTCCTCTGATCGCTTGGTAGGATTTAGAATGGATTTTAGCCTCTGCACAACGAATGGGTCGGTCTTCTCATGGGGCACCCCATCGCGCCCTTTCTTCTTCGGTCTGTGAGGACCTTGCTGAGGCCAGCAGTCACTGGATAGTAAACGTCAGACGTAAACTTTGCGCTGCGAAAATCGGATCAAGAGGAGTGAGACTGCTCGTCGCCGGCATTGCAAGACAACCTTATCCGAACAAAAAGCCACTGTACAGATCACCCGCGCGATGTGACAACGACAGCGCTAGAGACTCGACGGGGTCTTTCGGCGTGCGATGGCAAGATGAACATACCTGCAATATGAGCTATCGCAGTCCACGCAGTGCCATATCGGCGGCCGAGAGCCGCCGCAGCGATCGTCCTCGCACTCCCCGGCCGGACCTTCACTGCTGGTCGACGCAGAGTCCTCGTCCGTGGGATCCGGCTTGACAGTCATGTCCTCCCCGTCGAGCGTGCGCCGCCCGATGGCGGTCCTGCGCCGCTCTTGTTGCTTCAAACCGTTCTGGGGTTGCAAATGTGACTTGTATGATTGCGCGCGATCACGCTAGCAACGATGCGTGTATCTAGCAACAAGTAACTGGGATGTACGACTTTGATGACAATAAGAGAACATGATGCCTACATGTAAAGGTACGGGGGAGAGGAGAGGGACATGGCTAGTCCAATTGCCGGCGCTCTCGTTGACGGCACGGGGCGTGTTTCGCGTGAAGGCAAATGGACACCGCGGCATACTAGCAGCGTGCTGGTGCATGTTTCAGGCTTGAGCCTTACTGCTCAGTGCTCATCATCGCAGAGAGCCGCCCTGCTAGACGGTTCTGAGTGCTGAGCTGTGCCTTCTATCAGCAAAAACGATTCCATTTCGATGGGCTGCCCACAAGTGGAGCGTCTCAATCTCTCGAATGTGACGTGGTCGTCACAACAATGAGCAGAGGCACACGGGTGACTACCGAAGTCTGATGGTTAGTCGTGGTCTGCCGAGGTCAAAGCAGAAAACTCCGTACAGGCTATAGCTTCGTAGTAGTTCATACCATGTACCGGATTTTGACTAGACTAAGGGCTAGGTGTTTGTCTCTAGACTGTATTTAGTGTCTTATCATACTTTGACTAAGCAATATCACTATATAGTACTATTGATATTTACTGATTTTAAGACCTTATCTCATGAACTTTAAGTTTCAATCTAAACATAATATAGTAAGATTAGTGATCTCTTTTTGTTAAGGGATATATACAAAGTACGATATCTCGCAGCGTATAGAGCTCCTTTTCCAAACAATTAGTTAAGGATAAGACTAATTGCTACTTTCCTTCTAAGCGTTATATATGCCTAGTAATATTCTCCTATATACTAAGCCCTTAGCTATAGCTACATATACCTAAGGACTAGTCTACCAAGTAGCTGACTAAGCCCTCTAGTAATAACTACCTCTCCCCTTCCTAGGGGCTATTCTTAGACCCTAGTAATATATTAGTATATATATGCTACTAGGTTATAGGTAGTACGCATATAGAATATAGGCACTACCCTAGCATTCTTATACTTAAGGTAGGAATTTGAATTCTATAGTATATATAGGCATGCTAGAATGTTACTCTACGCTAGCGTAGCCTATATATACTAAGCGTAGCGTTTCCTAGTGTTATAATGTAGGGTCTATTGTTATTTACAAAAGCTAGCTATACGCCCTTCGCTCTTAGTTCTTATAATAACAATAATAACAAGTATAATAATAGTAATAACTATAGTAACAATTATAGCGCCCCTCCTACTCTACCCTTATATACCCCTTACTTCTTCTAGTATGTCTACTTCCTTGTCGCTAGCGCTAGCTCTAGCTATTCTTAATGTCCTAGAGAATATAACTATATCTACTACTAGGATTTGTAACTACCATATGCTATATTTCTATAAAGACCTTAAGAGTATATAGCGCTTACAATGCTTATGCTTTCCTCTCCTATCTTTTGTACAAGACTCTAGCTAACCGCTTACTTCTTTTTAGATGTTACCTATAATGCTAGATTTAGTAGCCTTAAGAGTAAGTATTAGCGCTATAAGCGCTATAACTACCCCTATGTTAAGATTAAGCCTACTATATATCTATACATAAACTATATACTATATATACGCGAGTCGCTTATATATCGTATTGAATATAGCAATTTGGCTAAGAAAATCGCCTCTACTTGTTACCGCGCGCGCATTGCCTACTAGTTACTTATAAACGCCTTTATTACGGCAGGTCCTAGTTTATTACTAACCTAGTCTACCTTCACCTTATAGTCGTATACCTTCTATCGACCTAGTCGTTACTAAACTAGTATATATACTAGTTCACAGTTAGGAGTAGGGCATTACCTTATGGTTGTATACCTTCTATCGACCTAGTCGTTACTAAACTAGTATATATACTAGTTCATAGTTAGGAGTAGAGCGACCTAGGATAGTA
>Ga0268244_10000666_pt1 | contig 13465 bp, 13 predicted proteins | sample AgamicMgSfe_FD_200258 | JGI IMG/M metagenome (GOLD analysis project Ga0268244, IMG submission 200258) | Agave microbial communities from Guanajuato, Mexico - Mg.Sf.e (v2) (version 2) | ecosystem: Host-associated > Plants > Phyllosphere > Phylloplane/Leaf | place: Guanajuato, Mexico | collected... | reverse complement strand
CCCTCCCGCAGACTCGCCACAACCTCCTCCGCCCCTTACAACCTCACCCAAGACATCACGACCGTCGCCTGCGACCTCGCCGGCGGCAGCCTCTCCGCCACCCAAGCCATCTGCACCGGCCGCGCCGCCATCTCCAACGGCACCCAAAGCACCACGACCCTCTCCGGCAGCGCCATCGCCTACGTCCCCGTGACCGTGACCGCGGGCGCGAGCATGTTGAGTTCTTCCGGCGCTGCCGGGAGCACGACGAGGGCGTCCGCGAGTCCGAGTGCGAGCGCGAGTGGGACGGGAGGAGGGGCGTCGAGCGCGGCGGCGCCATCGCTGATGGGCGTGGGGAGGGAGGGATATATTTTTATTGGGTTCGCTATGGTTGCGCTGGTGGGGTTGTTATGATGACATGACGTGAGAGGTGGCGAAGGGCGATCTTGGTGCACACAACGGAAGTCGAATTTGTAATTTGGGGAGCATTGGGGATCATTGGTGTAAAAATTTGAGGGGATTTGTTTTCACGCATCATACCCCCCTTTCTTAGATAGTTAGAGCATTTGGTATAGTATAGAATAGAATAGAGTCAACGAGGTGGAATGGAAAAAGTAGTGTTTTCGTTACAACAAGAACTCACTTTGCCTGATGACTGAGAGCGCAATTGTACTGAATGAAGAAGCCGTTCGACCATGAGCGGGCAGGAAAGTGGGCTCTCCATTAGCTTTTCTGATAATCAATGAAAAACATGCCTGAGGGTTCCTCAACTCTCCAGGCGCGGTAGCCACGGGTAAAGAAACGGCAACCGCCTCTCTCTCTCTTTTCCCAATGGTGATAACGAAGAACGTGCAGAAGTCTGTGCTTCCCACCCTCAAAGCTCCTCATCCTCATCCCAACACCCATCCCTCGCCAGCTTCGCGCCCTCCACGCTCGACCCGTCGGACCGCGGCGACTCCACGCTCGAATTTTCGTCCTCTTCATCCTTCTCCTCCTCCTCCTCCGCCTCCTGCTCGTCCTGCATCGCCTGCATCGTCTGCAACGTCTCCACGAAGGTGTCCAGCTCCTCGCACAGCACGCGCGGGTCGTAGTGCGGGCCGTTGGCGCAGAGGTCCATGGCGATGGTGATGGGCGTGTCGAGCCACATGCGTCTGTCGCCGAGGTAGCGGCCGACGGCGTCGTAGAATTTGGCGACGAAGGAGCCTTTCGAGGTCGGAGGGACGGCGACGGCAGCAGGGGTGGTGACGGTGGTGGTAATGGTGGTGGGGTTGTCGTTCTCTGTCATGGCGGGCAGGCGCGCGACGAAGTTTGGCGAGAGGTGAGTGGTGCTGCAGGCGGTGTCGGCGGGGGCCGACGGCTCTGGCACGTCGGCGGTGTTCTCCGCCGGCGAGAGGACGATGCGGGGGCGGGGACGGTAGACCCCCCTGGCCTCGTCGACGAAGTCTTTGTGCTCGGGATAGGCGGTGAGGTACTTGTCGATCTCGGTTTCGGTCGCTTCCTGCACCAGGTGCATCGCTTTGATCGCGAGCTTGAGCATCCACTCGCACCCTTGACGCTTCTCGAAATAGGCGGTGGCGTGCTTCCCGGCCGGCTCCGCGGCGAAAGGCGTGAGATCTTGGACCAGCTGGGCGCGAGCACGTCGCAAGACGGGAAGCCTGTCCGGGTGCTTTCGGTGGTATTGGTCGGACTCCTTGCCCGGGTGAAGAGCGTAGTACATTGCCTTTAATTTGTTGGCCGCGACTTCAATGTCGGTATAGATGGGTGGTGCAGCGATTGGGGTCGACTGGGCCGTCGACCCGAAGGCTGCAGATCGCCTGGCGCGTGGTGGATTGGGAGCGGAGATCGGCGGGTTGACACCGCGGGCGCCTTGGCGTGGAATCTCTAAGCGGACACGGCCGACGAAGCGGGTTGTGCCCGACGCACGCGGAGAGGGAGCGCGAAGGCGGCCTGTGCCCCCGAGCGAGTCGTCGCGCCCACGCTCCGGGAAGCTTGAACGACCTTGACCACCTGGGTGGCGACGTGCTGCCCCGCGGCCACGCATGCTGCTCCCGAGACGAACCGGGTCATGGCTCGATGCCGACGTGCCAGCGAGGCCATTCTCTGCGCGCTCACGGAGCCAGAGAGCGCGTTCTTCGCCGTACCGCATCTCAGCTGCTTCGCGCTCCTCGTCGTAATGACGCTGCTGGGTGAGAGAGGCGCGATGCCCCTGACCGCTGTAACGATTGCTCAGCTGCTCGGCAGCCACATCACGGCCGGCATCAATCGCAGCTGTTCACAGGTGAGCACGTGATCGTGAAAATCCGTTCAGATCGGCGTCAAACATACTATCAAGGTGGTTCCACGCTCTGATTACTTGAGATTGCTCCTCAGTTCCACTTATAGTTTGGTGGACATTCGCGCGGTGGTCATCGATGGCCTTGAGCCTTTCCTTCTGATGCTTCTCTGAATCAGATTGCTCGCCAGCACCCAGCGTCGTCGAGAGCTCCTCACGGCGGCCGGCGCCAAGGTCGACCAGCATGCGCGCCGTCTCAGCGTCCATCTTGGCGGTTCTCGTGGTGTTGACAGCGGGGGTGAAGGAAGTAGCGCAATGAGGTACGAGATTGGAGTGGTAAGTGGTGAGTGTGCGGTCGAGCGAATGTTTGTTTTCACATCCGCCGATAACAAGGAAGGAGCATGGTCAAAGCGCGGGACCACCAATTGAGGAAGGGGCAATCGCCTGGCGCGCTCGTGACGGCATTCACGTGCTCACAGAATAGCAGGCCTTCGATGCTTAAACGGCACGAGCGAGGTGAAGATGGCCTGAGATTCACTTGCGCGGCATGTATGCCATGAGCCCACACGATGGCCGTAGAGTTCCTCGCCTTAGGACGGTAGTTCAAAATGACCACAGGGTCGTGTGGAACAACCTTTCACCGTTGTCGTAAAGTCAATGGTGAGCAAACAGCCAGGCAAGCAGATGGCGGCCGACGAACGGTTGAGAGCGACGCTGTGTGAACAAACCTCCCTGTTGGGAGCGAGCAGAGACGACCGACCAAGCAACTTTTAGGCAACTGAAGCATCAGCGTGCGAGGCGAACGGTCCGCATGTAGCTGTCCACAGGACGTCTTCGATGTCTTCACGACGCTGAGACTCCTCGACTGGCCTTCAATGAAGCGTCCTGCTGTTGACTCGCAGCGCGTATGGGTAACATCTCGATTACGCTCGCCACCTCGCCCCTTATCCATCTCAGCCATGCAGTCTGAGAGTAAAGCAAGAGGGGATTGCTCGCTGTTTGCAGTGCCCAACCTCATCACAGCCCGGCAACGCGGCCTCTGTGTGAGATCCCCTTCATCCCCGTGATCTCACACGGTCTCTTTTGAAACCGACCAAGGGCTTCCACGGTGACGTCGACCGCCCTGCCCGTTGCCCAGGGGGAACGGGTATCCACGGTCATCGGCGGGCGTACAACTGATCCTGAAGCAGAGCTAGCGTGTGATTCGGAACTTGCCACAGCGCGGGAGGGGGAGGTATAAATATTTTCCCCTTTCCTCAAACTTCCTTCTTCCTTTCTTTCTTTCTTCTTCATGCTTAGCCGCCAGTGGCGGTGGCCGGTGCTCACGAATACCGGTCACCCATGGCCCGGTCCACACTCTCTACTGACATGTTGCGACGGGTGTGAAGGGGTCATGCAACCTGTAGCGCCGCGGTTACGTAATTTTTGATGGTCATCCAAACAAACTCTTTCATCAGTTGCTGGGCTACAAGCTCAGCATTGGAGAAGGTGCTCGTGGTGCAGTCTTTGTATGTGTGGTTCGTGTCGTCGTGCTTTATGTGTGACCATATTCCGTCGGTGGGTGTTGCTGCGGGCTGGGTGAGGGAGAATGGCAGCAGTCACGCACAGTTCAGCTAGGCCTGCGCCCATTGTAGCTGCGTGTATCGACAACGTGATGACTAGCACGCCGCCGCTGAGTAGCATCTGTATCGTGTCCCGTAAAGTAGCGTAGTCGATAGAGGCGTGCCGCCGGGCGCTGGTAGGCGAGGTTATGGCCAAATTCTCGCACAATGTTTGTTTTGCTTGAGCCATCCTACACCACAGCACCTTCTCACAGAGCACCGCAGATATACCAGCACCCGCTCCAGACGCGTGAAGACAGTACAGCACACTCGAGAGCGTAAGATAGCAGCTGTCACCGCCGTCGAGCTCGCCGTCAGTCAAGCAGCTAACCGACGCGTAGTCCTTTGCAGAAAACGACCCTTCTCCCCTTGCGCGCGCGACACCAAGAGCACGGCGACAAGCCGAGCGGCGCCACCACCCATCGACAACTCCGGGAAGGCGAGCTCGAGCTGCAGTGAGCGCAGGCCACAGCGACCACTGCACGCAAGAGTCGACACGGCAGAGGGCAATACAAGCGCCCGAGAAGACGCCACCAGCAGGGATGGAGCACCACCACCTGCCGCCACCAGCCTTCCGCGCCCGCCTCGCCGACGAGGCCGAGCAGCGCAATCGCCTCGCGTCGCCCCTGCTGCGTTTGCCCCCGGAGCTCCGCAATCGCATCACCGAGTACGCCGTGACGGAGATTGCGCCCATCACGGTCTCCTCGCGCCGCAGGCTAGACGAGTCTCGCCAGCCCGCGCTCACTCGGGTCTGCCGGCAGCTGCGCCGCGAGACGGTAGAGACTTTCTACCAGGTCAACGACTTCGAGTACCTACTCTGCGGCGCCGAAGCGCTGATGGCTCTGCGACTGAACTGGTACAACTCGATGCCGCCAGCGATCAGGAGCCGTCTCACATTCCTCAGCTTCCTGCTGACAAGAATTTTCGATGCTGCTCTGCGTCCGGATCTAACGCCTTGGCTGTGGGTTGTCTATGGCGATACCCCGTTCTCGGTTCCAGGGTATATCCCGCGGCGCGACGAGTACATTGGGCGTGACCCGCGACCCGTCCGTGAGCGTTGAGACCCAGCGAGGTGTGAAGGACAAGAGTTGAGGCGAAGCATAGGCGGGATCGGACAAGACTTGATTTTCAGTGCTGGCCAGCAAGGCTACACCTGTTTGAACACCTTGAGCAATGCACCTGTATTTGTAGAGTAGGCCTTTTTTCCGTAGCTCAGAACCAGATTCTGCCGCAGCCGTCGTCCGGCACTCGACCGTACCGAGGAGCGGAGCAATAACTGCAGCCTCGCGCCAGCGCGCAGTCGTGATTTGAGAAGACCGTTGATACAACTGGCATGCCGGTCTTCCTTCCCGACGTCGAGCATCGATGCAAGCCTTGCACAAGAAAATAGAATGCAAGACTTTTCAGGCATCTCAGGACTTTGCCAACAGGACCGGGTATCCCATATGCGAATGAAAGGACCACCAGTATACGGATGTTTTCGGCCTGGGCCGAGCTGCATCTGCAACGCCTCAGACGCGGTAGACCTATCTTACTTCGAAGACTCTCGACACTCTGGTCAAGAGCCCACGCCCTAGGACTGCCTAGACAGCACTGGTATGCTGGCTGTACATCAAAGTCAACCCGTTCTCGATGCGGGTCGGAGATGTCTGAGTGCTTCATCGTCGTGCCACAAGCGCACATCCCATCTCCAGACCAAACACTCCGAGAACTCGACTGTTCGGGGAGCCAAGAGCAAGGCCATGCAGCTTCAGATGAACATTGCGTGCATGCCGATGTTGCCCAGGAGTACAGCAAGACACATTCGATGGCACCAGACAATACTCTCCGTCTCGTTCAGGGCAGATCCTTGTGTTGCTTGTCACACACGCCGCAGGGAGTATCATGCTGTCGCCATGAAGTGCACATCTGCGGATGAGACACGACAGCGCGACGTGAGGATACGATGTTCTTCAACGTTCGGGCTCGCTATCCACGGTATTCAGGAGAGCGGAGTTGTTTCGCACGCTGCGGATGGCAGAGGGCGGAGGTCAACTCAGTCCAAGTCTCCAGGATCAATACATCGCCGGGGGGCCCGTTCCAGCTCTGGTGGATTTTTACGAATTTCATGTCTCCATTCGCGACTTCAGTTTAGCAGCCTTGTCTGGCGCGCTGCGACTGGTAACAGTGTGGAAGCAATTCCAACTCAAATATCCGGCCGAAACACGCCGCTGCAGAGGCTCCGAACACGCCAGTCTGGTCGATCTTCTTCAAGGTCACGCTCGCTGTCCATGACCTTCAGAAAGGGGCGGCGTTGTCTCTCTCACGGCGAGTGACAGGATTAGCCCAGGCCATCCCAGCTTGCGCGGTCTCCACTCTACATGCCTCCTCCACCCCAAGCTCTTCACCTGCAGTGCATATCTCTCATACCATGAGGAGCCATCAGGGCGATCGCGTAGCTGGGACAAGCCTGCTCGGATCCATGCTCGCCGTCAATGGCCTTCAGGAGAACAGACTTGTCGCACTCGTCGCGAGTGGCGAAACACGCCAATCTAGTTTGTGTAGTTCTGCATGGCTCCTCGATCCCAAGCTCTTCACCTGCAGCGCATCTCATTCATACCATGAGGAGCCACGAGAGCGCTCGGAACTTCGGCGGACGTCTTCTTGACGCTGCGGCCTCCACGCGGGATGACACAGCCCGTCCCAAAGCGCTGCGAGCGCCTCTCATCGTGCAAATAGCGAAGCTCGCTGGATGGGTGCAGCTTTGCCCACATGTCGTTTTGAGGGTATCTCGGCCGGATGTTGTTGGTGTAGCTCTCTTCGAGGGCTTGTTTGACTGGTCCTTTCGCACAAGATCACTCATCATCCTGGTAGTCAAAGCCGTGCGTGTAGGTCTCGAGACGAGCTGTCCTACTCATCTCGCCGTGCCGCTCCCAGCCGGCGGTGAGCGCGGTCGTCTTCAGACGATGTCGAGGCCGAGTCCGACTCTTGTCCCAGTCGTTGACGGCAAGCGAAGGCCGCCGCGAGGCTGTTGATCCGAGTCTGACGAGTGTCTTGCGAGTGCGGCCGCCAAATTGCGACGAGGGCGTGCAATGTCGATCACTCGTGTCGGGTATGGCAGGAGTGAGTCTGACATGAGTGCATGGCGACGCGAAATGAGCATGCTGCCGCATGCGCGTCAAGGCAACGATAACGTGAAAGGAGTTACCGCCGCCCCCGGCCCACGAGCATTCCTCGTGCATGCCTCATGCAAGGCGTGCTTCGAACGACGCATGTCCCATTGCGACGGTGCTCTTAATGTAATCCATGTGATACCGCTGAGATGTCGTTGCTGTCGCCGTGAGTTGAGACACCGCGACTGTACTGCTGCTGCATGATGGCGTGCTGGCAGTCCGTCGTATGCTGTGTGCTGAGGAGGGCGAACGATGGGACTCGAGATGCAGGAAGGCAACGCGGTGTCACTGTGCCTGCTTCAGGAGCAAGAGCACGAGCACGAGCACGAACGCGTCAAAAGACTAACAAGTGTCAAGAGCAAAGGAAGCCGAGGCCAAGATGAACATGTGTGGGAAGCGAGCGACTGTCCGTCGTGAATGAATGCATGGGCGTTTGCAAGGCGGAAGAAAGGGGAAGGCAACGAGGGACACCAGAACACGAAACCGCCGCGGCCACGGGATATCAGCAGTGAGGGCTCGTGAACGACGCCACCAGAAAGGGAAGGTGACAGAGCCCAAGCCCCTGACACCGTCAAACAACTCCTCCAACATGTTGCAAAGAGCCCACTTGCCATGAGCTCCTCTAGCCCACCGCCCACAACGCATCCCCAAGTGACGAGAACGACGGAGACACCCTCGCCTCGCTGCCGTCGCCCTGTAGACCGAGCCGAAGAGCAGCCGAACAACTATATAATGACACCGCCTAACGGTCCTGTTGCCCGGAAGCATGCCTCCGAGTATGCTTCCGGGCGAAGAACGAACAAAAACAGGTACGTCAAAAACTTTGTGGCTTGGTATAGCGGCAGCAGCTCTCTCTCGGTCCTGGACTCCGGATACTGGATTTCGTGAAGGTACGTAACTCCGGCCCCCTTTCAGTCGTGTTCACTGACAAAAAGCGAAAATCCAGTAATGGGTTTTCCTTCCTCCCGCAAGGAGGTTTCGTTTTGCTCCTCCTTCTTTCAGTCCTCATGCCTTCCTTTTGCCTGTTGAAGACGGATCACCGTCGTGATGGGGCTCGAACCGTGTGCGGTGTTCATGAGGGCCATGTGAGGCCGGCGGAGGGGCGGCGACCTCCTGTAGGTCGAGTATTCGAGTCCGGCCACCAGCCCCTTTTTTGGCGCGAGCCACTGCTCACATCACCCACACCACCCCTTCAGCCTTCCATGATAGCTCAAAATCGAGCTCGTGATGCCTTCACACTCGCAGCACGAGATATCCCTCTTTCACCATGCCCACCGTGTTTCTGACGTTTTCAGAGCGAGTTTAGGTGATTCCCTCGCTGATAGTAGGAATCGAACAGCTTGACTCCGCAGTCACCGACGACCGGCGACGTGACTTGCGTAGTCCACACCTGAACGTTCAGCGACGGCGACCTTGCAGCAACCACTCCATCCACCTTTCACGCGGTCATGCAATCGCACACGCTCACGAACGGTAGGGCTTTGTGATAGCAACGCCTTCCAGTACCGCAGCTCGTCGCGAGATCCTCCCCGCCGTCCCAGCAAGGTTCGCCACCAAGGGTTCGCTCAGCAACCGTGGACACCAGTCTGGCCCACGCCTCGTCCGACTCGGCAGCTCGTCCACAGACCTTTAGCCCGTACGCCGTCCCTCCGCCGGAGGAGAGCTCCCACTTCCGAAGTTGGTCAAGCGACGGCGACGGCCCCAGACTCAAAGTGCAGCCGCAGCCTGGTGCATTGCTCGACTGAGCTCTCGGTAGCGACCGGGATGACCGGACCCCAATGGCACGAAAGAGCAAACCAGGACAAAAGCGACACCGCCAGTGAGAGTTCCCTTCAAGCGACAGCAATACAACGTCCAGTTGGCACCTCGTCCGTATCGACTGACTCTCCACTGCGACCGAGATGATCGGACCCCAATGGCATGGAAGAGCAACCAGACTGCGAGGAACACCGCCTTGCAAAGTCCGCCAACCGACGACGGCGACGGGACACGGAATATCGCCACAGTCTCATGCGCCACTCGACCGGTATGACCGGACCGTCAGCCCACAAAAGAGCAGCCACGCCTTCGATCGCAGTCCACATCTCGCCTCGCGTCCGGGTTCGAACTGCAACAGCACACAATCGATCGCCAAGTGGTCTTGGGGACATCATATTCTTGCAGAGATCCACGAGTTGGCAAAGGGGTAGCCGGGCCCCTGGCTGCGAGAAAGAAGATCGCATTGCGAAGAGATTATATACTATACACAATACATCGCGCTCAGGCGTCCGAGTTCGTAAAAGCGAGCTTCTTCCGCCACTGAAAGAGCTCTCTGTGTCTTCATGTCCTGCTCCCGCGTGTACAAGTGAATGGCATGGCTCGACATGCGTAGAGTATGCGAGCCGTCCACTCTCAACCCCAAAGAGCATCAACAGGAACGGGATAATAAGCCTCGACTCGCTTTGTCTCCCTCCTCATATGCCGTCCAGCAGGGAATCCTCGCGCTCACCTCACACACGACGTGCGAGCCGGTCACTTCGGTTCCCAGAAGCATAGAAGAGAACCGAAGAACAACCTTCGGTTCAGGCAGGCAAGACACCGTTGCTCTAACTCGACCCCCTCCCCCACACGGCATGGAGTCGTATGCTTCGAGTCCGGAGAGTGGGGTTCGAACAGGAAAGGCTCGAAGCGCTGCCAGTATCCACACTCACGTACCGTGCAGCAGGCAGGAATATCCTTACTCCTACCTGACAGGCTCCCACAGCTTTCGAAGCCCTCCGCCTCAGCGTCCAGAGAGCGTAGAGGGAACAGGACCTCGGCCTCCAAGTCCTTTCGTCTCGGTCCTCCCACGCCGTCCGGTAGGATCATCCAGACCCATTTCCATATCTCCTCACTCGACACCCCGGCAAGCACACAAAGACAGGACAGTGTGAACCCCAAATTGCTCGGTTTTTCTGTAGTTGTTCGGCGCCGAGGGTACGATATTCTTGCTCTCTTGCTGGTCCATCCTCTTCTCCATCTCCACTCATCCTCTTCTCTCCTCTCATCTTTCCATCAAGAAGCCTCTCACGAGTCATGATACCCTCGATATTCTACGATTGTACAGTGGCAGGAGAAGAGGAGAGGAGATGGATAGAGTTGTGGTTAAGGTAGGAGTACATGTGTGCATGAATGTACTATGTATGTGTTGGGTCGAAGTCAGACGGAAGGGGGAGGGGAGGAACGGTATGGACCGGACCGTCTGGTACATCTGACCACATCGGGACCCGGGTACGGCCTTCCTTTTCTCTTTCGCATGCGAAGGCAAGGTACAGTGCAGAGATATGGAGGATGGTGTCGATTCGCAGATGTATCGATGGTGCGCCGCTCACATCAATCACTAGGTACCTACTCAACGTATCGCTCTGCGTCTACAAAGTCCGACGGTGCTTGTTGACCCCTTGCACGCGTGATGCCATGTGCAGGTGGAGGAATGGAAGATTTCCGGCGGTGGAATTGTTGGATACTCGAACATGTAGGCACCCGATGTCGGCCGTTCGCCCACCATCACCTCCTCCCCCTCCACATGTGGGCATCAACTTTAGGTGTAGTATGGTAGGTAGGTACCAAAGACCACAACCAATCCCAATCCTCCGATAAGACGTTTCTCTCGTGAGCAACCAAACTCGGACATCTGTCTGACTTTCTCACCGACCGTGGTCCCGTTACCTCTTTCTCCTATCCCGCCCGACCTCCTCATGGCAACCACGCATGTCGCTACGGTACGGCAAGAGAACCTAATGGAACCCGAGTAGTGTGACGTTCCTCTTCTCGTTATCTGGTGCAGAAGTTGCGTGCGGTGGATACACGCACCAGGACGTAATGACTCCCTGTTTATTCTCTCTTCTCCGTTCTTCCTCCTTCTCATCACTCTTGCTCTCTTACACACGCAACATCCTCACACCTCTCTGCCACTGCCTGCCAATCCCACTTCTCTGCAGATACCACAAAACTATCCACCAACATGTCCAACCTTCCCTCCGAGCCAGAGTTCGAGCAGGCGTACAAGGGTAAGACGAGCGGGCATACCTTCACCCTCCATTATCGACAGACACTGAGACCCCGCTCGCAGAGCTCGCCTCCACGCTCGAGAACAGCTCGCTCTTCGAGAAGAACCCTGAGTATAAGACGGCCCTCAAAGTCGCCGCGATCCCCGAACGCGTGATCCAATTCCGAGTCACGTGGGAGAACGACAAGGGCGAGGTGCAGGTGAACCGGGGCTTCCGCGTCCAGTTCAACTCCGCCCTCGGGCCATACAAGGGCGGTCTCCGCTTCCACCCCAGCGTCAACCTCAGCATTCTGAAGTTCTTGGGCTTCGAGCAGATCTTCAAGAATGCGCTCACGGGCTGTAAGTGGGCCCTTCACGAGCGTGGTGCGAGGACGAGTACGCGGCTGACGAGCTCGCAGTGTCCATGGGTGGTGGCAAAGGCGGAGCGGACTTCGACCCCAAGGGCAAGTCGGACAACGAGATCAGAAAGTTCTGCGTCGCGTTCATGCGGGAGCTTAACAAGCACATTGGCGCCGACACCGATGTGCCGGCGGGTGATATCGGTGTCTCGCCTCGTGAGATCGGCTGGATGTTTGGTGCCTATCGCGCGGAGAAGAACCGGTGGGAGGGAGTCTTGACCGGCAAGGGCGGCAACTGGGGTGGTAGCTTGATCAGGCCGGAAGCCACTGGCTACGGTCTCGTATACTGTGAGTTGGGACTGGATTTGCACGTTGGATGTGGGCATGTCTCGCTAATTGGGCGGCACAGACGTCCAGCACATGATCCAATACGCCTCAGGCGGCAAGGAGTCCTTCAAAGGCAAGCGGGTCGCCCTCTCCGGCTCCGGCAACGTCGCCCAATACGCCGCGCTCAAGGCGATCGAGCTGGGCGCCACCATCGTCTCGCTCTCCGACAGCAAGGGCGCCCTCATCGCCACCGACGATCAGGGCATCACCCCGGAGCTGATCGACATCGTCGCCGACCTCAAAGTGAAGCGTAAGCAGCTCTCGGAGCTCGCCTCGAGCGCCGAATACAAGAATAAGTTCAAGTACGTCGAGGGCGCGCGCCCGTGGGTCGAAGTAGGCAACGTCGACGTCGCCCTGCCGTCCGCGACGCAGAACGAAGTCTCGGGCGAGGAAGCGGACAAGCTCATCGCCGCGGGCTGCAAATTCATCGCCGAGGGCTCCAACATGGGCTGCACGCAAGAAGCCATCGACACGTTCGAGAAAGTCCGGCGGGAGAAGAAGGGCGACGCGATCTGGTACGCGCCCGGCAAAGCGGCCAACGCGGGTGGCGTCGCTGTTTCCGGGTTGGAAATGGCGCAGAACAGCGCGCGGCTGAAGTGGACTTCGGAGGAAGTCGACGAGAAGCTCAAGGGGATCATGAAGAATTGCTTTGAGAACTGCCTGAACACGGCCAAGGAGTACGTGCCGTCGGCTGAGGGCGAGTTCCCGTCGCTCGTCGCGGGAGGTAATATTGCCGGTTTTAGCAAGGTCGCGGCCGCGATGAGGGATCAGGGCGATTGGTGGTAGATCTTTTCGTATGGGTTTCAGAGGATATACCGGCCTTGTAGGACGGGTGCATGAAAAGAAGGTTCTCAAGTTCGATTTTGACTGGTTTTATCGTGAGGTGGTGAGAGACAGTACTGTGTACCTGCTCGATATTGCTGTAGCGAACGGAGGGTTGAGTACCTAGTCTCACAGGACGGTAGGTTACAGGTATGCTGCCGTTTGCCCGTATCACGTGACTCTTGACTGACAGTTCACGCGCTGTCAGGTGTGCCGAACCGAGGCTGGTGCGGGGCCGGAGCTTCATGCTGCTTCATGCTACAATGAATCTCCATACCACGACACCTATATACACCTATCTTCCCCTCCCATCCTGAGCAGCATAGATCTTGGTCTCCGACAGCTAATCGGACATGCCATCAAGCACATAGTGACACCCCCATCTTGGGGACGGTGACGACCCAACATGCCACCCACGAAACCAACCCACCACCTCAAGACCTTCCTCTCCCTCCCACCATCCATCCGAAGCGCAACCTACCAACAAGCAAGATGGCAATCCACCCGCCACCACCACCACCCCAAAACCGCCCTGTTCTTCCCAGGCCAAGGCGTGCAACGCGTCGGCATGACGACCGACTGGCTCGAAGCCTTCCCCCGCACCGTCCGACCCCTCCTCGACGAGCTGGACTCGACCCTCGGCATCCCGCTGAGCAAAATCATCGCCGAGGGCCCCAACAGCCTGCTCACGGCCACGGAGAACGCGCAGCCCGCCATCATGGCGACCTCGATCGTGATCCTGCGCGTGCTGGAGCGGGACTTCGGGTTCCGGACGGCGGAGCGCATCGATCTCGCGCTGGGGCATTCGCTCGGGGAATTCGCGGCGCTGGTCGCGGCGGGGTATTTGCGGCCCGGGGACGCGCTGAGGATGGTGAGGAGGCGGGGGG
>Ga0268244_10000665_pt1 | contig 13466 bp, 9 predicted proteins | sample AgamicMgSfe_FD_200258 | JGI IMG/M metagenome (GOLD analysis project Ga0268244, IMG submission 200258) | Agave microbial communities from Guanajuato, Mexico - Mg.Sf.e (v2) (version 2) | ecosystem: Host-associated > Plants > Phyllosphere > Phylloplane/Leaf | place: Guanajuato, Mexico | collected... | reverse complement strand
GGGTTGGAGGGGGTGCTGAAGAGTATGGCGACCAAGGCGTCGACGACATCTGGCAGTGCGGCGTCGAACGCAGGCGCCGTGGCGTCCGCGGGCGACAAGGAGGGACTCTGGCGCGGTACTTCTGCGGCAGCCAAACCCAGTGGGCGAGTGCTGGGCGGGCCATTGAAGGAGACGGAGCGCACGCGCGAGTTGGATAACGCGGGCGTGCTGCAGCTTCAGCAGCAGGTCATGGCGGATCAGGACGAGGACGTGATGAGTTTGGGGAAGACGGTGAGCCGGTTGAAGGATATGGGCGTCATGATCAACGAGGAGTTGACGATCCAGAATGAGATGTTGGGGTTGTTGGAGAACGATACGGAGCGGGTGCAAGGGAAGGTTGACGTGGCGAGGCGGAGGATAGGGAAGATCAGTTAGGATGCCGAGCATTATAAAGGCCCGACCGATACCCATCCCATCACGCAGTGAGGAAGAGTTATTCGTCCTTCGACAATGCCGATCGTACTCCCCGTCCGCTCACTCCAGAGATGGACAGTATTCATCGGCAGTTGTATCGACTGCATGCCTTCTGGTTGCCGTAATAAGCGATCGAAGTGCATCGTTGATGATATGTTCATACATATCACGCCCGTCGTCGCTGCGCCAGTTCGAGAAGGGCATTGTAACAGTTGAGACGAGGTACAGAAGTACCAACACCGTCCTTGATAGTTGAGGGGGTAAGGTTGTGGTTACACCAGATCCGTTTCCGATGTGTCCTCGGTTGACTTGCCCGGAACATGAGTGATGAAAGACCGACTTCAACTTTCCGGCTATTTTCAGAACTGCACTGCACCGCCTCCACTCACATCAATCATCCTTGATGAACGATGGAACAAGCAACCATATACCTCCACCCTCCCGAGCTTCGCGAATCCAACAGTCCGAGGGGGAATGTACGATCGCGAAGGATTCCTATCGTCCGAGAGAACAAGGGTCGCCGACGTTGCATCGGTTTTCCGTCTGTGTGTACGTATTGATTGTATGAAAGCTACCTCCTCGCGATCTGTATGCGCATCGCCCTCTTGAAGACCAGCGGTAATAGAAGTGAATACGACGGATGCGGCAAGGCGACCTTGGCGTACAGATACGGTTGTCGTTTAAGGTTCTCCAGCGATCGACGGGACGACGTGCTCAGCCTCGTTATAGTACTCGGATTGCTATTTTCATCCATCATCAATGCCTTTGCCATTTTTTTTTCCGTACTTCCGTCATAATCAAAAAGATGCAAAGACACCCTCTGTGGTCCTCGGGTGGCGCATTTGACATCCGGGCATCCCACCCTCCTTGGATACGCGAGGGTACGCTGTGCCGATCAAGCCCACATACCGAGGCGTACACGGGACGCCGCCAGACATACCGCCATTCCTACAATGTCAGTTTGCCTGAGCAGCCAACAATCACCCCATGGTATCGAGTAGCGAAAGGATGGCACACGACGATCCCACGGTTCAGATCCCTCGGCCGGATACAGGCTTGCAGCGCACTTCCGCGCCTTCTCCTTACATCAATATCACCGCTTGTTGCTTTGCCGTAACACCCTCAGAATAGCAGAACCACGCTGCTCTGATCTCCCTAGGTCTCTCCCCCTCCACGCTTATTACCACTTGGGCGATATCCGCCCTTGCAAGGCGGTATCCCGCTCGGATGGACAAGCCACGGTGGGCCACCTTGGAGACATGCCCAACCTGGTTGTACGGTGTCCGTACCATCGATTCCGCTCCTTGCCTTGCTGTCTCTGATCCATAACATCAACGCTGCTGTCACATTTGGTAACTCCTTATGCGTCGTACCGCCTGACGATCGCGTGCGGCGGAGCGTCTTCATTGTCGATCAAGGATTGTGGTAATGCACCCCTCGATTAGGTCTGCTCGCCAATCTCAGCTGCATTGTAGCATCGACTTCGACGTCACCTCTATATGTTTGCCGCCTCCCTCGACGTTGGCGGTCGAAAGACCAACAATCGTATCTTCTCCAACAACCGTCTTCCAGCATAGGGCCAGTTGCATGGACCTAACCCGGCATGGCCAGAGTACATATCCCGACGTCAGGCCACGACAGGACACTCCGCCGTCACGTCGCCAGATCTCGACCGACTTCTCATCGCAGCCCGGCAACAGTCCCTTGCCGCAGACACAATGGTCGGAACTACCTCTACCATGTCACCCGCGGGACTCGGTCGCGCTTGTAGAGCAACCACATGCTCCTCCCGTCCCCTCAACGCACGACTGGCGTCTGCGTCCATCGATACTAGGCAACGCCCTCTCGGCATCCAACCGATCCCGGCCATCTGGCAGACGACGCCGCCCACGCAAACTTCTCGAACTCCCGCGAGCGGACGAGAACGGACGGCCGATCGACATGAGCATGCTCTACCCTCAAATGAGTCCCTACGATGACGAGCAAACAAGTCCTTACAGCGCACCCGATGCCCTGCAGCACGGCCGCTCATGCAGTCAACCCAATTCACCCAATTTCACGCAGCTGCACCCACCCGACCCGACCCACGACCCTCACGCGTTCCAACTCCCAAGATCACCCACCTATCCACCTGCCGGCCGGAGACGAATGCACAGCGCCTCGGGCATTCAAGACGCCGCGTTCGCCGACGAACAAGAATTTCGACTCTTCGTCGAAGCCACCGCCGGTCTGGGCCCGGAGTCATCCTCGTTCCGCCACACCAGCCCGACCGCCTTGCCCTCCACTAGCTCGCCTCAGCGGCAGTGGCGAATGGAACATTATGCTCCAAGTCCCGTCGAGCGAACCGCCGTGAATTGGTCAGCCCTAGATGAACCCCTCGTCTCTCCACTGGAAGAAACACCAACCACTTTGCTGGCATTCCAACAGCTCGCCCAAATGCCCGAAGCGACGACACTCCAACCTCGACGACAGACCTCAGCTTCGGGTTTAGACTCATGGCTCCAGTCCCTCATCGCCGCTCCGCCGGATTCTACTCCACACGACGATGTAGGAGAAGACGAACTGCCGGACTACGCTTCGAGTCAGGCGCAAGCGCAGGCGGCGCAGAGGGCGGAGGCGGCCAGGCGAGCGCAGGAGTTACAGCGGCGGTGGCAGGCGAGTGGTGGGAGGCGGGGGTGTTGAACATGTGTTTTGGGACGTTGTTGTGAGAACTAGCTCTGCGGTGCCGTGTGGAAGATATATATATGTTTCAACCTTGGGCCTGCAAGTGTATGCCATCATCAGTAGGGTCCAGGTTTGTATGGAGATGGGTATCAGATTTTCGTTTGCGAAGAGTTGTCCTGTCCGACGTCTGTATACCACGTGCAATGAGTGTGAATATCATTGTCACACTACAGCCGGAAACGGTCGCTAAGCCGGCGTGAAACGAGACGTCGATCCTGCAACGCTTAATCACGGACACGATCCTCCTCTAGAAGAGTGCAATGAGTTGATGTGATTCACAGCGGGCGAGTCATCACTATCTAGACCAACATGCCTCCTGCAAAGAACAGCCCCGACTCCTTCAGCTCCGACGCCTGAGTTGCGGCGAATGTGCGGTGTGGGTTACTGACATGAATCCGCACTTCGCGTCCATTCCCTTCCTCACATTCGCGCACGTCGGACCATCTGGCTTCGGCCAGCCGTGCTGTTGCGCGACCGTGAAGGACTCCATGGCGTCTGGCTTGACGACATGAGCCTCACGACTCGACGCTCTTGTCCCTGCTCGTCTTCCGCACGCTTCTCGCGGCATGCTGATGTGCACTTTCGAATCCCTGCCTGGCCGTGCGTGACAACGCCGTTCGGCAGATGTTTCACTTCTCATGCACGACGACAGCCTCTGCAATTTGTCGAGTGTGCGAAGGCCTGGCCACCACTCGCCCATCAACGTATGTCCGCGGTAGCATGGGTGTATCGTACGTTGCGGTATCTTGTGGCCGCAATGTATCCAGGCTACCAACCTCGATACGGACGCCTTTGAGGACAGGGTGGAGATGTCGCAGCACGTCGTCCAGCCGGACGCAGTACAAGGCCGAACTGCCATCGAGAAGCCTCCTCTTGCCTTCCATCCGGACATTGATGTGCCTGGCCATTTGCTCCTTCGTTTGTTCCCAAGGGAGGTCGTACTGGACATCAGCTCGGTCAACTTGGTAGGCAACTTCGCTAGCGACTCGCTCGGCCATTCGCCGCTCGGGCGTAGAGAAGTCGTCATGTCGAAGCCATCCTTCTGTAAACGTCTCTTCGAATCCGAGACTGCTGCGATGAAACATGAGCTCCATCCCTCGTTTGCCAAGCAGAGGCGCCACTTGCGCGTTCAGCACCCAGAGGTCGTATGCTGTTGCGCCGGGCCGATCCTGTAAGCCGGCATTGCCTAGCTTGACAACCAGCAAAGGAGTGAAGTACTCGATGAGGTAGCGTCGGTCCGCCATACCGTCATAAGTGAAAGCGGAGCCCGGATCGAGCGGGCTGCGAAGGATAGGCGGTAGGGACTCCAGAACTTCGGCATGGTGCTTCCGCCGCGTTTCCGCAATTTGGGCCTCACGCTTCCGCCGCTCTTCCTGTTCCTCGACCTCTTGTTTGCGCAGCTCCTCTTGTCGCCTCAGAGTTTCTTCCGCCATCCTGGTCTCTTCTTCCTCGAGCTTGATACGCGTTTCCTCTGCTTGGCGCTCCTCTTCAGCCTTGCGGGCTATCCCTTCCACCCTTTTCGCTTCTGCCTCCGTCTCCGCCTCTTCTTTCAATTTGGCCTCCAGCCTTTGCGCTTTGTCCAGTGCAAATTTGGCTCCCTCTGAGTGATTCTTTTCCTGCTCATCCCCAGCGTCCAACCTTGCTTCTGGCTTTTCGTTGACCGTCGCGAGCACATTCTCAGTGAGAACCCGTGATGAAGACGGTCGTCTTATCTGCCTTGGCGAAGAGTGCCCGCGCTGGGACGATGGACTGTCTCTGCGCAGTCTCGCTGGGCCACGCGCCTGGGGGCTTCCTGACGATCTCACGGATGTATCGTCACTCAGTTCAGGACCGAGCGCACCCTCCGAGTCTGACTCATCAGATCCGCTATCAGAGAGTGCCTTCCCGCTTGCCGCTCGCATGTCCCTTCTCGACAGTAATCGCCGGCCATTCTTCCGTTGCGGCGCACCTTCGGCGTCACTTTCTCCGTCTCCCTTTGGCGATGCGAGCCTTCGTGTTCCGTGCTCATGCTTAGTGACCGGACTGGAGCTGCGCCGTGCCTTGCTACTGCTTTGTACATCGTATAGACGTTGAAGCAGCTCCATCTCCCGTCGCCAGTTTGGGCCGTTTCGCTCTACAGCGAGTTCGGGCCAGGTTTTGCCTGCTCGCGAACGGTAGAGCGGGTTGAACTGATCGAGCTCCGTGAGTGATTTGACCATCTCGAAATGCGAGCTTCCGAGCACACCCAACATCGGCTTCTCGGCTTTCTGATAAGCCTTCTTCTCCGTCATCTCTGCAAGCAGCATATTCACAAGATAGAGATCACCCGTCTTGGCAGCTGCCGAAATGATCGTATTGTCTACGGGCACGCGGGCATCAAGGAATTCTCTGACGCCGTTTCGATCGTTAATCGTCACAAGCCGGAGTAAGTTCTCGTACGTTCGCGCCATGAAGTGCAATTCTTTCGTCGGACCAGCGCGGTGGCGCTGCTCTTCCTCTTCCTCACGACGTTGCTTGGCGCCATCGCTGTTCCAGCTCTCGATCGCCTGTCGAAGGGCAAGGCGGATCCCGTCTGCGTCATCCGTATCGTCCGTGACTACGTCTAGAGCCTGCTGTCCTTTCAAGTTCTGGCGCAAAGGGTCGACGCCAGCATGAAGAAGGACGCACACCACATCCAAATGGCCGTTCTCGGCAGCGTCAATCAGCGGCGTGTCTTTGTCCACATTGGCGCAATCGATCTGGCAGCCCTGGTCAATCAAATACTGCACCACTTCCGCATTACCGTTCAACGCCGCAACTTGTAGGGGCTTGTTCTCAGCATACTCGGCAAGCTCTAGTTGATCGGGATCCTTATCCCGCCACTCCTTCACTAAATCCAGGTCTCCGGCTTCGCATGCCTCGGCAAGTCGTGTGAACCCATACTTGTTGACATGTCGCTTGTGCTCACGTCCAAGTGGTTTTCCGGGCGTGGATGTGGACCGGCCGATGCCACGCTGGGGTCGCCTCAAGTCACTGTGGCCGTGCGACGTCGTCTCTGACGAAGCGTCTGACTCTTCCCAGCCAGTCTTGGCTGATCGTGCATCCCGGACGGGGAATTGTGAGACTGCCCGTCGCGTCCGGCCACTGCTGTCCGCTGCACCATCCAGAAATGCCGATTGTGTGGAAGTGGCGCGGCGGTGAGTGTGCGCATTGGGTGAAGGTGACCGACCTGGTCTGTCAAGCCTTGCTGCGCTGTCTTCCGAGTGCATGCCGCGAAGTTGCCGTTTTGGAGGGTCCATGCTTTGACGTTTGTTCGGCAAGCCAGCGGATGATGCGCGGTGTTTGCGCTTGAGCGGGTTCAGATGATTGCTATCATGCTGCTCGGGCAGTGCAGGCGACCTAGACAGCGACCTCGAGTGCGGCTCCGATGGCGACGAGTGAGCTGAGCTGAGCGATCCGCTGCTGCCGAGGTCCATCTCGTCCAGATCATCGCCCTTTGCGTCCCCGCTGGGGGTACCCTTGGCATCGCTCACTTCTGTACTCTGCATGGGCGAAACAATCGAGTCGGACACATCGTCGTCCCCACTAGGGACTGGCAAGCTGCCAATGCGACTCTTGGCCGGCTTCCCCAGTCTGGCCGCTATGTTTTGCTGTCTTTCCGCCTCTTTCCTCTTGACCGGACTATCGATGAGCGTTTCGGCTTCCGAATTCGCATCGTCCTCGCCGCCGTTTAGTGTTACATGCCTGATGCCCGAGCTGGAGCCCGGCGCATTTGCTTCGAGCAGGCCACGTTTCTCTTGCGACCCGACTGGTGATGCTTCTGCCACTGATGACCGAGTGGCATCCGGACTGCGGGGGCCGCTGGCTGGTACCGTTGCGCCGTTACGAGGCTCGCCGGCAACCACAGAGACGGGATTCGCGAGCGGCGACCGGGTACCATTCATACCGAGCGTGCGCCGTGTGTGAGTCGCATGCTTGAAGGGTTAGGCTGATCGGACGCCAAGAAAGTCGTCGAGCAGAACTCTCCGCTTGCGAAGCCTGTTCTGCCCGGAGTCTGCGTTATGATGGTGATATATCACGCGCTATGGTGGATGCAGGCGGGAGATGTTGTTGGTCAAGATGATCGGTTCGTGGATCGCAGGTGACCGTAGATGCGCCCGGGCCGCGGAATCAGGAGGCTCCATCGTTTGCCAAGCAAGCCGAGTTCGGCCTGTTCCCGGTAAGGCCGCAAGGCCACTGTACTATCTGCATGTACCGACAAAAAAGTCCGCTGTATAGATGAGCGCGCTTGCATCCGACGGCAAGCAGCTCAACCACATATGCTTCCGTTTGGCACTCGGACGGCGTCATCAGCATGTCTGAAGTGTCAACTACGCCACGTACTGTCCGGTCTGGTCAGTCGAACTGCCTACTCGTCACGATGTCGGCAGCTGTCGACGACCGCATGCTACAAGCAAGAACACGCCATCAACCCCGACGATGAACAGGAATCTCGGCGCAAACAGCGCTCCCGTTTCTACTATCGCCACATCCATCCGGATGGCCGCATCATTGGCAAACCTGGTCGTCGGCAGCGTCAGCGGTCCGAAACACTGTCGACCACCTCACTCGGGAAGCCAGCAGAAGTCATTGTGATGAAAGATGTGGAAGAGTGGCCAACGTCATCGTCGCGTGTTCATCTCCGCGGCGTCGACCTTGTCTTGGGTGACCAGGCACAAAGTCGTGCGCCCCTGAGCGCGGAAGAGATAGAAGCCATTATCACAAGACGGCACAAAGCTCCCAAACAGGACGAGGTCAATAGATCAATCGATACTCTCCGACCGGGAACGACTCTTCTCGAGCGAAGCGAGTTCGATGATGTGGTGAAAAAGCTGCTCAATGGTTACAACATGCCACAGCTGCTTCGTTACCTCGTCCAAAGTCTCAGCGCGACACCCACGCCCGAAACCTCGCAGCCAGCACGTCAAAGCGAAGGTCGTCTACAGCCGACACCCACGCCCGAAACCTCGCAGCCGGCACGTCAAGACGAAGGCCGTCTACAGCCGACACCATGGCGACCCGGCCAGTCACCAATAGACCAGCGTGTCGGGCTTGTCTCTCTCAAGAAGAGCGAAGCCTCGCACACGAAAGCGGCAGTCGTAGACCAGATTGTGCGAAATGCGTGGACGCTGAGAGTCCATGCTGAAGAGCAGCAAGTGGGCGAACTTGAGATCTCACTCTCCTCGTGGCAGATAACCCAGCTGTTTGATCGCACCACACGCGAAGGCAGACCTGCCTTCGAAAGTCTTCTTGACTCCCCTCTCCTGCGGCGTACATCCGTTGTGAGGCCTTTCAGACCTCACAATATTGTACGCATTACCGCTCGACGGCGTGATGCCGAAGAGATCGCGCGTCGGCTTATTGCCAGACTTTCCGACTTCGGCTTGCTCGGGGTCGATCTCGACGTCTTCAAGCCTTTGCTGGGACAATCTGGGCGGCCACAGACGCTGGACAAGCTCTTCACCCTGGACGACCTTCGCAACATCGCCGAGCGGACGGATACGGTTATTGAGCAGCCAGGACCAAGCACCATCAACATCTATAGCCTACCCGAACAGTCTAGGCTACATGCACGGAGAATGTTACTTTCCCTTCTAGACCTACCCTCTCCGAAGATAGTGCACTCGATGGTCCCTGTGGGGCACAGAGGCAGAGGCCTGTTAAAGACATTCTCATCCACATCGGCCGACCTTGAGTTGTCCGAGTTTCCAGCGTCGAACCTGCATAGACGCCTCATCAATCGCAAACTTTATCGTCTGACGAAACCCAGCGAAAAGCGAGCCAAGCTCGAAACACCCAAAACAGCTCGATTGGGCAAGAACGGCGGCATGACCGCCTCGAGTCGGCGAACGATGATGGAGGGCCTTGCATTTAGGCTTCGCAGCGTTCCTTCGCTTGTGTCCTGGACCGAGGCGAGGCAAGCATCAGAGCCGCAATGGCGCGTAAAAGTCTGCGCCCTCCTTCACACGAGTTCCGACGCACTATTCGATGCGCTGGCCAGCTTCCAAAGACGTAAGGGCTCAGAGTCCAGCCAATACTTCATCCACTCGAACAGAGTGCCTGGCTTGACCGAGCTCCTTTCTTACTTCACACCGCTCGAGGCGGAAAAACCCGGGCCCTCCGATTCACGGGTCGCTCAGAGCCACGCTTCGCTCCGCCCACCGTTGCTGGTCGCACGCTTTGCTCCATCCCCGTTTTCGAAATCTGGTATATCAGCTCTCCGCCAGCTCCCGCGTATCTCCTTTACATTCACTCTGCCACACCGCTCAGGCTTTGTCAAGGGAGAGGACCGGCGCCCACAATTGGGGTCCATGAGAATCGTACAACAAGAAGAAGAAGTGAACGTGCCTTTCCCGGAACACACTGCGGACCTCGTGTTCACGAAGGCATGGGATCACAGGCAGCCTATGCGATCCGTCGGCGGTAAAGACATTGGCGTTCGGGGCTGTTTCGCGTCTGTCGACGAAGCCCGACGGTTTGAGGCGGCTGTGCAACAGTCATACGCCAATCAAAGCGCTATGCTCGATGGCCTACCCGAGATCAAAGTACAGTTGTCGAGATGGCTCACAGGTGAGAAGCTACTGGAGGAGGAGGGTGGCGAACCGCGACTCACCGACTACATGCTGGAACGCTTCGAACAGGTTCAGATTGTCAATTTCGTGCCTGCGCTGGATCGAAAGAATGTGGATCCAAAGGTGGAAAAGATCCTGAGTCAATGGCCCAAGGGGATGGTCTTGAGCTGCACGGATGTGGAAGCCGGTGCCTTCGCGGGTCGCAAGACCGAGTTGAGTCTGGTTCACAAGGACTGTACGGACCTGCAGTTGACGAAGAGCGCTATCGGTTTGCTGGAAATCCTCACAAAAGCGGATGCTGGGCTGCTGAAATCGTACGTCGAGTCTTCTGCTGAAGGATACCAGAGTCGATAGCTTGTAACAATTGTACTATATCAACCATGAATACTCACCTGCTCTGAAGCGTGACAGTCTACCGTCTTACGCTCGTTTAGCGAATGAATCTCACAAATCATCTATTGACTGTCGTCGACGATGCCTTGAATCAAAGTCGCTCCAGTGTGTACAGTTTTATGAGTCGAAGAACAACGTCTTTTGTTGGGCTCAAGATGGACGTCCCAACATCAATGTTTGCTCGACGCTGCCATCGATTGTTGAAAGGCGCGAGGAGCAGAACGGGCAATGAATGGCCATGGTGTATGTCTACTGAGGAAACGGTAAGTGAATTGAGACACCGCATGCTTTCACGTGCTGAAGTATTTATTGCTCAGCGAAAGGAGCACGTGATCGTCGTGAGGAACTCAGAAGGGAAGAGTGCAAGGGCGGTGAAGAGGGGAAAGACACGGTGTTCTCACCTGTTTCCCACACATTTTCCCACCCTTCTCGCCACCTGAAGGCAGCCTGAGGCCCAACCCACTCTCTCCCACCACGTCACGCCTTGGTGAGTCGAAAAGCCCCACCGTCCGTGCGTTCTGCCGCTGCCGCCCACAACATTGAAAAGAATTCTCTCCCTTCGCAACCTCTTCTCTCTGCGTCTTCATACCTCGAATCGTTTTGCATTCGAATCTGAGTAAGACGCCATCCTCGAACATCCTTCACTGCTATCGCCAGCATCACTGACTGTCATCCTCAGAAGTCAATCAGCTCAAGTACTCTCAAATACTTCCAGCAAACACAAGCAAACACCGTCAAGATGGGGTACGTTGGACATCGCGCGACGAGTGCTTCATCGCAAGAGATCATTGGCAGCTAACGAACACCCAGTAAGGAGAAGACTCATATCAATGTCGTCGTCATCGGCCACGTCGACTCCGGCAAGTCGACCACCACCGGCCGTAAGCAGCCACCTTTCCGCGCCCGCATCGTCGCAGTCTCGCTCACACTATCACAGACTTGATCTACAAGTGCGGTGGTATCGACAAGCGTACGATCGAGAAGTTCGAGAAGGTGAGATATATCCCATACATCCTTGCGCTGATGCGCAAAACATTCTGCCTGTCACTCCTCGCATTGCGTTCATTGAAGGGGCAATTGGTGGTGGGCGGTGTGTTTTATTCGGCTTGGCGGCCGTGCGGCTGCGCTCGACACCACCACCACTACTATGCCTTTCCACAGCAGCATCGTTGCACGCGTTGAACTCGTGCTGACAATCTTCGTAGGAAGCCGCCGAGTTGGGCAAGGGCTCCTTCAAGTACGCGTGGGTGCTCGACAAGCTCAAGGCCGAGCGTGAGCGTGGTATCACGATCGACATTGCCCTCTGGAAGTTCGAGACTCCCAAGTAAGACAACGCTCTCCCCGATCATACTCGTTGATCAGCCACCACAACACCCCTGACACAACAAAACGATTGAGGGCTGCAACTGACTCCCGTATGACAGATATTACGTCACTGTTATTGACGCACCGGGTCACCGTGACTTCATCAAGAACATGATCACTGGTACCTCGCAGGCCGACTGTGCCATTCTCATCATCGCCGCCGGCACTGGTGAGTTCGAGGCCGGTATCTCCAAGGACGGTCAGACCCGTGAGCACGCTCTGCTTGCCTACACCCTTGGTGTCAAGCAGCTCATCGTCGCCATCAACAAGATGGACACCACCAAGTGGTCCGAGGACCGCTACAACGAGATCATCAAGGAGACCTCGTCGTTCATCAAGAAGGTCGGCTACAACCCCAAGACCGTGCCGTTCGTCCCAATCTCCGGCTTCAACGGCGACAACATGATCGACGCCTCCTCCAACTGCCCCTGGTACAAGGGGTGGGAGAAGGAGACCAAGACCAAGTCGACCGGCAAGACCCTCCTCGAGGCCATTGACGCCATCGACCCGCCGTCGCGTCCCACCGACAAGGCCCTCCGTCTTCCCCTCCAGGACGTCTACAAGATTGGTGGCATTGGGACTGTTCCGGTCGGCCGTGTCGAGACCGGTGTCATCAAGGCCGGCATGGTCGTCACCTTCGCCCCGGCTGGTGTGACCACCGAAGTCAAGTCTGTCGAGATGCACCACGAGCAGCTCACCGAGGGTCTCCCGGGTGACAACGTCGGCTTCAATGTCAAGAACGTCTCCGTCAAGGAGATCCGCCGTGGCAACGTCGCTGGTGACTCCAAGAACGACCCGCCAAAGGGCTGCGACTCCTTCAACGCCCAGGTCATCGTCCTCAACCACCCGGGTCAGGTCGGTGCCGGCTACGCCCCAGTCCTCGACTGCCACACCGCCCACATTGCCTGCAAGTTCTCCGAGCTCCTCGAGAAGATCGACCGTCGCTCCGGCAAGTCCATCGAGTCCGGCCCCAAGTTCATCAAGTCCGGTGACGCCGCCATCGTCAAGATGGTGCCGTCCAAGCCCATGTGCGTCGAGGCCTTCACCGAGTACCCACCTCTCGGTCGCTTCGCCGTCCGTGACATGAGGCAGACTGTCGCTGTGGGCGTTATTAAGAGCGTAGAAAAAAATGCAGGCAGTGGCGGCAAAGTGACCAAGTCAGCAGCGAAGTTGTATTCCCCCAACTCCCCAACACTGGTTCCTCCACTAACTTTTCACGCAGGGCGAGCAAGAAGTAGATGGAGTCGCTGGTTGAGTAGAAGACTCGGTGGAGGTTGTTTGAGGAGTCGGTGGCTGAAAGCTGTGGCATATGCATTGCGCACACTGAGTGACGAGGGATGATTTGATAGCATGACTTCTTTTTCCCCTCGCCTGCTTCAACCATTTCCAATCTTCTTCGTGAACGTATATGGTGAACATAAGTACACGCAAGACACATACCGTCAACGTGCTTTCGATTGAAGCGCCCGCCGACAGTATGTGCATGCGTGAATACGTGCTTTGGTGACGAGAGATCTGGCGGGCACACAAGAACGGTCACCACCCTCAGTGAATGTCAAGGTCTTGATTGGAGGCCTCGTGAAAGTTGAATGAGTAGTACCGTCCTTAGAAACATTGTCCGATATTAGGGCCTGTTGTGGTCAAATCGGCGTCTCTCAAGCGGCGTGGTTCATCGACGTAGCGATTAGGGCTTTTTCACGGCCCATCCCGACGTAAAAATAGGCTAAGAATAGCTTTAGCGTAAGAGTGGACAATTAGCGTTTTAATAGTAAAAAAGCGAGCTATACCGATGAGCTTAATCGGCGTGAGACAACGACGTTGGACACAAAGTCCGTACAAAACACCTTTTTATCGACGTCAAAATCAACGTTAACGATGTCGGTTTGCGACGCCGAGATGGCTACGAAATAGGCCCTCATACTAGGTTCCTAAATCTTAGTAAAGAGATCACCTATATTTTAG
>Ga0268244_10000664_pt1 | contig 13468 bp, 16 predicted proteins | sample AgamicMgSfe_FD_200258 | JGI IMG/M metagenome (GOLD analysis project Ga0268244, IMG submission 200258) | Agave microbial communities from Guanajuato, Mexico - Mg.Sf.e (v2) (version 2) | ecosystem: Host-associated > Plants > Phyllosphere > Phylloplane/Leaf | place: Guanajuato, Mexico | collected... | reverse complement strand
CTTTACCCGCCAGTGAAAAAGACCCCGACCAACTCGGCGATGAACAGAGCGATGCCGATGCCGATGGGCGCCAGGTGCGTGGCCTTGTGCTTCTCCTTCGCCAGCATGAAGATGGTGAAGACTAACTCGGCGGTCAGGATGAGTTCGATGAAGACCCCGCGCGCCACCGAGGTCGAGGCCGAGAGGGTGGTGCGGACGTTGAAGTCGTACGGGAGCAGGATCTGGACCAGGAACGAGGCGAAGATGGCGCCGACCAGCTGCGCGACGAGGAGCAAGAAGGCTCGCACGTATCCGATGGTCTTGGTCATGACCATGCCAAGCGTGACCGCCGGGTTGAACTACAGTCACTCGAGCGTTAGTGTGACTTCCAGTGTCAATAACTAGGAGCGGACGGGCCCAACGCGTTGCGTACCAACCCGCCAGACACGCGGAAGAAGATCCAGACGTTGACCATGAGGCTGAAGCCGAACGAGAAGGCGACGTAGAGGTTCACGATGGGGCTGAAGCCGACGGAGGCGGCGGTCGTGGTGTTGTCTTTGGACTCGCGAGCGCCAATGTTGGCGACCAAGGTGCCGGCGAAGGCGAAGAAGAGGAACATGGTCGTCCCCACGAACTCGCCCATAAAAGCCACGAAGTCTGTGGGAAGATCGTCAGCATGCGTATGAGCGCGATATGGCGGCGGTGATCATCTGCACGGATCACATACGGTTCTTGACGGCGTCTTGCATCCAGAAGGTGAAGGGAAGGCGGAGAATCTCGTCGGGCGGCGGGCTTCCTCCATTACCAGTACCAGCTCCCTCCCGAACCAAGTACAACGACGTGCCCCGTTTCTTGAGACCAGGTCGGGGAGGTGTGACTTCCGGGTCGTTATCCGTCGGTCCCATTTGGTACCGATCCGGGAAACCCGGTTGGTTCTGCGGGTAATAGATCGGCTTCTTGGGCGTTTGTCCGCTCACGAGCGGCGTGTACCTGCCGCCGTTGACCGAGCCCGCTTCTGCCGGGTCGCGCATCGAGGCCGGGCCGGCTCTTCGGTACGGGCGGCCGAAGGAATCCGTGCCGGCGGCGACGGCCCCGTTGCTGTACACGTCAACCGCGTTCGACTGGGATGGCGTCGGTGGGTCGCCATACACGGTGTAGTCGTTCGAGGTCGAGCGAGCGTAGTTGCCGGGACCGAGCGGCCGGTGGTCCGGTGGTAGTCGTGACATCTCGTGAGGGGATTCGGTGAAGGAGGTGCTCGGCGCGTGTTGGTACGGCGTCGGCGGGTTGCGAAGAGGGCCTTCGGCCTCTTCTTCCGCTTCCTCTGAACGTCGCTCTGCGATGGGATTGGACTTGACGGTGCCTGTCGACTGGTACGAAGCGCGGAGCAGTCGTCTCCGTTCAGTCTCGTCGGAATTACGGATGCTGTCTTCAGTGCTCCTGACGGCGCGCTCGGGGACGCTGGGCAAGCCCGTCACGATCGAGGCGAACTCCGAAGGCATTGGGAGACACGGACTTCTCCTTCTCTCCCTTCTAGGTCTTCTTTTGGTTCGGACGAAGTACGTGAGAGTGCAGTGATGAATAAAGGTACGGCTCGCGATGGGAAAAGATACGATGCTTGAAGGAAAGAGTTGAGAAACACCCAGCTTCATCGATCCGATCCTTTAAGTGCTTTGCTGATGCGCACAGAGACCACACTCACCTCGGTGACGGTTGCTGTGAGATGAGCTAGGACACTCCGCGGGTTTCGTCACCACGAGTGTTGATTGTCAGATGGTCCGCATCTGCGCCTGCTGTGGCCCTGGATGGGCACACGCACAGGTACACAGACTTACCACCTGCTGCCTTGTCCATGGAGAACGCGCAAAGTTCGGATCAGAAGAAGCGTCGTCACCCAGTGGGCTCGAGAGTCAAGAATTTGATGAGGCATGGTAGTCATACGCACGAGCAACCCCGAGACACTGGCAAGGAGAAGGTTCCGAGAGGTGGGCTACAGGGACGGACGGTGATGGAAGGGCCAGGATGGTGATTGCGAGGCAAGCATCTTCCTTATAACGGATATAAAGAAGCATAGGAGTTTTCCTGCGAGACCGAGGCTGACAGGAGGCGTTGACAGGGTGACAGGGTTGCTGGACCATTCGGGTGATGTCCGGGAAGATGGTATCGTTGGTCTTCGCTTTTTTTTTTCTTTCGTGCATCTTTTGAGATTGGTGGTCTGTGGGGTGGCTTCGGGGGGTGAAACGGCGTTCGCCCTATCGTAATGTGAGACCCGTCGGATGTGCCAACGTCTCCTGGTGTGTTACATATATGTACCTCCTACACGTTCGTATATGTACGTGGACATGCAACTCGTATACAGGTACTCGTCCACACACATACACGCGACACAGGACTGAGAAGGCCAAGTAAAGCCGAGTTTCGTTTCATCGACACATTCTTTCTGAGAATTGAGAAGGCGAGGATGAAACAGCACGTTGCCGCAATAGTAGCATAGTGCCTGAAAGTTGGTCGTGCTAGTCACAGTGGATGCACTTGACTCCAGATCGAATGGACACCGCAATACAGACCGATCGAGAGCGTTGTACATGGCAAGCAAACGTCGTCTCTGATAGACTCGGAACTTACGTCTGATGAACGCAGCCATATCTGCGACAATTCTCAAAAGCATCCAGCGGTCCGACGTGTTCTGGCAAACGGTCTGCACTGCTGCTCATCTCAATTGGTGGACCACCAACTACCCATCCTTCTGTCTCGAGCAAGGGTTCGGACCAAGGGATCGAGCGATTGCTCTGTGCCTAAATGAAGGATGATCATCTGACGCCTGGAGGTGGACTGCAAGGTTGATGAGATTATGTTTATGCAGTTCGGATACAGAGCCTTTCCCCTCACGACTGCCAGAAACCGTGTCCGGAAAGGATGGGGCCGGCAGGGTATGTAAATGATCGAGCTTGCGCCGATCCCTTGGAGTGGTACATGGATCAGCAACGACACTGTGAGGAGCAAGCAAGATGGCCTTCGGACATGGTCGGTCTTTGTGCGGTTTGCAAGGCGTCCTTGATCGCCGTTGGGCATAGAACGCGACATCTTGTGGTGTTGTGAAATTGCAAGGCTTCCTTGATGGGCATTGTGCATCGAACGCGGCATCAGGTGGGACTCTCTTGATGGGTCCAGCCACAGGGGCGGAGGCTGGCCTGCAGATGGTAGGCTGATCTGATGGATAAGGTGCCCGCACATCTCGTTCCCATGAACAATGTCATGGCGACGGTCTTGATTGTTTTGAAACGTATCCTGTCGACCCGCCTGCTTCGCAACGATGCTCACCAGTCGGTCGCGCGGAAAAACTCGTCAACCTTGCTCATCTGCATGGCACTCTTTCTGCCCAGCCGCTGTCACGGGTACTTTCTCCTTTTCCTTGTCCTTCTCCACTCTATGATTTCTCCTCCGCTTGACAGGCTGGTAGACATCATTGAAGTTCATCACCACACCCAAAAACCGCATGTCAGGATCGGGTTGGTACGCTAGATCGCCCAACAAGACATTCACTCGCGCTCGGAAGTCCACCTCCAGCGTCCTCAAGCGCTGCCGGAGCGAGTCCAGCATGTTCCGTTCAGTCTCTGCCCCGTCACTGCCAGGCATTGGAAGGAGCGGGGGAGGGAAGGGGTCGTCCGTCTCGTCCTCGCCGGACCGAGGGCGGCCACGGATCCTGGCTGAGGAGGATGGCGGGAAGAGGGGCGATGGTGCCACCGCTTCGTCCGCCTCCGTGATACCCCATTTGCCCGCTTTCGTGCGCGTTTCGATCCTGGCCGCGAACTCCTGCCGACGGGTGAACTCAGCAACACTATAGCTATACAAGCCGTCGACGACATCCTTGTAGGCGAGCATGAGCTTCAGCAGCTCATGCAGTTGGCCGGTGAACTCGATGCCACCCCCACCGCCCAGCAAGCCCTTCCGTGTGATGGAGCGCAGGTACGCCGTGTGCGCCGAGATGAGCGTATCGAGCGTGGCGTCCGGCTTTCGCATCGCTTTCTGAAGTCCCTCCCATCCTGCTTCGATGACCTCGAAGAGGATGTAATATTGGAGCTGGTCGACAAAGTGCACCATTTCCGCCAATCCACCTCGAGCGGTCTTCCATTCGCTCCCTAGCTTGTCGTTGACCGCACCCAGCACGCCTCTCGCGCCCGTCTGCACCCGTCGCCATGTCGTGGACAGTGCGAACTCGACACGCTTCACGCGCCAGAGGAAGTTGAAGACCTTCAAGTACTGCTTGCTGGCCCACGGGGTGACGATCACGTCGAGCGGCGAGTCAACGCGGTACTCGAGTGTGAAGACATCCCAGCCGATCTCGCCGTGACTGAGCTCCAGCATGCGTGCATCTAGCCTTCGTAAGACGTCCGCATCGTCGAATTGCGCGTTGGAGTTGCGGATAGCATGCTCCAGCTGCGCGGTTAACGTGTGTCGGTACTGACTGTTTGCCGGTCTGTCCAAATTGGATGCCAAGCTTTCCATCAGCAGCGAAATGAAGTCACCCTGCCCCAGCAGGAGATACTTCTTCAACGCTTGGAGGTGCGAGAAGAGAGCGAACTTTGTTTCCATCAAGCCGATCAATCTCGCCATGACACTCTTGTAAGCTTCGTCAATGCTTGTACTTAGCAGGGCAGTATCGCCGTACTTCAACTCGCGCGAGGCGTTCTTGCTGTAGTCCTCCACCCACGCGCTGTCGCCACAGCCGTAGCGGATGAAGTTCAGACTCTTGCCGATGAGGAAGACGCGATTTGCGAACTCGGTGGTGATGATCGATGGGATCATTGTGTCCTTGAGTAGGTACTTATGCTCCCAGACGCTTGTGGCGCCACTGTCTTCGTACTCGGTGTTTTGATAGACGAAGAATTCCAGGTACGGATCTTCAAGCTCGCCATCGTAGATCCAAGCTCGAAGCATATTATAAAACGGCCGAGTGATGCTTGAGAGCAGTCTCTCGGCAAAGGTATACACGAACGGGTCGCCGTGCGAGGTGGCAAAGTTATGGACCAAGCTGATGAGTTCACCGCCCTTTTGGCCCTTGGCGGACTCGGCGATCAAGCTCATCAGTCGTAAGCCTAATGTGGCGTCCCTGGTCCAGACCACGCAACGCTTGAGAGTGACTCCAGCCTTTCCAAGACCGCCATGCGGTTGACTCTCGTCCAGCTGAGCCAATGCTCGGCGTATCTGACCTTCCAGAGTGGCGACCAACCCGAGATAAGATCGCAGTTCGGTGCCGATTGCTGAGCGCAGGCTCTGCGCAACAAGCCCACCTTCTGCGCTATCCACGAAATCTCCAAGGGAGCGGTACAGCAGGGACGGCTCCGCGAGCAGGTGTAACAACGAGGTAAGTGGTACGGGCAGAGTAGAGGGTAGCTCCAGTGAGATCTTGTCTCGAAACGGCAGATTCGTTGATGAAAGACCCTGTAGCGTGAACGGTAGATCTCTCAGCAGAGCAGACTCTGGCGGTGCAGGCTTCCTATCCGTCTTCGACCCATCGTTCTGCTCCAGCTCCGGCTCCAACTCCGCCTTCGGTCTTCCCGGTACAGGCCGATCCCTCATGGGTGGTGGCCGTGGACTACCTGGTCCTTCGGCTCTTGCTATTCGATGCAGTCCGTTTCTTGACAAAGCATCATGGGATGCAGGACTATCGACTGCGCGCTGCCGTCGCGCAGCTCCTCTCACGCTCCCCACCTCATCCGCCTGGCTCACCGCAGGCTCATCATCCGCGGGTTGCTCTACCTCACTCACACCATTCCCATCCGCGGCAACAGACGCCTGATCCCGCCCACCATCGGCCATCTGTAGCAAGAAGTACAGGATGGCCCATTTCTGTCCCAGCACCGGCTGCGCAAGCAAGCGCGAGTATAAATTGCTGAACTGCATCGCCTTCTCCGGATTCGAGGTGTCCCTCATCAACCTTCTCCTGATCAGATCCGCCGCATGGTTCACGTCCTCCGCGATACTAGGCTCAGTCTCGCGGTCGATGGTGTCGCGCGCAAGCTCGTTCGCATCGTTCCAGCGTTGGTCGGCAGTCGCTTCGTCTTCATCGGGATACTGGGGTACCAGTCGCTCAAGGAGTTGTTGCAGCGCATCGTCCACGCGTTGCTCTCGTGTACTAGTCATGGCGGCATCGTCGCATCGTTCGTGATGCACGTCTCGTTCGCATTGTAGGCGACGCGTGTCTGCTATCAGAGACGCGCTGCGCTGTTTGTGGGTGGGAGATCTTTTGCGGGGTTGTCACATGCAGAGCACGATTTCATATGGGTCCACGTGACATGCCCTGGGTACGAGAAATGATTATTCCATACTGTAAAAAGTCGGCATGTCTTTGGCTTGCTGTCCTTGACACTTATGGTCCCAACTTCAAGTTCGCTGATTTACATGAGTTCACTATGCCTTGCGACATGTGCTGGCCGTTTGATCTTCTAGGTGAGCCAGCTGTACAATGTCTTATGCACCCAACAACGTTATCACAAACATATTGCCACGAATGCAAGACGCCAAACACCGTAAACAACGTGATAAAGCTCCATTCATGCGCGCCACCTCAGAAGATGCTGTTGACAATGTTGCCACCAATAGTCGCACCGGCACCGAAAATGGCCGCGTTGCCCAGCTTTTTGCCAAACTTCTTGCCCCTGTCATCGAAGTCAGTGGACTGGTTCTGCCCGAAAGAGATCAGGGTTGTAAGATCACACTCACATCTCCTGGCCTTTACCCGGCACCTTGCCCTCTCCGGCACCCATTTGCGACACCTCGAGCGGCGCATTGCCGTAACTCGTGCCCGCACTCGGCTGCCCCGCTTGCTTCTCCTCAATGACCTTGACGTACGAGCGCGGGAAGATCCCCTCCTGGCCTGTGCGGGTCGAGCGTCCCTTCCACCATTCGGCGTTCATGTATTCAACGACCGTAATGTGGTCGTTTGGCTGAAGCTCGAGATCCCCCGCATCGGTGGAAGTGTAGGCGTACAGCGCCGTTGCTTGCGCAAGAGGAGGCCAGTTGGCTTGCGGCGGCGGGGTGTTGTAGGCTGGTGGTGGGGCTTGAGGGGTTGCGGCGGGTGGCTGGAAGTAAGTGCTGTCGCTCTTCTCGTTGTAGTCACCGTTCGTGGTGCCGTTCGCCCGTGTGTGGTTCAAGCTCAGGTTGTTCATGGGAGACGTGGGCGGTTGCGGTGCGCCGGGAGTCGGTACGGCGTTGGGGACCGCGCCAACAGAGAGAGGAGCATGCAGAGCGGTTTGGGGAGGGATCTGAGAAAGGAGCTCGGAGAGGGTTTGTGGGGAAATGATGGAGGCGTCGCAAAGGTATTCGAGTTCCTAGGTACATAGGTTAGTGACAGTAATGGTGCCGTCGGGACTGGCGAGGTTCAGCTTACGGCCTTGATGGTCCTGATCGATCGATTGATGATGGCGGTTTGCATCTCTTCCATAGGTGCCATTTTTGAAAGAAGGGATTGATTAATAGAGGGTGGTAGTAAAGTCGGGAAGATGACTGAGTACAAGTACTTGTATTCCAAGGGAGATGTTCGCGCCCTGGTTGAGTCCTTGGCTCCGTGACGCGGAGGAACTGAACCAGCTGCTGCGCCACACTCAATTCCATGGCACTTTGAAGGACGATCTTAAAAACACTCCCCAACTCTCACCAACGAAATCACAGTGACCACCTCTACATTGTAGTCGCCGCGTGTTGCTCGGTTTGCAACGTGGATCTCGAATGGATGGCAACGAGCGTGAGGTTACCTAGCCAGCAGTAGCACCATAGAGCGTTGGTACACCCGCCGCGAACCTCCGTCCGAGCGATGCCAACCGCACTCACGTAGGGAATGGTGTTGCAAGACACAGCAATACTGCCATCGGACGCGTCCACCGCAAATACATACTGGTAGTCGTGTTGCTTGCCGCACTATCATGCCAGCTGATGGCACCGGTGATGCTGATGTGATCAAGCTGATGTGGGCTGCTGATGTTGATCAAGCAACACGATCACTCGACGCAGGGTCCCACATCCGAAAGAATGACACTTCTTCCCCGTCCTCTCCCACTCTCATACCAGCATGTTCCCTAAAGCTCAAGAACATAAGTCGCCATGGCTGTGGACCACACCAACGACCTGATCCTCGTGACCTGTGCGAGCGGCAAACAGGCCCCGTATCTCCTCCGTCATCTGCAGCCAAAATGGAAACGCCTGCGACTTCAGGCGAGCTCGGATGCGTCGGTCCAATGTCTCAAGGAGACCTACCCATCTGCCGAAGTCGTGCAAGCCGACATGAACAACCGCGAGCAAGCCGCGAAGCTGGTCGAAGGCGTCGCCGCCATCTGGTATGTCGGACCGTCCTTCCACCCACACGAGACGCAGATGGGCTACACCATGATCGATGCGGCCGTGGCGGAAAGCCAGAAACCGGGCTCCAAGTTCCAGCACTTTGTGTACAGTTCGGTTTTGCAGACTCAACTGCGGAAACTACTCAACCACGACTGCAAGCGTTATGTAGAGGAGTATCTCATGGAATCTGGACTCAACTTCACCATCCTGCAGCCCTCGCACTTCTTGAACATGTTCCCGGTAGCGATGCTGGCCAAGCAGACGGACCCCGTATTCAAAGCACCCTACAATCTCAACGCCTTCTCGTTCTCGACCCACGAAGACTACGGTGAAGGGGCGGCGAAGGTCTTTGAGGAGCGGGAGAAGCACTACTTCGCTCAGTATCCGCTCGTCTCGACCTACCCGATCCACTACAAGGATGTCGTCGCCGAGGCTGGCAAGGCCATCGGCAAAGAGGTCAAGGTGGAGGTAGTGCCGTTTGCGCAGGCGACTGAGGAAGCGGCGAAACGGTTCTCAGGTAGCGATCAGCCGAATCCGAAGATCTGGGACGCGTCGGAGAGGATGTTGCTGTACTACAACCGAAGAGGGTTGAGTGGCAGTCCGACTGTGATGGAGTGGCTGCTGGAAAGGAAACCGATGACGTTGACTGATTGGATGAAGACGACAGTAGAGAAGGCTCGGGAAAGCAAGTAACGACTTCAATCTTCGGGCAGGTGATATAAGACAACACAGCTTCCGCAATCACTCATCAACGGACAGCCGCCCAGCATTTTCTCTGACACACAGGAAGTAGGCCCGCAAAGGCCAACGGCGATCGCCTCGACCGAGAGCGTTGTATCATGGTTCCCTTCCACCACCTTCACTCCAATCCAGCAGCACCTCGACCCAAGTTCTCAGCACATCATTCGGCAGATTCTTGACACCCCCTTTCCCCATCGACGACACCTTCGGTGATGGCATCGTCTTCCGTGCAGGATGGTCTCTGCGTACTTGCTGCCTGACCTCCCTAAACTTCGTAGTTGTTCAGCTCGCTCTCGTCATCCGATGTCTGGTCCGACGCATCGGGTGTCTGGTCGGACGCATCGGGCGTCTGGTCCGACGCGTCTGGTGTCTGGTCCGACGCATCTTGGGTCTGGTCGGACGCATCTGGTGTCTGGTCCGACTTTATCGACTCGGTGTCCCAATCTTCATCGCTCTGGGTCAAGCGTGGATCGACTCCTTCCGTCCCAGCACACGCAATCGACTCTGCCGCTTGTCTCGTTACACTCGCGGTAGGGCCGCGTATGACGGCGATACTACCGCTGAAAGGCTTCAAGGCGAAGCAGTCGTGCAGGCTCCTTGGTATGGTCCCGCTGGCGATCGCTTCGGTCGCGTACACGCCAATGACAGTGTAAACTGCGAGTCCTATCGTGCTGGCACTTTCGTATACGAGAACAATGATAACGAGCAGGACCTGTCCACGCTTTTCGCGGACTTTGAGCAGGGATGGAAGAGTCGAGGTGACAGCAGGCCATTGCTTGACGAACACGGTGTACAGAGTGCACAAAGTGATGATGATCTGTAGCAGTCGATAATCGGGCGTTCGAAGGTGGCGAGGAAGCGGGCCACATGTCCTCCGCAGGTGCGAACGAGACAGGCGATGAGCGTGTAGCAAAGAAGGAGAGTTGGCAGGGTACAAAATGCTGTCGCGCAGAAGACCTCCATTTCCTGGAGCGGCATTTGCGGTTTTCCGAAGACGGTTGGGTGCACTGACGGCGAAGAGAATGTTGTGGGCAAGCGATGACTTGAGTTCGGGGTGAGCGGTGTGAGAGGCAAAGAGAGGGTTGGGCATGAGATCGGCTCTTATATCATGTCTCGCAAGGAGTGTCCACAAAGGTGCAGGAGTTCTGAGAAGCATTCACGAAGTGTTCGCTGGTCTGGCCAGAGCATGTCTGAGACAGCCATGTCTGTTGCGCGTCCTGTCCAGATCAAGACACCTTGTGTTGAGACAAGTGCAATCCTGAGGCATGACTTTACCTATCAAAGACAGACGTCGCTCGCGGAACCTGGCATAGCGCTGGTGACCTTTCAAACGTCAACGGCGTGTCAATCGACTGCAGCTCGTTGAGAGCGCCGTCTTGACGAAGAAAGTCACGTAAAGTGACCCAGCTTTCAGTGTTCGACTTTCTCAAATACTCATGAAGATGGACAATGGTGTATACCGATCTTCATCATCCAGCATAAAGTTCTTACTGCTGTTCGTGGACGAGGGAAGATGTGTGCCAACACCGTCTCTTCCCCGTGACATATATTTTGTCTGTCAGTCTCGTGCCATTATTTCCCGGTCCAGTATGCCAAATTCGGTGGCGACAGCAGGTTCCAATCTCACAAGTATTACGTGAAGTGACATAGAAGTAGTCCGAGTGGGAGAAGTGAAGTCTTCCCTGCCTTCGTTCCATCCGAGATTCCGCCGAGCGACAGGCGTTGAGCTGCGTTTCCCGACCACGACCTTCACCGACACAAAGCCGCGAGACACACCAAAGATTTTCACCCGCCGGGTCGGACTCCCTACCTCCAGCATCCCACGCCCATCCACCCGTCACCCAACATGCGCCGCATCATCTACGGCATCTCCCTCTGGGTCTTCATCGCCGCGGGAGCATGCACCATCGCCTCGATCGCCCTACCCAACTGGATCTCCTACACTTCCCCCACCGACCACGACCCGATCCGCGTCTCGTACGGCCTCCACAAGCGCTGCTCCTCGATCACGGGGCAATGTACGCCGTTCCCGCAATACGAGGACTGCACCGCCGACGACCGGTACTTTTGCAGCATGTGGAGGAGTGTGGGCTTCTTGATGAACTTTAGTGTGGTCGTGGGGTTGGCGTGTGTCGTCGCGTACGTTACGATCTTGGTCGGCGGACGGGGGAGCAGGGAAGGGGGTTGGAAGGTTCTGAGTGGCTTGCTTGGGATCGTGGCTGTAGTTCAGATGATTGCTATGGCACTTGTGGTAGGCTTGGATGGGGGGCTCGATTGCTTGGTAACGACGGTACTGATATTGTCGCAGGCGTACTTGTATGATCACGATACCCGCTTCTTCGTCGGCTGGCAGTTGGACAAGTCCTGGATCCTCTGCACCGTGAGCTGGACCGTTCTGGCAGTGGATGCTCTCGGTGTTACTGGTGCGGCAATGTTCTTACCGAAGGAAGACGACTACGAGATGATACCAGAGGCTCGGTGAGCGTATGCGCGACGGGCGGTCAGCATAATCGCGTAGATAATCTGGCGGTGTTAGCGCAGCTTGGGGATGGCTGCAATCCGGGCCATGAACATTGTTGTCAAGCGAGCTGGCGTTGCTTTCCGACGTTGAGGTGTATATGAGATTTGAGATACCCACTTACCTTTGAAGAGCACGAAGTGGACATCACTACGGTATGCTCCGCACATCGTTACGCATATAGATCACTCGACTAGTCTTCAGAATGTAGAGACCGTACTATTTCGTGGGAAGTCAGAAATCTTACACATGTCTGGTTACTGCTCCGTCTCAGCGTACGCAGCCCTCACCGCTTCCGACTCGAGCAGATCCCACGATCAAGTAATCCAATCAACTCGTCAAGACGACCGATTACAACGTCCGTCCGCTCATCCGTTTCCAAGTCTTCCTTGCCCGGACTCCGAAGCAGCACGGTCAGAGCCCCAGCCGCATGACCCGAGATCATATCGTCGATGCTGTCGCCCACCATGAGCAGCGGCAGAGGCCTTTCCGCCGGGTCGGTCTCCAGCACCACCGCACTGTCCGTGACGCCCCACGCATGAGCGATGTGCAGGATGCCGGCGGGGGATGGCTTGGGAGGCCGGAAATCACGGGTGACGATGGGGAAGAAAGCGTTGATGTGGCTGGGTAGATGGTTGGCCAGGAGGTGGTTCACTGGCGTGCTATTTTGTGGATATGCTAAGCACCGCTGCATTCGTCTGTCATTGGATTCGACAGTCAACTCACTCAAAGTTGCGGGTGCAGATGCCCTTGCGGATGCCCTTTTCGTCGAGGTACTCCATCAGGCTCACCAGACCGGCTTGTGGGATCTGCTTCTCCATTGCCTCGCGCTCGATGGCCTGGATCTTGGAAAAAGCTTCCGTCTGGTCGCGGTCAGGCATGGCGTGGATGTGGTCTAGTATATCGACCTGTTTAGGTATCCCTAGGGCTTGTCGCATCTCCCCGAACCTGTGCGGGCTGTTAGTAGAGCCATGAGTTTGTCGTAGTGTCCCGTCAACTCGACGTTCATGTAGTTCTGCGGCTCGCCTTCTTGTGTTGGTGGTTAGTGGCGCTGTTTTGATGACTTCGTGTCGCCTTATGAGCCAACATACATAACGTGCCGTCCATATCAAAGACGATCCCTTTGAGTCGCTGTGCGCCATGATGATTACCATCGCTCGAGGTGCTCACGAGTGGCGCGAAACGATATCTTGCACTCATCCTCGCGGTCGGCGCAGATGACTGGTTCCTCTTGCATAAAGTCACCGGACCATACGACCGCAATCGTGAACTCGAACGTGCAAGGGCGGCTGTCGGTTTACCCATGTATAAAGACAGCATTGGGGGCGGAGAGGTGCAATTCACACCAAACCGGAAACCGAAGGGAAGCTTGATGATTCAGCTTGTGATGTAGGGAAAGGTCAGTCACATGACAAGTCCATGTGATTTCACTCGAGATCCGAGCAAAGCCATCAAACCGTGGGCCATGGCCAGCTCTTTGATCAGATCATCAACGAACCACCCAGTAGCGTGGCGGGCGCAGATACGTCAGGGACAGATTAGCAACACATACAGGCCACATACCCGGCTGGCGAGATTCCACCTAAGGAGACAAACGCGTGCTGCAGTTCGTTCATCGTAAGGTAAGGTACGCCCGAAACGTTTGCTTTTGGTCTCTTACAAGGGAGATTTGAGACGACACATCAGGGCAAGCAGAACGATAAGTGCTCCTACGCACACAGCCACAAACAAAGAGTCCTGTTCAGCGGCAAGACCAACATACAGTCTCTTTTTTCGGTCCGCGCACAAACGCAACAAACAGCAGTGGTATCATAGTTGGCGCAAATCCGATGTGCCCAAGGACGGATTTGGTCGAGTAACCGGCGGCTCCCTTCTTTGCATCGACATCCGCTTACC
>Ga0268244_10000661_pt1 | contig 13488 bp, 15 predicted proteins | sample AgamicMgSfe_FD_200258 | JGI IMG/M metagenome (GOLD analysis project Ga0268244, IMG submission 200258) | Agave microbial communities from Guanajuato, Mexico - Mg.Sf.e (v2) (version 2) | ecosystem: Host-associated > Plants > Phyllosphere > Phylloplane/Leaf | place: Guanajuato, Mexico | collected... | reverse complement strand
CCCATAACACATCTCATCCCAATCCGCATCCGTCATGCCCATCAGATCGTTCATCGCCGCGCCGCCAGACGTCATCGGGTCCGGCGTGAGTCCCGTCCCATCACCACCAGTACTATGACCACCTGCTCCCCAGTCCTGCGGAACGATGAAGCCGCCGAGTACTTGGGTGTCTGAATGCGGGAGGAAGGCGGGCATGTCGAAATCTGCTGCAGTGAGGGTTATGCCGGTGGCGGCGGTTTGCTGGTGGGATGGGAAGGGTTGCTTAGGGTCGGATTGCGTTTGATGGAGGAGATACTGCTGCGCTAGGTCTTGTGGCGAGTAAGCGGTGTTGGAGGTATTAGAGGATGTGTTGTTCTGTTGCGAGTGACTGCTGGAGCTCGGGGTGCGGTGATCACCGCCACCGCTGCCGTCGTCGGGACTGAGGTCCATTTCCGGTTGGGCTGGTGCAGGGCTGCGGGTGCGTTGTCGGTTCGGGAGGTCGAAGTGAGGGGATGAAGCGGTTGTGAAGTCGTGCATCTCTCCTCCTCCTGCTGTCGTTTGATAAGGGAGAGATTCTCGTTTGGTGGGCGCAGAGACACCGGACGCGGCATTCGGCTGATTGTACATGGCGAGGCCCGAGTCGCCGTACGTAGGCAAGCTTTGCCGCGCGCTCGCGTCCAGCGGGTCGATGTAGACCGCACAGCCGTCATTACGCTTCGGCGCGAGGGTTTTCGGGATCGCGGCGCGCAAGGTCTGGACGTCGTCGAGGCCCGAGCTCTCGAGGTCGACGTCGAGTTGGACGAGGAAGGATTCCGTGAGCGGGTTCTTGCGTTTGAGGGCGTGCATGGCCGCGAGGAGGAACTGCAGGGACGCGCGCACTTGGGCGTCTTTGGGCCGCGATTTGAGGTACTGGACGAAGACCCGGGCCGCCACGTACAGGCAAAATGACATGAAGGGGTTCATCTGGAAGCACGGACGTCAGCGGTGAAGTTTGGCATGTTCGTAGAAGGAGGACGGCACTCACGGAGGACAAGTCCAAATGGCTGATCTGGCGCATCATGCTGGCGATCTCGGACGCCGCCGTGATGCACCGGACCTTGCTTTCGGCGGCGATGCGCCCGGGCAAGCGGTTCTTGTCCGATTTGAAAATGGCGGCTTGGTGAAGGCAGATCGTCGAGGTGTGGATGTTCATGTTCATGAAGATGATGTTCGCATCGCCGAGCCCGGCCGGAAACCGTAGCGCGTCCGGCAGAGCGAGCGAGATGTTGAGCAGGGTGTTGTCCATTTCCCGATGCCGCTTCCAGAACTCGCCGTTCAGGTCCTCGTCTCTGTCGTCTGGCCCGGGTCGGTGAAGATGCGCGAGGTTTCGACCGAACATGCAGGCCATCAGAACCACACCTGCAAAAGACGAAAGGCTCGAAGCGCCCTGTGGATCTAGGGCTTCGCTCAATGTCATAGTCTTGCCCGGTCTGTTGAGCTCGTACTCATGCTCTTCGCTCGGAAGAGTGGTCATAACATCCACCTCTTCGATAGCCATCGGCCAACCGGTCCCGATACTCGAATAGCGGTCGATGCAAAAACACATCCAGAACGTGCGCCGCCTCTCCTCCCGCTCCGTCCAATCTCTGGGCGGTGGCAGACACTGCTTGACATCCATCCCGCTGCCATCCAGACGGTGCAACCCCATCATCTGCCCCAACCTACTCGCCCGGCCAGCCGACATCCACGCGCGCGGGAAATACATCAATCTGAACTCGTAGGTGGCCAGCAACGCCCAGGTCTGACAGTGCGCGACGGTGATCATGCTCTCGCCGTGGCCCTTCATCTCGTCCTGTTGCACGTACTTGCGCGCGCGGTGGTAGAAGTGCTCCTGCAGGGTCTCGTACTTGTCCGTCACGCTCGCCGCGTTGCACCACATGGCGTAGCGCAGGCACACAGGAGGGCGCGCGTACGGCGCGAGGTTCATGGCGGCGTGGTACCGAGGTCGGTGCATCATGGGTAACGACGGGTGGATCTTTTCGAAGTACGCTCGGTTCAGCTCGTCGACGACGTCTTGCGTGGGTAAGGGCTCGTCCAGTCCCAAGCCTATCATTTCCCACGGAAATGGCTCCTCTGCTGGCATGTTGACGCTTTCACTGCCGGTCGCCCCGAGCGTCGCGTGTGGGAACTGCGACTGAGTCGGATAGTCGTGCTGATGGATCGTGCGCTCCATATGCGGCAGTACATCCACATTACTAGCACCCACCGCAATGTCCGAGAACTCGGGCACCATCGCGTCGTCCTGTGACGACTGCGCTACCGCCTGCTCGTAACTTGCACCCTTCTTCTTACCCGACGACGCCGGCTCATCCTGAGTCTTCAACAGCGTCTCGACCTGCGCCAACCGTGCCTCCAGCGCCTTGACATATCCCCGTTTCGGTCCGCTCTTCCGCCGTACTTCATCGTACGAGCAATCGTGCTGCAATCGCACACACGTCCCGCACGAGGGTTTGTCGCCATCGCAGCGCAGCTTGCGCTTCCGACACAGCACGCACGCGATCCGCTTGGGTTTGGGCACTTGGCCGCCGGCATCCTCTTGCGATCCTCTCCGCTCCTCCTCCTCGGCGTGGTGTCGCGGTGGTGGTTGTTGTGAGAGGTCGTTGAAGTAGTCGTCATTGGGCGACTGGTCTCCCGAATCCTCTGGCATTTTGTTCGTTGATCACCTATCTTAAACCACTGGCCTCCGAAGTAGCTCTGGATTGTACATAGCTTTGCTCCAGGTGCTTCAGGCCGACGACTCGGTGGCCAAGTCCAGATCAGCACTTCGAATCGCCAAGAAGGGCATCGGGAAGAGGTGATGGGTAGGTAGGGAATGCAAGCTTGAACATGGACATGGGCGACCGCAATAGCCCGCAGGCAACACAGGGACGCATCACCCTACATGGCCCTCCTGCACCAACCCCGTTGGGAGGCGGGCGTCACGGGCGACCTATACAGCGCGGCGCCGCCGAAATCCTTCGCCTTGATCCCTCTGCCCCCACATGCGGTTTTGCAGTGCGATTACCTCCGCCCCTCCGCTCAGACTGCAACGTGCGGATTTCAAGGCGAGGAGTTGCCCAAAGTTGTGTAAGACAAAGCGCGCCTACGAATAAGATACTAGGTATTCTATACGCATCGGGCAATGTGTTGGGAATGGAACGTGTAGTCGGAAGATTGGTAGTAGAATCTCGTCATGAAGTCGCTGCCTTAGGCATCCAGGTGTTGCGGAGGTCACCGCCGTCGACCTCAGGTGATAACATGCGTACAATACAGTGTAAGATACCTTAATTAAGGACATCAATATACGACGTTTGCATATGGTGAGAAGTGTTCCCAGATTCGCTCCTCACTGTTCCGATACGACTAGTCCGTTGTTCGAGGAACGTCTTCCAGGAAACTCTTCATAGGACAGGCAAGATGTCCTTCAGCTCAACCATATCTATTACCGTATTACTACATCTATCTCTACAAGCTCTAATTCATCGATCGCTATGCAAATTGCAGAAAAGCAAGGCTGGTCGTCAAAGTGTCGTTACGAAATCCCTTCCCACAGCTCATCAAATCGCCCTCATACCCTGTGCGCGACCTTGACCGCATGACAACTCCTCCATTAATACCCTAGATATCCTTCCGAGCATGCTTGCTGTAGTTCTTCCGCAACGTTTCGCCGTACTAGTTGTATCCGTCAGCACGCATGTCAACGTAAGTCATGCCACGAAACTTGCTCACCTTGTACAAAACAAACGGAATCGGAATGAAAGCAATGCTGATGAACGCCAGCGTCGAGCTGGCCCATGGCACACCCAGGTTGTTGTACATGGCGGAAGCGAACAGTGGGAACCCGGCGCCGAAGGAGGAACGCATAAAGTCGTTTCCGGCCAGAACGCTAGCGGCGTGCTCGGGGTAGGCATCGGGTAGGTAGTTCAAGACCGAGTTGAACAGTAGAAAGGTGCCGATGGAGAAGAAGCTGGAGCCGATGATCGGGACGATCCAATGGATACTCGCGCGGGAGGTCCAGCCGAACCAGAAGAGACAGATGGGGATGCAGAAGGCGCCGACGAAAGACGGGATGATGCGTTTCTCGGGTTGGCACTCGCCGTTCTCGTCGAATTGGGGCTCGAGATAGTAGTAGAGGTAGGCGAAAAAGGGCGGGATGACGGCGAGGGCGCCGATGAGGATGCCGAGGTAGGCCAGGCCTTCTTCGCCCAGGCCGAAGCCGTAAATGTCGACGAAGACGACGACGAAGGACTCGAACCAGATGTACAGCAGGCCGTAGATGAGCGCGATGTACAGGTTCAGCAGGAAGACCATGGGCTCGGTGAAGTTGAGCGTGATCGGGCGGACGAGCGCCATCATGACGATTTGCTTGCCGCTCATTTGCTGCGCGATGAGTTCCGGTTCGCACATGAGCTTGTCGTCGCCGGTGATCTTGCGGAGACGGCGGGTGCGGCGGACGAGGATGTTGTTCGCGCTGGTCTCCGGGAGGAAGAAGCAGAGGAAGACGAGGCAGAAGGCGCTCAGCCACATGAGTTCCCAGATCGGCCACGTCCAGGGAGCGGTGATCCCACCTCCAGTCGGGCCAAACTGCACGGCGAAACCACCTATTAGAGGGCCCAAAGTCGGCCCACAGACGGCACTTACACCCCAAATACCCATGGCGTAAGCCCGCTTCTTGGGCATGTAGATATCCGCGATGGAGGCGCCACCGGTCGCGAGGACGGGCGAGCCGAAGAAGCCCGTCAGGAATCGAAACGCCATCAGCATGCCGAAGTTAGTCGCCAGCGCGGTCGGGACTTGCAGGATGACGAAGATCGCCAGGGTGCCAATGTAGACGGGGTTCCGGCCGATTTGAGGGATTTCACTCATGGGACTCCAAAGCATCGGGCCGAGACCGTAACCGGCGACGAACAAGGTCAGACCGAGGGTCGCGGGGACTTGCCCGACGCCGAAGATGGCCTCGATGTTTTGCTCGCCGGCTGTGTAGATGGACGAGCCGACATATACGGAGGTGGTGAGGAGACAGATCTCGAACGTTACGAAGAACTTTTTCGCGGTAGACCAGTTCTGAGGGTTTTCTGCCACATAGATCAGCGCCCGGACTCACTATGAGTAGGCAAGACTGCTTACCTGGGTCATTGTCCCCATACCACGACACAAGATGGATATCCTTCCCCTTCTCCGGGTCCACGTTGACTCCACTCGCCTGGTTCATATGCTCTTCATCACCGACTCGCGTCCGGGAGCTATCCGACGAAGTCGATCGGAGGGCATTGGAATGATTCGGCGGTGGTTCCAAAGTGTACTGATCCTCCCTCGTCCGAACACCACCCAGCCCCGAGAGGTTCGTCCCATCGTCGGGAGCATTGGTGTCCCCGTGATGCGCCAAGTTCCCGGACTTCTTCTCGTCAATGTACCGTGTCCACGTCGACGGATCTTCCTCTTCGGTGAACTTGAAGAATCGGTTCTTCGTCACGAGGCGGACGAGTTGCCCGAAAGGCGTGTCTCGGATGAGTTCCTTCATCTTCCTCCTCTCACCGGGAAAATGTGGTTGTTATGGACGGAGGAGAGAGCAGATAACAATGGTCTCGTGACGCGTGAAGGAGAGAGCGAGGGAATGTGAGGAAAGCATAGATCTTTAAGGACCTCTTCTCACATCACGGACTCAACAAAACTGCCCGTCCTCCAACCAGTGCGTTTTGCAAATCCTCACCGGTGAGATCATCGGTCTGCTTCATACCTAGTCTAAGGAAATGGCACGCCTCGGGGTCGATCAGAGTCCGCGAGCCCGAGTACTGCCAGAGTTCATCACTAATCAACAGGGCGCCGGTCGGAAGAAAGTTGTCGCCGATCGCAAGTGAGATGCGCGAACAACGGGAAGATTCAGATCGCAAACCAAACCAAACCAAATCAAATCATGACGCAACGTCACGAATGTCCTGAGGACGGGACTGGAGGCTGAAACTCTGTGATTGAGGGTACTGCCGGCCACTGCCGGACGCCACCCTCGGACACGTCACGTGCGCCTAAAATTCCCACTGCAATACGACACCAACGTTGACCTACCGTACGCGTATACCGATACACATACCACTAACCTCCAGTAAAAAAGCCATACCGCATACAGATGTCTCCGGAGAGAGCATACCTAGGGATCACCAACGTTCCCTGTAGAGCCTTGTTGCTGGCTGGGCATTCGATTACCGCAAGCGATGCTTCGGGTTCGTCGAACGAAGGACACGACCGTTTTTCACCACCCTCTCAGCGTCGAATATACAACACGCATTCGGGGCTGAGGTCGAGCCATTGTCTCGATATGCCCTGTCTTAGTACGCCCTATCACCACCAACCGTGAAAGGTCACGAGCGTCAACTCGATTACCTTTGCGGTCACTGCCAACAGCGGAAAGAGGACCATTCAATCATACCATGCCATACCACTGTACATAATGAGCCTTTCGACCCAACAAAACACCCTCGCCCGCTCACCTCACCCAGCCATCTCATGGTGACCCACGCGCGGTTGCTTGAGAGGCAACGCCCCAACACCAGCATCCACACCTGCGTGGTGCGCGTCCTCGATTCCGAGCAATTCCCCACCTTTCTCGGCGTGATTCGAGCCCCCGAATTTGGTGTCCATCTCCTCGAGCATCACGTTCTTGGTCTCGGGGATGAAGAAGTAGACGAAAGCGGCGAGGAAGAAGTTGACGCCGGCGAACATGTAGAAGGCGTAGAAGCCGCAGTTCTACATTACCCAATTAGCTCATCCACGTGAAGGGTGGTACTAGTTCGTGCTTGGGGCAATACTCACATTCAAAAAAGTCGGGAAAAATTGCTGAAAGATGGCGTTGGAGACGTTCTGCGTCTGCGACGCCATACCCACGGCCTGGGCGCGCACGTTCATGCTGAAGATCTCCGACGTCCAGATCCAGACCGTCGCGCCCCAGGAGGGTTTGTAGAAGAAGATGAAGAGGAAGAGGAGGAAGACGATGGAGATGCCGACCGAGTGGCTCTTGGACCCGTCCGCGAGCACGGGCGTTTCCGTCTCGACGGCGGCGACGATGATCATGCAGATGCCCATGCCGATACCGCCGACGATGACTGTAGGATAAGTGTTGGTCAGTGTACTGTACATCTTGGTAAGAGTGCAGGACTACTCACGCAACCATTTGCGGCCGAAGCGATCAGCAGTCCAGGCGGCGTTGGCGGTGAAAAGGATACCGAATGTAGCGTTGAGAGCGTTGATGAGAGCGACCTGGGATGCCTCCTTGAAAACCTTCTTGTAGATGATGGTGCTGTAGGAGTTAAGCGAGCCCTGGCCTGTGACCTGTTGGCCGGCGTTGATGATGAACGCGAGCAACAGACGTTTACGGACGGAGCGGTCCTTCCAGAGCGCGGAGTAACTGGACGATATCGCCTCTTTCTCGTACTCGAGGGCCTCGCGGATCATGAGAAGCTCGTCTTCGACCTCGTACTCCGTGTCTCGCACCCGAGCCAGCGAGCGGCGGGCCTGGTCGATCTGGTTCTTCTTGGTGTACCACCGCGGACTGTCGGGAACAAAGGGCATTTGGATGAGGATCAGGACGGGCGTCAGAAGCTGGAAGATCACGACCATCTTCCAGTCCCACTCGCCCAGGTCTTGTATGTGCTTCGAGCAGGCATAGTTGACCTACCGAAATCCGCCACACGAGTCAGCATGTGCTTCTTGAACAGCCTTCAGATGTTCGAAGAGGGTTGCTCGCGTGCGGTCACGTACCCAATAAGCGATGAAGCTGCCCACCGAGTAGAACATCTGCCAGAAAGTCATGATCTTGCCGCGAATCTCTTGTGGAGCGAGTTCTCCGATGTAGACCGAGCCAGCCGTGAGTGCGAGACCTTGGCCGATACCGATGAAGACACGTCCGGCAATGACTGTATCGTCCATCATTAGCATACTAATCATGTGGAAAAGTGCGTGTCCGTCTCTGGCATCTCAATGCCCTCCCAGACAACCCATCTCAGATGTAGGCCGGCGGGAGAAGAACATCCACCACTCCCTCAGATAGACTCACAGTATCCAATGTTGCCACGCGGAGCGAACGTCTGCATGAACGTCGCAAACACCACCATCGCCGCGCCCGCCGCCATTCCGATCCTCCGACCGAAATAATCCGCAACGGGCCCAGCGATGAAGAAGCCCGCGACGATGGCGCCGACGGTGTAGGCGGTGTTGATGGCGCCGGTAAGCTCGGTGCCGGGCTTGTCAAAGTATTCCTTCCAGTGCTGCGAACCCTGGACGGCGTTGAAAACGGAGGCATCGTAGCCGTAGAGGACCATGCACGAGGCGGCGACGATGGAAATGTACCAGTTGTAGGCCCTCTTGGATGACGTGGTGAAGCGGCCCATGGCGGTGGAGATCGATGGTGGTGGTGGTGGTTAGCCACCGATGGTCTTAAACACGGGTTGTGAGACGGATAATGAGATGCACTTCGAGGGAACGAGAGACGGGGTTGCTCAAGAGATTGACGAGCAGCATTGATAACAAAGAGAGGAAGACCGTAGAGTAGGAGTTCCTTCACCCGTCTCACCATACATGTATACAAGAGCTTGCCTACCTTTCCATGCCCGCCAGAGCCAGACGTGCTGCTGCTGCTGCTTGTCAGCTGCCGTGCCTCTTCGCCTACAGTAGCACGGCACAGCTTCATCTCGCTCCCGCTAAAGGCAAGGAGGGTTGACTTGGGGGAAAATCCTCCGGCCACTTCCACGCGATACGGTACGCTCGCTTCGGTCATCAATTCACGCCCATGGCGACCGAACACGCGATTTGCACGCAGGGTCGGCGAAAGCGTCGGAGGAGACTTCGAGGCGAAGGGGAAGTAGAGCACGGCCTGCACGGGACATCGTTGTTGGGCCCCAAAAGTCCCGAGTTCCAGACTCCCAGCAGTGACCAGGGCCTAGGATCTAGGATCCGGGATGCAGACATGCCTTTCCGCCGCCACCGTTGAATATTACAAGGGCTCGGATGGGGAAAAGGTAACGTTTTTTTCGTGCGGAGAGGGCAAGTAGCGAACGAGCATTAATCTGCGTCAACCTCCGACACCACGCGTCTCGTTCATTGAATCAATATGGGGAAGAGTCATGTTGGGGTCCGAGGAGGATTAAGGCATGGGGGAGTGGAGCTCGGTAACAGCTGGTTGTTTTGGGTTGTGTGCAAGTCGGTCGGTCCGCAGGTACTGTAGTACATGTGCGATGTTTGCCGTGTGCAGTTGCACCGAATTGTGGTGATGATCAATTATTGTTGAGGAAAACTTCAAGCAGATCTGATCAGAAGGAGGACTCGACGAAACGTGAAGCGCGCGTCTCGGCAATCGACGCAGTGAAAAAAAAAAAACGTAGAAGCAGAGTATGGTCCATACAATCATCGTACGCACGAGAAACAAAATCTATCTGCGCTGCGATATAACCCCAAACGAGCGGAAGCAGCAGCAGCCAATCCCCAATTCATGCTCGTTCGTTAACCGTCATACCAATCAATCAATCATGCCTTCGTTAATCGTCGTACCCGCTCGTTCAATCTCTCACACACAACCTCGCCCAGCCCCTTCCCGTCCTGCGAACCTCCAGCTGCTGAATCGACCAAGCAGCGCCGTCTCGAAACGGCAGGTAGTACTCACAAAGGGCTGATCAGAACCCAATGTTCCGCAGGTCCCTCGCACCGTCCGACTTGTTGGTCTTCTTGCGACCGCGCATACTGCCCATGCCGGCCACCTCGCTGCCGGTGCGACGAGCGTCGGCCGCGCCATCGGCATGCGGAGGTTCGGCCTCCTTCTCGACGACCGTGACGGCTTGGCCGGCGGGCGTGGTGAATGTACGCTCGATGGGCTTGGCCGGGTCGCCGCCAGCGGATGCAGTCTTATCGGTAGCGGAGGCGGCCTTGTCGACGACGGTCACTGGCTGGCCCGCGGGCGTGGTGAAGGTGCGCTGAACGGGCTTGGCTGGGTCGTCTCCGACGGGAGTGGGTTTGTCGACGTGTTCGGACGTGGTGACGATGGGGATGGCGTTCTGCCCGACACGTTCTTGCGGTGCGGCAGTCGTCATGGTGGGGTTGACAGGCTGAACCGGATCCTGGGCGAACTGTACACGGCCACGGCCTTCCTCTGCCCGGCGACTGAGGGTACCTCGGCCATCACCTCCGGCGGTGTCGGCACCGGTCGTGGTGGCAGTGCTTCCAGCTGGGCGGCCAAGTTTCTCGCTCATGAGAGTAGCTCCGGCGGCAGCTCCAGCCGCCGTGGCGAGACCAGGATCAGTGGTACTCGTGGTGACTGTTTCAATGACCTGGGTGTTGGGATCGACCGTTGCAATCACATTCGTCTTCTTGCGCTGGATCCCAGGGACAATGTCGATGACTGATGCGTGCGGGTCCAGCTTCTTGTTTCGGCGGTGCCTGAGGCAACACCAAGTGCAGCACGTCAAGCAAGCAAGAAGGGGAAGTAGCAAGGCCCCCACACCAGCGAGCCAGTACAGCCAGGGGTGACCAGAGAGAAAGTCGTGGGGGTGCAAGGCATCCTGCGTACACTTGCGGCAGCACGTGCCCAAATCCCAGCAGTCGGGCGCATCTTCAACATTCCAGTGATGCTCCAGAGCGCGCGGCGTCTCTCTGACGACGGTGACAGTTGGCGAGCCGTTCTTCGCGGGCATCACGGTCGTCTTGAGCGGGTAGTAGGTGCGGCCGCCCTTGGTGGTGCCCCAGTGAGCCCCTGCAATGGAGGTGACGTGCGTGAAGTGGTCGATCGTCTGAGCAAACGGACAAGCGCGCTGAGCCATGACAGCAGGGAAGACCGTCGTGATATTGATGGGCTTGTGATGGTTCAACATGCACTTTTGAATCTTGCATTCCGTCTTGTTGTAATGATGACCTTTGCCTTTCAGACAGGCAGGTGGGGTTGCCACAGGCGTCTGACGAGCAGCCCAGCCAAGGTCAAACGGTGTGTGCGAGTCAACAGTGACCACCATGGTGCTGTCGACGGTCTGCAGTGGCTGTGTGATGTCGACAAGTGTGCCGCCAATGAGTGCCCTGGTCATGGTGATATTGGCGGTAGCTGATACCGTGGTCGGGCTCTTCCCCTTGCTTTTGGATTTGCCTGTCAGGCCACGCTTCGCATGTGGAGAATCCTGGCATTGCTCCAGGTTCCAACAGACAGCATGCCTGACGCTGCGGTCCCAGTCCAGATCACCATAGTGAGTGCGTAGCAGGTCGGCAGTTTGGGTGACTTCCGACCAGTCCAGATCAGGATATAGCTCACGTAGAGCATCCGCATTCTGACTCAGGACATGCCCACAGGTTTTTCCCAGCTGGTACTTGTCCAGGGTGAACCTGAGGAGTGCGTCCAGGACATCTGGATCGTACCGCAGCGGGTAGAGCGTAGCCTCCGGCGTCGGCGCAACGATCACCACGGTCTGATTGTGGTTCCCATACGCTCCGCTTGACGCAGTGATGGTTATCGGACTTCCATTGACAGTTGCAATGGTCGTGGTGTTCACGTGCGGGTTGAACTTGCTCGATGTACAGACGATCGTCCGGTAGATCGTCTTCGTGACTGCTGGCAAGGCTCCGCCATACACTCGCGTCGTAGTCGCGACATCGCTCGAGGCGCCTGTGACAGTCTCGGTGGCAACCACCTCAGAAGAGGTCGAAAGCGTGTATGTGACGGTATGAACGCTGGCGGCTGTTGATGCCGGGTCCTCCGTGGCGGCGCCGGTCCGCGTGACGTACATCGAACTGCCATGAGAGTCGGTCGTCGGCTTGAGCGTAGCTTCGGTGGAACCGAGATGGACGACCTTGATTGTTTCGGCACTTGTGTCACTGCTGGTCGACACGCTATGGTATCGGGTGATGGTACGAGTGCCGTGCCTGCCGAGATCCACAGTCGCAGTCTCCATCGCCCAGTCTCCGCTTCTTGTTACATAGATTGTCGAGCCGTCTGAGACGAATGTCGGCGAAAGAGTCACATTCGTGCCCTGCATTTCGACGACGCGAACAGTAGGTGAGACCATTTCGGCCGCTGATGTCGGTCGGGTGATCGTGACCGTGTGCGTGACACAGTCCGAACGGGATGACGTCGGCATGTTCAGCGTGCGCTCACCCGGTTGCTCGTCGACGATGGTCATCGTGAACGTGTGGAGTCTGGTCGCCTGAGCTCGCTTGTCGTCCGGAGCGGGTACCTTGTCACCCGTCACGACCACGGCCATCGGCGTTGGTATCACCAGAGCATCGATGACAGAAGGGCCAGTGACGGTGGTTTCGAACGATTTTGCTCCCGCAATCTTCCACGTCTGAGCGACGACAGCTGGGTCGAGGTTCTGCAGAGCAAAGACGGCGGTGATTGGAACTCCACGGACCGCGCCAATGCCAGTGATGGTCTCGCCTGGTGTGTCAAAGTCGTCGAGCGGGACGTTCGGGATCGGGGCGCCGGGTATCGGCATGCCCATGACGAAGATCTTGTCCTCATCATCATCGCGCTTCTGGGACGTTGATCCAGTATCATGCAAGTGAGCTACTCCATCAACGCTGTCGACGACATCGTCAATGATGTCTTCGGCACCATCGGCAATCCTGTCAACAGGGCCATCAAGATTTGCGGCAGTACCCATGTCATTATCTTGGCAGTTCCGTTCGCCCATGCCATGCTCACAAGCCCAGTCGAGTAGGTCGTCTTCGCCGCCATCGGGAGAAGCGTCGCGTTTGCGGTCGACGGTGTCAGAAGGGTTGCCAGAATGAGGTACGGACCCATCCTTTTTGTTCGCTGCTGGGATTCCAATGTCAGAAAGCCCGGCAAGGCTCATCTGTGAAACGTCATCCGGGGACTTGTGGTCACAGTCTACTATGTCAGTGGCTAGCCCCAGCACGCAGCCAGTCAGGCCGAGTGCGAGGAATGTCGTGACCCGCATCTTGCGGTCGAGACTGGTGCAATGTGTTCAGCGTGTCTGCAAACGGGGTGGAAGAGATACGACAGTGTGATAAGAGACAATGCTGAGAGGCAGGGTGTGGACGAGGGATGGAGGGAAGAAGATGTGGGGAGAGACAGAGGCAAAGAAATGTTGGCGGCTGGAGGCATGGCGGCCGTTGGCAATGGCAACGTTGTCGTGCTGCTCCTGCGCGACTTCACTGATAGAAGGAGGCCCTGTGAGCTTCTTCTCTAGGCGATGGAGGAAGGCATCGTCAAGACAATGCGGAAGTGGTGATTCGACCAGCTGGCCAGAGTCAGGACATCGCGACTCTACCAGCAGTACTCGGGCTGGCTTCATATATCCTCTGTGCTCAACACAACGAGATACAACCCACTGAGGCAAGCCTACGACGGGTGAGACATGTATGCACGCGTGTAGAGTGGCGCCCTGCGAGCTTTGAGATGAGGATGCAGTCAGGTAGATGTAGAGACATCGATGGGATGAAGTCGGGACTGGCCCAGCCCGGGGCACTTCGAAGCCGCTGACTAATGTCGCGCGGCAAGACGGT
>Ga0268244_10000656_pt1 | contig 13517 bp, 15 predicted proteins | sample AgamicMgSfe_FD_200258 | JGI IMG/M metagenome (GOLD analysis project Ga0268244, IMG submission 200258) | Agave microbial communities from Guanajuato, Mexico - Mg.Sf.e (v2) (version 2) | ecosystem: Host-associated > Plants > Phyllosphere > Phylloplane/Leaf | place: Guanajuato, Mexico | collected... | reverse complement strand
GTGGAGAGTCGAGATGGTGGGGTCGGAGGGTCGTCGGCGACGCATGTGGAGGATGCGGAGATGGAGATGAAGTGAGTGGCTGCTTGGGTGTGTGAGGGCACGTGACTTCAGGGGAAACGGTGGTTGGTGGTTCTTGTTTATGGTATACCCCCTTTGGTACTTGGTCGAGATGAGCAGATGATAAGGCTGCACTATTCTTCGTGTTTTGCCCGAGAGGCGTCTCTGCCCTCGTAGCTCTTTCGCCTCGGCCCGTTCTGGGCGAATATGAGCGACGAGTCCGTCGACTTGCATCGTCTCCTTTGCCTACTCTCGCCGGCACGCTCTCCCACACCTCTTCGTACGTAACTCGCGAGCGTCCTCTGGATCTTGTCCACGGATGGCCGGAATCTTCGTTCCTCCGCCACGCTTTTATGCAGGCTACGCCTGAACCGCACAGGATCTTGAGCGTAGCCAATCACAGGAATCGCTGCGACAGTCACCCCCGAGCCCTCGAACCACGCATTCACAACCCAAACCCCAATCACTCTTTCACCCCCTCCAACCTCTTCTCAATCTCCTTGAGCAACGACTCCATCTCCACAACGCCAGCCTTATCCGGCCCCTCCCTCTCAAACCCCAACCCATTCCGCACCCACTCCGCCGCCTCCTCCCACCTCCCCATCTCCCTCAAACACTGGCCCCGCTTCCACCACCCCTTCACGTTCGCCACCCGCTTCATCTCCACGCTCACCTCCGCGTCCACCGCCGCCTCCGCCCACATCTGCTGCGCCATGTACGCCTGCGCCCGGTTCGAGTACAGGCCCGACAGCTCCTCGCGCACGAGCCCGGAGGCTTCCCACGGCGGGCGGTCGGAGGCCATGCGGAGCGCGAGGCCGTAGAGGTTCGCGGCTTCGGGGAAGGAGCCTTTTTTGTAGGCGGTGTTGCCGGATTCGCGGAGTTTGTTGATTTGGATCGTGCGTTTGGGGTTCACGGGCATGGGGCTGGTGGGAGGTTAGTGCGTGCACGTTTGGTGGGTATCGGGACGGTTGGGGGATTACGTACGGAGCGGGGATTTGATTGGGTGTGTCGAGAGAGACGAAGGCGCGGTGGAGTTTGTTCAGCTTGTCGATGTCGGTCGCAAGGGACGGGTCGGAGGAGGAGATGGCTTTGGTGGAGGCGTCGATGGTGAGGGGGAGTTGGGTGAAGGTTTCGACGTCCATGGTTGCGGTAGGAGTTGTGAGATGTTCACGGGTCAAAGTGTCTTTGGTCATTGACAGTCGCGGCTGATGACAGCTGGGACATGTTGGTGGACCCTGGATTCTTTCTTCACGTGCACGCCAAGCCCCGGCAGCTACGGTACAAATACCGGTTGCTATTTACAGGTGAACACAAAGCAGGCAGGGCGCATGCTGTACTCGACAGGATCGATTGTCTCACGAAACGTATAGCATCGCTGATCCCGTCACCATGTCTCGCTAGCGCTTGATCACATCCATCAATTCAAGGCGACGGAGGCAGATGCAGCTGTTGTAGCCGTGTCGGCGCGTTGCTGAGGTGCAGGAGTCGAGACGCCTTCTTTCCTGAGACTTTTATAGCGCTCGTTCAGGAGCATCTGTTCAGAGTCCTGGTGCTGGAAGGGTGGAGTTTCCTCGGGAACACTATGATGAGGCGTTTAGATGGAGTCCACGGCTGTAAGCCGCGTGCGTCTCAAAGCCACGGGAACGTCAGTGGGGGAGGTGCTAGAGCGTGGAATGCTTCGATGCTTTTGGTCATTCTGTATAGATACCTACATAGTATATACCTATTTCGTAGGATAACAATGATCTCTAGCAGTAAATGTCGCCAGTGAAGCTTCAAAGTGTTCTCACGCTTCACTGCCGAATGGGGAAGGTGCAGCCGAGAGCCTTCTTTCGTCCATCCCGACCACGTCTGGCATCTACCTAGCTACTATGTACGTATTCACATCAACCGTGAAATAGGTGCATACTGTATTGCGCAGCCGGTAAGATACAAGCCGTCATCTAAAGACATTATGGAACACGATCCCAAAGTCCGTGAGTCAATCGCAGCCACCATTCGTTTACGTGATGTTCGGCGGTTAACGATGTGAAATCAGCGCCGTCAAGCACGGCGGATAAGAACTCTTTCGCCTTCGTGTCGGCGCGGGATCGATGGCCGAAGATTCTTGTATGGAACTCATACCACTGTCACTGGCAGTCGCAAAGCCTCGAAGACTGATTCATCATCTAGACTGGTGCCATCGACGACATCCACAAGGCTGTATCGAAGGAATCCGATCCGGCCAAGAGCGACGAAGGCAAGAGGATCACGGCGGATCTCGCGGCGCTCAAACATGAGTTGCAGCACGATCGGGTGATGAGGCGAGTTCCGACCGTGTCAGATCAATTCGGCCATGATCACTAACGGTTCAAAGGCCTCTTGTCGATGACGGAGGGCCAGATATCGCAGGCTACAATAAGGAGCTCGAGCAGCGTGGCAACCCGAAATGGTTTGACGTTTCGTGGCTGTTCTCGGAGTGTTATCTGTACCGGTAGGTTGGATGCCTGCGCTTCCCGTCAAACCAAACACCACCGTGACTAATCGCACATGCAGGCGCATCGCCACCATCTTCGCGACCTCCACCCACTGGAAACGACACGATGTCTTCTCGGTGCAGAAGATGAGTACCTTCCGCTCTTCGTGCCCAGCCGTGCTGGAACTCGCAGCTCGCTACAATGAACTCATCACCCAATTCCAATCGCAGGAATCCGCATTGGGCTCCGCTTCGGATGAGGAGCGTGAGCAGGCAGAGAAGACGCTCTTCATCGAAATGTGCGAAATCTGTCTCTGGGGCAACGCCACCGATCTGTCATTACTCACCAATCTGAGTTATGACGATATACAGAAATTGCAAGGCAGCGAGAGCCGTAAACGCAACGAGAAGAACATCCTCGTGAATGACTTTCCCTCCGCCTTCGCCTGCTTGAAGCGCGCCCAGCAGTCCGCGGAAAAATTGAATGCAAAAGAACGGCGCGTTGACATTGTCCTCGACAACGCCGGCTTCGAACTCTTCGTGGACCTCATCCTTGCAGGTTACCTCCTGCAGGCCAACCTCGCGACACACATCGTGCTGCACCCGAAGAACATCCCCTGGTTCGTCTCGGACGTCGTGCCGAAAGACTTCAGCGATCTCCTCACCGCCCTGACGAACGCCAAGAACTTCTACGAAACCCCGTCCGAAGACGACCAAGCGCGAGGCGTCAAGCCAGAATCTCTCTCCGCAAAAGAAGAGCAGAACCTCCAAGTATTGTTCCAAAACTGGAGCACACTGTACGCCGAAGGCAAAATTATCCTGCGTCCGAACGCTTTCTGGACCGAAGGCGGATCCTACTGGCGTCTGCCCGCCACCGCCCCGTCGCTCCTCTTCGACCTGAAAGACAGCGAACTGGTGATCTTCAAGGGCGATCTCAACTACCGCAAACTCACCGCCGACGCCCTCTGGGACCCCACCACGCCTTTTCAGAAAGCCATCGGGCCACTGGGTCCCGGGTCCGGGATGAGGGTTCTGGCGCTCCGAACTTGCAAGGCGGATGTTGTGGTGGGGTTGAAGGAGGGCGAGGATGAGAGGCTTCGGGCGATGGAGGGCGGGGGTGGGGAGACGGGGAAGAGGATGTGGGCTTGGAGTGGGAAATGGGCTGTTGTGAGCTTTTGCGACGGCAAGGCCGAGCTGTGATTGTAGGTGCTTTTTGTGGAAGGTGTCGTGTAGAGTTGTGGGAAGGTAGACTGGAATAAAGGTATATAAACATGATAGACAGCTCTGAGAGTGCACAATTTACTGCGTATTTCTTACGAAAGGCTGGCTTGAAACAGCGTCACCGTCGGCTTCACTTCAAAGGGGAAGCCGACGAAGTGAACATGTACCTTGTCGAAGGCCACACCGAGTACGTGAAAGCCGGTCGTCTCCGAAAGAAAGTAGAGTGAGTATGGAATCCAAAGACAATCACATGTATATTCCTCGTCTTCGCACTGAACGTTGTCGGGCGCGCACTCGGTCTCGTACCAGACTTGCATACGTTGCCCGCTCGACCGCCTCCATGTTGTACATTCGAATTCCTAAAAAAATCGAACCCTCCATGAGCTCGAACATGCAATCGCGCTGGGAACGATACATACACATGGATATCAAAGCCATGGATGGGTATGGTGTCAACAGCGTGTGCGGGCGAAGCGACGTCGACCCCTCGCAATAACCAAACTTCTCCCATGCGCGTAGACTGCTTCACGTCCGGTAATCGCCGTTGATGGTCACGTACTCATGACTCAAGTCGCAAGTCCAATAGACCGCTTCACAATTTCGATCTTCCACAGGCCGATCCTCGGTGTCGTTGAGATCGACCAAGATCTCCAGATCTTCCATCTCCAGGATCTGCTTCGCCCTCTCCTCATCCACCTCCTCCGGTTCGCCTCGCACGAGCAGCTTCAAATCTGGGCTGCCGTCGGCGGGGACGAATGAGATGCTTGTACGTTCCAGGTTTACTGGTACTGGTGCTGGGAAGGGTCCTGCTTTGCTTGGGCTGTAGGCGTGACCGAGTGCACATACGATGCGACCCCAGTTCGCATCTTTGCCGTACAACGCCGTCTTCACCAGTGAGCTACGTGCTATGTGGAGTGCGCCACGTTTAGCGGTGGAGAGTCCATCTGTAGACCGGACGCGGATCGTGACGAACTTCGTCGCCCCTTCGCCGTCGCGCACCACGAGCTTGGCGAGATCGGTTAAGAAGTCGGTCAACACCTTCCTAAACTTTGCAAGGTCGGGTTCCAATTTGTCCGGGGAGTTCCAGAACTCTTCTGAAAAGGCTTCGATTCCTCGAGCATCGGCTGGAGCAGCGGCACCGTTGGCGAGGAGAGCAACTGTGTCGTTCGTGCTTGTTTCACCGTCGATCGATATGCAATTGAACGACCTTATAGTGGCATAGCGAAGCAATGGGCGCATCGCGTAGTTTGCAATCTTCACGTCAGTACACACAATGCCCAAGAGAGTGCCCATGTTGGGATGGATCATGCCGGCGCCTTTCGTCATGCCTGCGATGCGGTACTCCGTCTCGGGATGTGACGGCAAGGTGAAGGTCCGCGAGAGGAGTTTTGGGAAGGTGTCGGTGGTGCAGATGGCTTGTGCGGCTTTCAGCCATTGCTCATGGCTCGACCCCAAGTCCTGGTGGGCTCTGGGAATGGCCTCGATAATGCGCTGGATGGGCAGACGCTGACCGATCACCCCGGTACTCATTACGAGCGTTTGAGGCTCCCCAGCGATGGGTTCATCGCCGAAGCACTTATCGGTCTCACACGCCATCCTTGTCGCGTCCTCGATGCCCTGCTTGCCAGTCACTGCGTTTGCGCAGCCAGAGTTGACCACGACGCCGCGGATGCCGTCGCCGTGCTTTAGGCCCAGAGTGTGTCGGGATTTTAGCACAGGAGCCGCCTCGAAAACGTTTTTCGTGAAAACTGCCGCTGCCGGGCATGGCTGCTCGGAAACAACGAGGGCTATATCGTCGTACTGGGTATTGGACGGCTTGACACCGGCGTGGGCAGTCCCAACCAGGAAACCTTTGGGATATGTGCCTTCACTTGGCACATACTTTTGCTTGGCCGCTGGTATTGATCGGTCGGCGGGAGCTGAATACTGTCGCACGTGTCGGAAGGCTGTTGAGAAGACTTGCTTCCGACACAAGACCTTGACAGCCATCCCTACATGTATTTGTATCAGGGACACGATGGGGCGAATATGAGCACATGAAGTGGTTGCGTGACTCTATGCCCTCCGCGCGGACTTTCCTCGGCTTTTCAAGCGGTCGTTGTTTGGAGTCTTCCTGTTTGAGTAGTAACGGTAGTTTGTTGACAACAGCATCTGTGTCTGTTGCCAAATAACATCACCCCTTTGACCAATGATCAGAGCTGCGATCCAGTCTTTTCTATTATTTCAGTCTCCAGCATCGAAGAGAGCATTCGCCACTTCACAAGCGCTACGAAGGCCGCTTGACATGGAGCAGGTCAACACAACAGACCGCTTAGAGCGGCTGCGAGAACTCATGCAGAGGAATAAGGTAGACATCTACAGTATGGAGGAATAACGTCACCGAGCGCGGTCGCTGACTGACGCTGCACTCTAGTCGTCCCGTCTGAAGATGCCCACTCTTCCGAATACATAGCACCGACCGACGCTCGCCGGGAGTTCATCTCAGGCTTCTCCGGTTCAGCAGGGACGGCCGTGATCACATCGGACAGAGCTGCACTGGCGACGGATGGTCGCTATTTCAACCAAGCGAGCAAACAGCTGGACAATAACTGGACACTGTTGAAGCAAGGTCTTCAGGACGTCCCGACATGGCAGGAGTGGACCGTCGAGCAGGCTGAAGGCGGCAAGCAGGTGGGTGTCGACCCGACTACGATCACCGCGCCTGAGGGCAGGAAGCTCGGGGAGAAGATCAAGAAGAAAGGCGGCAAGGACTTGGTTGGCATTGCCGAGAATTTGGTGGACCAGGTCTGGGGTAAAGACAAACCGGCACGGCCCAATGAACCCGTCAGAGTGCTGAGTCTGGAGTACGCCGGCAAGCGATATCAGGACAAGATCGAAGAGCTCCGCAAAGAGCTGGACAAGAAGAAAGCCGCAGGCTTCGTTGTCAGCATGTTGGATGAGGTTGCGTGGTTGTTCAACTTGAGAGGGAACGATATCCCGTACAACCCCGTCTTCTTCTCATATGCAGTCGTCACGCCCACCACAGTCACTCTATATGTCGACGAATCGAAGTTGGAGAACAACGCGAAGGCACATCTGATGGGCGTGAGCATCCGGCCATACGATCAGATCTTCTCGGACATTGCGGTGCTCGCTTCACCTACGTCAGCAACAGACGGTGCGGCTGACGCTGCACCGGATCGCAAATACCTGATCTCGACAAAGGCGTCGTGGGCGCTCTCTCAAGCGTTGGGTGGCGAGAAGAGTGTAGACGAGGTCCGGTCACTGATTGGTGACGCCAAAGCCGTCAAGAACGTTACGGAGCTGGAAGGCATGCGGCGGTGCCATATCCGCGACGGCGCGGCGTTGAGCGAGTACTTTGCATGGCTAGAAGACGAGCTGGTCAACAAGAAGACGCAGCTCGACGAGGTGCAGGGAGCGGATAAGCTCGAGCAGATCCGCAGCAAGCATGACAAATTCGTCGGTCTGTCCTTCGATACCATCAGCAGTACGGGAGCGAACGCGGCGGTAATCCACTACAAACCGGAACCAGGAAACTGTTCCGTCATCGACCCCAACAAAGTCTACCTCTGCGACTCCGGCGCGCAATATTTCGACGGCACAACCGACACGACACGCACACTCCACTTCGGCGAACCCAGCGCGATGGAACGGGAAACGTACACGCTCGTCCTGAAGGGCCACATCGCCCTCGAACTGGCCGTCTTCCCGAAAGGCACGTCCGGTTTCGCGCTCGACACGCTCGCGCGACAGTACCTGTGGTCCAACGGCTTAGAGTACCGACACGGCACCGGCCACGGCGTCGGCTCGTACCTGAACGTCCACGAAGGACCCATCGGCATCGGCACTCGCATCCAGTACTCCGAGGTTCCGCTCTCCGTCGGCAATGTCATTTCCAACGAGCCCGGGTATTACGAGGACGGGAACTTTGGCATCCGGATTGAGAACATCATCATGGTGAAAGAAGTCAAGACGAAGCATCGATTTGGGGACAAGCCGTATCTGGGTTTCGAGCACGTGACGATGGTCCCCATGTGCCGGAAACTGGTCGAGTCGATGATGTTGAATGACAAGGAGAGGGATTGGCTGAATGCGTACCATCGGGAAGTACTGGAGAAGACTGCACCGTTCTTCAAGGACGACGAGAGGAGTCGGACGTGGCTGGAACGGGAGTGTGCGCCTTATTGAGTTCATAGCTCGGCGCTGCCTGCCTGACCTATTCCGACTTGCCAGACGGCTCCCTCAAAAGACTCCAAGAACTTTTCCATGATTGCATACGCTTGCATTGAACAACGCTGGCTGCGTTTAGCATTAAGAGACCAACGTGTAAATAGATCACACTCTCACGTAATCAAAACTCGGCGAACGCGCTCAGCGCGAACAAGGCTCCAAAACTGATCTTGAACGCCACGTTGTCTTGCACCGCACTCCTCAGATCCACGCCTTTGACATACCCTTGCAATTGCCGATAAGGAACGATGTGAATCCCGTACAACTCCGCCGTCTGCACTCCCGCCACGAGTAAACCGAGGATCAACACCAGTGGTTTGGAGAAGACGGAGAGTCCGAGTCCCGCGACGAGACCTGCGTTGCAGCCCGTCAGTCCCCTTTGCACATATTATAGCCTTCTTCATACCAGGGACGAACCTATAATGCTCCCCGCCGAAATCTGCCGTACGGCTCTCGCGTTCAAGCGACCGTCTTCTTTCAGGATGGGCACGCGCGCGTCGTGCTGGTATTGCGAGAAGGACCAGTCCCTTGCGCTTACGGTGGAGGGGGTGCTGTCGAGTCGGAGCAGGCGGGCGGATCGGTTGTGCTGGTGGTGGAAGAGCAGGGCGGAGGAGACGCCTAGGCCGGCGGCGAAGAGGGGGGTGCGGAGGTGGAAGAGGGAGGGGTTGAGGAGGCGGGAGGCCATTGTGGTTTCGGTTTGTAGCTAGGTGAGGGTGAGGGTGAAAGGAGGCAGGTTCTTGTGGTCTTGATTCACTTCACTTCGTTGTCTGAAGATGGATTCTGGTAATGGAGCACGCGAAGCTTCACCCATTGATGATGGCATCATGTGTCAGTCACGCTAGCACGTGGGCACTTGGATCAACTCATCACGGGATCATCAATTAGACCTCAATCACATGATCTATTATCAACCATCGACAATCAATCAGAGGCGACGGCAATACCTTTAGAGTACACGAGATGGTAGGGGTGAATTCATCACGTATATCCACCACCGACTGCCTCTACGCGAAAGTAGGCCGAAGAAAGCATCAACAGCGACGTTCAACTATAGCTCGACGAAAGACCTTCGACGACCATTGAGCAAGGGAATCTCTAATACCACATGCGCCGCGCCCATGCCCATTGCACACACTATACACATTCAAACCTCCACGCACGAAAAACGTTGCAAACATCACCGCTCGCGTCGATGAAGCTAAACCATATCCCTTTTCACAAACTCGTCCCTCAAAGTCTTACCCAGCGAAGCCGGACTTCTCTCGACCACCACGCCCGCCGCTTCCAGAGCACTGATCTTGCTGTCCGCGCCGCCCTTGCCGCCCGACACAATCGCGCCCGCGTGACCCATCCTCCGGCCCGGAGGCGCAGAGATCCCGGCGATGAACGAGACGACGGGCATCTTGCCCGCATTCTCCGCCTTCAGGAAATCCGCGGCGTCCTCCTCCGCCGAACCGCCGATTTCGCCAATCATGATGATGCCTTCTGTCTCCGGGTCATTGAGGAAGACGCGGAGGCAGTCAATGAAATTGGTGCCGGAGAAGGGGTCGCCGCCGATGCCGACGACCAGGGATTGACCGAGACCGGCTTGTGTGGTCTGGTTGACGGCTTCGTAGGTCAGGGTACCGGAACGAGAGACGATGCCGACCCGGCCGCGCTTGTGGATGAAGCCTGGCATGATGCCGATTTTGCATTGACCCTGAGTACGCTGTCAGCGATCCATTCCACTCGAGTGCGTAGTAGAAACATGGATTGGTCGTTGCCGTTGTCAGAACGGTACAATAATAATAATCAAGCCTGCTAGTGCAGGTCATACTCTTCCTATCATGATTATAAAAACAAATATCATCACCTAGGCTTGTCTGGAATCGCAAAAGAAAACGGTCTGCTTGACTCACCGGCGCAATGATACCAGGACAGTTCGGACCGACCAATCTCGTCTTATCCTGGGTTTTGAGGATATCTGTGATCCGCACCATGTCGTGTTGGGGAATGCCCTCAGTAATGCACACCACCAGCCCAATCTCCGCCGCAATCGCTTCCTCGATCCCCGCAGCCGCGAGCGGAGGCGGCACGAAGATTGCTGAGGCCGTTGCGCCAGTCTGTTTCACGGCATCGGAGACATTGGCGAAGACGGGTTTGCCCAGGTGCTCCGATCCCGCTTTCTTGGGGTTCGTGCCACCGACGACGTTTGTACCGTATTGAATCGCCTGTTCCGCGTGGAAGCTGCCCTGACGACCGGTGAAGCCCTGGAAAATCACTTTGGTCTGGTCGGTGATCCGCAGGTTTTGGTTGGTGGAGGCATAGCCGGTGGGGGATGCAACGGAAGCGTAGGCGGAGCGGGTGATGGAGGGCGTGCGGATTGCGCGGGCTAGAGGTTGGCGGAGGGATTGCATGTTGGCAGTGTGGAGTCCGGCTGGCGCTGGCGACCGTGGGTCAGGGAGGGAGGAGGGTGCACGAGAAGTGAGTGTCGTGGGCGTCAAGGGAAGCTCTTGCGAAAGGGTCAGACCGCGAGCGTTGTCAAACAATCCTTGAGAGCTTCCCAGCAAGCTTGGGCTTGCCCGCCAGGGCTCGGCCCGAATGGGGTCCACTTCCCGGCCTCTCTCGGCATCTCTACTAGATGTATCTCTTTACTACACCGTCTTAGTTCTCTGCATATATCCATCCTCTCCCCCATATCATGAGACAACGCACAACTTACCTTCTACCTCAAGATACCGGCATTGACCCTGCCAGTATCGAGGTCGGCGCAAATCACTTGAACTTCACCAAGTCCCAAGATGCAGCCCTCGAGAAGCGAGTCACCGTAGACGTGAGCGAACTGCCTCCCGAGGTAGGGAACTCTGCAATCATCTCTCATCAATCTGCTTCTGATTTCCTTTGCCTAGTTGCGTACTCTCTTTCAAGACAGTCACGAGCTTCACATCCGTTGGTCAGCACCGACATACCATAACCCTGTCTCGCCCGTTGTGTCTCGGTTGCCCTGTGGTCTACACGTCTTCTTCACCGCGCGACATGATCAGTCAAAGTCTGTGCACTGGAACGACTGCTGGTCTGCGACGACTAACAGAACGTTAGTCCCAACATATGTCCGGTTCTCAAAGAAGCCTTCGGCAAGGATGTGAAGTGCGACTCGATCGCCCAGTCCTTCAGCAAGCAAGGTGTCGCGAGCTCGCCAGCCTACCAATACTTTCACCCTCTTCCCGACGTACGAAAACTTCAAGCATATCTACGGGCTTTACCATCATGCGTCAACGAGGGTTGCGCGCCCCCTGTCGACGTCCTGGATCCGATAGACTCATTGAGCCTGTTAGACATCGACTTTGACGTTGTTAGCCATGCCGTCACGTTCACTACGTACCGCCACGCGACGAACAGACAAGGAAAGCGCAAGTCGCAGGGTATAGATAACACCGTGCGTTTATCAAGATCAGGCGACAGTGTCGAGGTTGGCGTATTGCAAGTCGAAAAGCCCGACGACGACGAGCTCGAATCGCTCAAGCTGGGTGGATATCTGACCGTTCTCGGCGAGAACGATCGACCATGTAAGATCCCGCCTTCTGACATGTCTTCGGCTTTCCACTAACACGTACCAGCCGCGACACTCTTCTCCTTCCCGTCTCGCCACCATCAGCTGCCAGCGTCGTCACGGACATCTTTCCGAGCTACATTCCAGCAGCCCACTGGTTTACACCCCAAGCTCGACGTCACCCTCCAACGCAAACGGTTAGCACCACCTGCGCAGTCGTGTGCCTTATATACATACCTCACTCTCCCATCCGCGCTGTTCGTAGACCGCTACCAACTCTCCGACCCGCTTTTCCTCGCGTCACAACATCTTCTTGCGCTCCGCAGCCTCAGCGGCGAAGAAGATCTGGAGGCTCCGGATTGGGTCATCAAGCTATGGGGCTCGGCTGCTCTGTTTGAGCTCGTACGACCACCACCCTCCTCAGAACCACCTGACGATAAGTGGACTGTCACGCTACCTCTACACCTCCGCTATCTATCATCTAACGCATCTTCCGAGACGGACCAACCCGGTCAAGCGTCACTAGACGTACCATGGCCAGTAGTGTTCTGGGCGTGCGAGGCCGAGGAAGGATTGAAGATGTCCACCAACCCGTTCGACCGTGTGAATTTGGGATATGACGGACTGTTCGCACCAGAGACGATGTTTTTTCACGTCCCGCCAGCGGTCGAGCCTGGTGATGAGCTTGTGGAACGTCTGAGTGTACCTGTCCTGGAGCCCACTAATGCTGTTTTGGTGCAGGTCGGGACTCTCTTGGCGGTGTTCGCGGGGTTTGCCTGGGTTTGTTGGAAGCTGGTTAGAGGCTCGATGAGGGTAGAGATGGAGAAGGGCAAGATGGAGTGAAGTGTGATTAGGAGGCACAAGTTGTTTCTATTGGGTGTGCAAATCCCCATACATAGGAGGTATGTCCTGGGACCTGGCGGATGTGAATTTGTGATGAGACCGATCAGATGTATGCCACCAAAAAGGACCCATTCTCCCCCCAGTCATAGGTACTTGTCAACAACAATCGTTGGGCCTTCCTGTTGAAGAGGGTTCGAGTAGAACAGCGTGTTCGTCGGTTGTGCAAGGCAAAGTTCTTCGAAGATTTGGGAAACGGCCATTTCCCAGTCACGCTAGGCCGCACGCCAAAGAAGCTACGTAATTCGATACCATTCCAGACCCTCAAACTCAAAAAGATATCTACGACTTGCGCCCTTTTCGGCTGATCACCACCACCCTCGACCACATCACTACCAGTTCACCTCGACATCCAGGCATACCTCCCTCGTGCCCCAACTCTACTGGAATAGTCGCCCACCATGAATCCCCAAATGTAAGGATCCCCAGGGAGGAAAGCACACGAGCAAAAAAGACAGCGACTGACCTCAACCCTCAAGTACCAACCTAGTCATCATCCTGGTGATGATGCAAGTGAGCAAAAAGGTGCCCTTCGAGGATCCGAACGTCCTGAACGGCGTGCGCGCACTCTACATCGTCAGCAACCTCGTCATCATCGGCATATACCTGTACACCAAGATGCAGATTGACAAGAAGAGAGGTACGTCCGCATTTACAAACCCCACCCACATCGCCAAAAAAGGGACAGGAAAGAACTAGGACACTGACCGTCCACCACTCCGCGCGCAGACATGACCGTCCTGAAATACGTCGAACCCGCGCCCATGGGCAGCACGGAAGAACCCAAAGCCGTGACGACGACCGTGCACGCCTACGACCAATCCCAACTCCGCGGCCTCTTCAAGTCCCAGCTCATGGGCGTCGGTATGATGGCCGTCATGCACCTGTACTTCAAGTACACGAACCCGCTCCTCATCCAGTCCATCATCCCGCTGAAGGGCGCCTTCGAGGGCAACTTGGTGAAGGTGCACGTGTTGGGCCAGGCGGCGGCGGGGGATTTGAAGAGGCCTTGGAAGGCGAACGCGGGGATGATGGGCATGATGCAGGGACAGGGCGGCGGGGAGATCAAGACGGATAAGAAGAGTATTGAGGCGGCCGAGAGGGCGGGGAGGGGTGGTGCTAAGG
>Ga0268244_10000655_pt1 | contig 13546 bp, 13 predicted proteins | sample AgamicMgSfe_FD_200258 | JGI IMG/M metagenome (GOLD analysis project Ga0268244, IMG submission 200258) | Agave microbial communities from Guanajuato, Mexico - Mg.Sf.e (v2) (version 2) | ecosystem: Host-associated > Plants > Phyllosphere > Phylloplane/Leaf | place: Guanajuato, Mexico | collected... | reverse complement strand
CCCCCAACCACCCGACCTACTCGACCACCGACCCGGAAGCCCGCTGCCCCATCACCAACGCCAAAGTCGGGCACCACGACACCATCCACACCCACCCGACCTCGCCCACCACCCCCAAGCAAGCCATGGACGCCTCGGCCTGTCCCGCGCTCCAGAACGCCGAGAAAGCCGACGACCTTGTCGACGCGCTGTGCCCCGTCGTCGGGCCCGTGTCGGCGTACTTGCCGCCGTCGCACCCGCGGTTGACGGAGACGGAGGCCGGGAAGCAGTGTCCCGTCACGAATGCGACGTTGGCGCATCATGCGGATAAGGTGCACGCGCACCCGAGCGTGCCGCAGGATGCGCCGGCGCAGAAGTAGGTTCACATTCTCTACTCGGTTGCTCTTCTTGCTATGGGGATGGTTTGACTGACGGGACTATCTTGTGTAGGTGCCCAGTTGCTGGTGCGGCTTTCGCTTCGTGATTCGTGTGAGTTGAGCAGATGATGGCAGGAGGTGGGATATGAAATCCGTATACGATTCTATATGGCACCGGCAGGATATGGTTGGCTTGCTTTCGGCGTTGGTGGGGATACGGGATTGACGAGATGGAAGGATGACGTGGTTAAAAGTAACAAACATGCGTCAACATGCGTCAACACGCCGCGGACGAAACCAGAAGTCATCGTAGCGATCAGATCAACATGAGCAACCCCAGTACGTCCACGGCTTTTCGTCATGGCAAACGCACATCCGAGCCAGGCACTTGCATACAAGGGCGATGTCCAAGGTGAAGGTGACAATATTGAAACTAGACGACCGGCTTGCCCGGGTTCTCAGTGTCCCCCGTCTGCTCACCGTTCGCCGGTTCGCCCTTTTGTTCTGGCTTCGTTGCGCTCGCCTTGAACGATTGCTCAAAATCCGCAATGATGTCGTCGATGTGCTCCGTTCCAACCGAAATCCTAATGAGATCCTGCCATACCCGTTAGCGACAATGAAACATGTACCTACTACAGTCCAAAGGTCACTCACATCAGTCACCCCACTGCCAATCTTCTCTTCATCGCTCAACTGCTCGTGGGTGGTGGTCCACGGGTGGATGGCCAGCGTCTTCGAGTCCCCGACGTTCGCCAGGTTCGAGATGAGCTTGAAGTTATCCACGACCTGGCTCCCGGCCTTCTCGCCCCCCTTGACGCCAAAGGACAACACGCCGCCGAACCCGCGAGGTAGGTATTTCTTCGCGAGCTCGTGGCTCTTGTGGCTCTCGAGACCCGGGTAGCTGACCCACGCCACGTTCTCGTTCGCCTCGAGCCACTTGGCCACCTTGAGCGCGTTCTCCGCGTGCCGCTCGCATCGCAGGCTTAGCGTCTCCACGCCGAGCAGGAGCTGCTGCGCCGCGAAGGGGTTCAATGCCGCGCCGAGGTCCCGCAGGATCTCCACGCGCAGACGGATGATGAAGGTGATCTTGCCGAACGTGTCCCAGAACTTAAGCCCGTGGTACCCCTCCGAGGGCTCGGTCATCTGCGGGAAACGCTTCCGCGCCTCCGGGGTGCCCCAGTCGAATTTCCCCGCGTCCACCACCACGCCTCCGATCGTCGTCCCGTGCCCGCCGATCCACTTGGTCGCGCTGTGCACGACGATGTCCGCCCCGTGCTCGATCGGCCGGCAGAAGTACCCGCCCGCGCCGAAGGTGTTGTCCACCATGACCGGCACGCCCGCCTCGTGCGCGACCTTGGCGATGGCCTCGAGGTCCGGCACGTTGTACCTCGGGTTCCCGATCGTTTCGACGTACACCGCCTTGGTCTTCTCGTCGATCAAGCGCTTGAACTCCTGCGGGTCGTCGCCCTGCACGAACTTGGTCGTGACGCCGAGCCGGGGCATGAACACTTTGAACTGGTTGTACGTGCCGCCGTAGAGGTTCGAGGTGGCGACGATGTTGTCGCCAGCGCTGCACAGCGCCGCGACGGCCATGAACTGCGCTGCCTGGCCCGACGCCGCGGCCAGCGCCGCCACGCCGCCTTCCAGCGCCGCAATCCGCTTCTCCAGCACGTCCACGGTCGGGTTCATGATGCGCGAGTAGATGTTGCCGAACTCCTTGAGGCCGAACAGCCTCGCGCCGTGGGCCGAGTCATTGAAGACGTACGAGGTCGTGGCGTAGATGGGGGTCGCGCGGGAGTTGGTCGCTGGGTCGGGTTCGGCGCCTAGACGACGAGAGTATTAGTTCGTTGCAGGTTTGTTGACAGCAAGTTTTGTCGTTGTCGCCATACCGGCGTGGAGCTGCAACGTCTCGAATCTTGTGGTGATGTCCTCTCCGCCCATTTTGACGATCTGTGTTCGGAGCTGGTGAAGACGTGAGGCGGGCTTGGACCGGGGCATGCACTGGTTATGGGATTTTGGACGGGAATGTGAACGAAGTCGAAGGGATACACGCTACAGGACGGACGGGGATTGTGTCTTTCTGGTGTGGGATTGCGACTTCGGTGGTGCATGTACCCACAACGGCATTTCCATCACCCCGCCAATTCTATCCCCTCCTCGGTTGCAAGTCGGTTTCGGCGGGGTAGTAGCTCCTTATTAACGTCCGAGCACGCCATCACCCGTACAGCCACCACCCATTCCTGTTCGGACCCAGCCCATCTATCTCCTCGTCGCGCCATGCTGTATGTTGTTCTCGCACGGATGGAAGTATCGGCGTGAGAACTGAATTCAACGAGTCGTGGTTCATCCGTCACGACCATCCAGCTCCCAAAGTTGGCTCATCTCGCCGTACGCCTCACCCAGCCTCAGCCTCCGCCACCGGCTTCGTCGCCGTACTGGGTCGAGACGACGATTCCACAACGGTGCCAGCCACCGCCGTTCCGCTCTCCAGATCGTCAAACACGTGCACCTCCATCGTCTGACGATCGCGTACGACCTCAATGGTTTGCCCAGCACTCTCGCAATAGGTTTCGCACAACACCGACGGTTCCCGCGACCCCTTACCATCGGCGCCTGTTTCTTCCGGTTCAGGATGCACCTCCACCGTCGGGAGCGGCAACTTCCCGACCTTGATCGGTATGAGCGTCAATACTCCCTCGAACGGCCGCTCGTTCTCGTTCTCCACCGCGAAGTGTCCACGCCGTTGTCCGCCAACGAGCCAAGTCTCGCCCTCGGCCTGAATCTCATATATGAACATGGTTGTTGTCCCTCGTGTGTCCTGCTGTCCTTGTAGCAAGCGCTTAGCGCTCCAGGCGTCTGTGGTAGAAACGCTGAAATGTGCCTTGACGGGCTGACCCAGCGTCAAGATGTCGGCGCCGGCCTTTCGGTCGCTCTCCCGCGGCAGTACGGACAGCGAGACGTCATGGACGAAGTCGATGGTCGGGACGTCCACAGGCATCGAGAGGCGTCTAACAGCTTGCGCGGCCACTGCGTCGGTATCACAGGATACATGGGTATGTTGTTCGTGCCATGCCTTGAGCCAGTTCGAGAGTTCTCCTTGCACCGCCCTGGGCAGAGTCGAAACCATGTCTTGCCATCCCACTACTTCGTACGTGGGTACTTGGTGCTCCCCAACAAGCAATGCTGGGTTCAGCTCTGCCTTGCTGAACAGCTGCTTGCACCTTTCCGATAGAACTGGCAGAAGCAGGCGAGACAGCGCGTTGTATGGGCTATGTCGCAGATCGTCCTCGAATTGAGATCTTATGATTGCCTTTAGCAGCTCATCTGCAGGTTGATACTCTAGCTTCAGGGCAAGAGCGGCGTTCTTCCTGCTGAATTTCGTACCGCTTGTCGGCTTTCGGCCGACTTTGTACAAGAGATTGCTGGGCTGTTCCGCGAAGATTGGCATCGGCATGTCGTAGAGCGGTGGCGCTTCCACCGAATACACTTCCGACTCGTCCAGTGTAGCACTCGTCAGATAGAGCGGGACCCTTCCTGTCACACCAATAGTGAACTTGGAGAAAAGGGCATCTGGTTGGAAAAAGTCGTTGACGTCGACATCGATGGGTAGCTCATGTGAGTGCCGTGCAAAACCCAGGAAGGTGAAGGATCCGTGAGACGTGTGATAGCGCGCCTCGAGTCGCACCGCAATCTCCGCAGCCGCTTGATCGACGGTATACGGGATCCTGACGACAGCAGAGTTGCTCGTCTCGAGTTTGCCCAACCCCATCCAACCTGTTCCCACGTCGTCTCCAGCTCGTCGCAAAATGCCGTCAGATGTCGCATCCGCAATATACAATCGCAGACCGCCGGAGAAAGGCTTGAGTCTGAGGTCGATGCTTTCGATGTCATTCCGTCCACTGCTCAAAGCCACCTCGAGATGACGTGGTTTGTTGATCTGCATCACCTTGGAGACCGACACTTCGGCGTAGAAGGTGTTCAGATCAGGATAGACCAACACGAAAGGCTGCGCAGAGGCCGAGTCTGTGCTGGATGCTTCGTATTCGATAATACCCAATCGTGTTACTACTTCGGGTCGAGGTGGTTTGAATTCGTGCACGAACCGGAGCTTCTTCGCCTTCACCACGATCTTGTCGATCAAGAACCCGCCAAAGGCGATGATGGTGGTCTTGAGGTCAATCGCTACTAACCCACGAATGATACGGTCGGCGCCATCGCTCTCAAGCCATATTTCCTGATTCGGGTCATCGATCGAGACCAAGCGTGTGGCGACCTCGTCGGCCTCAATCTCATCGTCCAGTACGTGACGGAAGGTGAGACGGAGCCCGAAGCCATCCATGTCTTCGCGGTGCATGACTTCCTGGTTTACGTGGATGTCGGTGAAGTACCAGTCCATAGGGATTACCTTCTCATCGGTCAAGCTAGAAGAGTAGGCAATGAGATCCGACAGCAGTCCGGAGGCGTCGGAGACCATCTCATCTTCGAGCATGGACGTGTCCTCGCGAAAGTGCATGCGTGGGAGCAGCCTTGCCGTTAGTCGTTCGCGGACCTTCAACAAAATTTCCATCACCGTCTTGACGTACTCTTCCCTCCGCTCGAGCTCTTTCAGACACTTGGCGTAAGAGCTCAAGAGCTCGGCTTCCGCAACACTCCAGTTTTCCGTAGTGTAAGTGGGAAGCACGTTCATAAAGTATTCGGCCGCGGTTGCATAGTCGCCTTGCTGGCATTTGAGCATTGCGAAATCGGCAATGATTGCTTCTACGGACTTGTTGTGGGTCGCTTGCGCGAAGAGTCGCATCGCTTGTTCGCTGAGCCTCTCGTATGCAGCTTGGAACGCACTTTCAGACTCGAGCGTAGCCGCCAGAAGAGGAGACAGTACGCTCGGCTTTCCCAGCGCATTGACGTCTGAAACACCTTCAGCATCGCCGTCATCGATGTCCACGTTGTCGAGTACTCCGCCTTTGCTATGTCGGATCAAATACAACCCAGTAAGCCACCCACGGCTTCGAGCGAGAGATTCGACCATCTTTCTCTGCATCATCAACAGTTCCGCGCGGTAAGTTGCCAACTCCGGCAAGCCTGGGATGCCCGAAATCGTCACCGTCTCAGTAGTCGTTACATCCGTCCCGGAACTGGATGGCGGGCTTAGAACACCTTCAGTGACCGCCCTCAGAGGCGGACGCTGAAGCTCTGGCGCGGCCTTCTTGATGGCCAGACTGCTGCTGCGCTGCGGATAGGGGTTTGCACCCATGCCGAAGCTGAAGTCCGGCCGTTTGGGCTTGGAGGTGCCGCTCGGCGAATATTCGCTGTTGTCAGGCCGCTGTGCGGGATCCAGGACAGATGCGGCCGTTTCGGAGAGTACCTCTTCTGCCACAGCATATGTCCATGATGATACCAGATCTTCAATGTCAACACGCGGAGGAGCGGCTGGCCTACACGGCGTCAGCGTAATGTCCCTAATCTGCAATGGAAGCGGAAGCCTAGCATACCTGCTTGCCAAGTCCTGGCGCAGCGTGCGAGCACTGTTATGTAGGAAGCTCGAAGTGCGCCAGCACACTTCCGATATCAAGACCACGTCCTCCCCGCCCTCTTTGATGCTGCCGCCGAGCTCCGCGCGTGATGCTCGTGTGTTCGCTAATCGTAGAATCAAGGCCTTCTGACGGTAGAAGAGATAACCGAAGAAGTCGAAGACGGATATGCTACTCGTCACGATCTTTTCACGGTAGTCTTTATTGAAGATACCCAAAGTAGCGTAATCCTGATCGAGGCGGTGTTCGTCAGTCGATCCATTGGCCACGGTCCCAGCTTTCCCCGAGATGCGGGCTTCGATGTCGTCCGTGTACGTGGCAAACGTAGTCGCGGTGCCTTCCGCTTTACCGGAGGCGATGTCGCGTAAGACGGACTCCAACCCGAGTGATAGCTCGTCGTATATGACCAGCGCGTCTTCAACCAGTCCGATACTCTCGAGAGCCTTCGCCAAGCCTTCCTTATGGATGAAGAAGGTGCAAAAATTCCAACCAGGGAGCGACCTTCGCGACTCTTGAGCCGCAATATCAGCTTCATATTGGCGTACTCGTGCATCGAAAGGACCTAGAATGAGAATCTTGAATTTGTCTACGAGATCTTTCCAAGCTCGGTCGCGCTCCTGTGGTGTCTCTTCAAAGGTTGGCGCAACGGCAGGAGTCGGGAGTAGGTCCGGCGGCACATCACTCTTCAGGAGCCGAATCTGGGCCACTCGATCTTGCGCAGACTTACCAGACTCGTTGAAGTCGGCGCGCAAACGGTCGAACACGGTCCTCGAGCTCTTGCCGGGCCACTTCGCACTGCTCTTTGGTCTCTCTTTCAATTCGTCTGAGTCCTTCGAAGACGTCGCTTCCCTCCATCTCGACTCGCTTGCGGCGACGGTATCCGGGACTACGACGTGCAAGATCAACCACTCAGACGCATCGTGGTTCTCGCGCTTGCCGTCGCTCGGCGCAGCCTCCTGCACCCACTCTCGTATTCGCTTTCGCGCAGCTTCTTTGTATGTATCCTTATCATCACATCGTAGCACATATATCCTCAGATAGGGCGACGTCTTCAACCCGGGGATCTGGTGCCTCCGCCCTTTCGCGCCTTGATCTCTCCGAGCATTGTCAATGCCGTTGGGCCCGTTCGAGTCGGTCTGGTGTACTGTCGGTCGCAGACTGTTTCTCGTGTAGCTGTCGGGTACGAACTCGACGTGCAATTGTCGAATCTGGCGCAAGGGTCTCAATGGCGATTGCCAGTTGAGGTTGCGCAGAGGTAGACGGGCCGAGATGTCGCGAGAGACGAGTGGGAACACTCCAGACGGGTCATGATATTCCACTTCGCGATTGTGAGCGAGATTGCCTCTGCTGCTACAGATAAGGCGCGTCCTTACCAGTGACCTTGGAGCTCGAGGAGGTTTCCATCACTCGAGCGCTCGCAGAAAGACAAGCTTCCCACTATCCGCCGCATTGCGCTGGTGCTGTACGTGGTGCACGAACATACACTACGGCAATGAGAGCATCACAACTTGCGCTTGTTGTGAGGTTTGGGAGAAATATGTCGTTGATACTACGGCCTTGATAATGTACATGTACATGTATGTAACGTGCCCTTGATGTATGCAGTCACCCAATGCGGTGGTTTCGGAACGGTGACGGCCCGGGAGAGCCGACGCGCCTGCCAAGCCAGGCTTCTCCTCCGACCTCCTCGACGTCCCGGCATCATCACTGTCGCTGTCAAGCGTTGGGACTGCCATTGTCACAGCTCAAGATGCAGAGAACACTTCCAAGAAGGGTCAGTGGGCGCGTGAAAGATCTCACGACACAGCGCTGACCAGCAGCAGGCCAACTACGGACTCCAGAGCGAGGGCTTTCGCGGCGTACACCCATGGCGGAAACGACCCGACTACACCTCCTTCAAGAGCCGATTCGGACCTAAGTGAGCAGCCGATGATATAGGATCCAGCGGAGGCATCACTGACATGTGCAATGCAGCTACAAGATCGGCAACCACATTTATGGCATCAACCGTAGCCGTGCCGCCTGGTTGTACGTCGCCCTCAAGCTTATTCCACTCCCGCCCCGCGAACCGGTAGCTCTCTAGTATCAGACGACAACGCTAACACACATGAAGTGGCACCCTCGCCGGCGGATTCGGCGTCGTAGCCGGCATTTTCGCCATCTTCCTGCTGGACGCCGTGCCTCGCGTGCAGAGGGACATCCTGCAGAAGGTCCCTGTCATCGGTGGATACTTCAAGCACGAGGTGCCGCCGGAAGACAACCCATTCTAGACTATAGACTAGAGGAATAAGACATGAGGGAGAAGTTGTGGATAGGGTGGTATGCGATCCGAAGCGAGCTGGACGCGATTGTACCATAAGCATGGGAAGAATACACCGTGAAAAAGATCAACATATCAACTCAGATCCAGTCGCTTTCCACCATTTCCATCCCTCACGCTACGCAAGTGATTCGTCATAGCGATGTGGTCGCTGGGCTTCGCGACTGTAGAACAATGGACGAGACGCTGCAGCTACGCTCACCAGACAGACTTCCGCACCTGTTCGTACCATGCCGTTTGTTCCATTGCCAAGTCGGCAATAACCAGCGACGGACATGCTGAAATCCTTCTCTCGCGCAGTCTGGGAAAGTCGAAAACCAAATTGAGGGCTGACATTTGGAGCCAGAGCATTGACGGGCCTCGCAAACACCTATGGACACAAACCGGGAACATGCACATTTTCTCTGGATAGAGATTCTCATTTTGATATTGACATGGCACAATCCAGACACTCATGCGTTCTGGCTTCATGGAAGATTACACCCAAATGCCCAACGTTCATCGACGGCGTTATTAATGTTCATGTGTCAACCAAACCATCACAGTCAACTCTGCGCTGAACCCCCAAATGGCCGAACCACCTAGCAAAAGTTACACCGGTCAGGTTCAGCAACACCACCACCCAGCTCAGCAATAACCTCCGGAACATCCCTCCGTTCCGGAACGGTCATCTCCAACTCCACCTCCTCGACCCACGCCCGCGTCAGCAAAACCGGGCTGCGCACCCGATAGCCCGTCTGACCGTAATCGGTAAAGAACGGATCGATCGCGCGAAGACTCCGCTCGTGGAGGAACTCGTGAGCCCGGTGCATGGCTTCCGTGCGCGTGAGGTAGGCTCCCGCGAGGCGAGTGCCCCGCGTCTGCTCAAGGTCGTGGCCTGGTGGCAGGGGCCAGACTACGGTGACGGCGATGTAGATTTTGAGCGTGGGTGGTGCGGGACGGGGGGTGGATGAAGAGCTTTCTGGGGCGCTTGGGAGGGTAGGAGAAGCCATGGGAAGGAAGGTTGATGATGTTGGCTGGGGGTGAAGTGGTCATTAGCTCTTTAAGTATCGCGACAGCTCTTTGCGCGATACTCATGGAATCTGCTTGCTTATGGCACTCCAGATCTGCAGACAAGGAATCACCGTACGGCTTCGCGGTCATCCAGCGTAGCCTTCATCGCAGACTACTCCATCGTCTGTTTGTGCAGCGCTCAGGATCTCGCAAAGTTCGTCATTTGATCTTTGCCATCTTGCTACGACGTTTGTCCGGCTGAAGCATCCGATCCATTTCAAAATGACCAGCATCGCAGCTTGGCTTGTTGTCATGAGTAGCGCTCTGTCAAGAACATTTTCGGGGTTACTCGTCAGAGCGAAAGTGCTTTCTGGTAGTAAGTCACAGTCTCCATCGGGACGAAGAAGCATCAAGTCGTGGCAATGGTGCCGATGCTTGCTCCTCGTCAAGTAGACCCATGCCGGGCACCGCATAGTCATACATGTACCATCGTCGTGAGTTTCGACGTGAGATGTGACAGGTACATATACTTCTAGCGTGTGGCTGACCGGCCGCGTTTGCCTCTTTCAAGACTGTGCGTGTGATCATCAAATCAGGACCACCAACAAAGCAGCTTTTTCCACTCCCGCAACGTACGAGCCCAAACCGTTGTCGTCCTGGGGAATGTTTGGTTGCAATTCACGATACCTTGTATAAGTTCTTCATGGAATTCACAAAGCTACCTACCTAGGTATGATTATCAATGGTTCCCTTCCCCTGGTGGACACAGTGTTGGATCGAAAACGCGCTAGGGACGACATACCTCGGCATGTCTCGAGAGCATCATCACATGTGCGTGAGATGAGCGGGCACTCCGAAGTTGCTGTGCGGCTCAGCCTGGATGCCTGTCGGACTCGCAACTCTTTCTGTCCCGTCTCTTCTTCTTCTTCTTTCTCTTCTTCTCTGACTCCCCCTCCTTCGGTGTCGGCAACAGCGCCTTGTCGGATTCCCATCTTGATCAGAGCCATCGTTTCGCTGTAGTCTTACGGAGTCTTACTGTACGTGCTCGAGCATAGGGCCCCCTCGGAGATGGCGATCAGATGCTAACATATCCCTCTACAGTCTTCTCAACACCTCTTGTTCCACTCGTCGATCGCACGAGCGGCGCGGGCCCCATCTTGTGCACCCCAGATCTCGAGATTCATCTGGTGCCACCTCGCGAACGGCGCTGTTCATCAGTCCCGTCACCTGCCGCTGGTGCATTCGCAGACATGGGCTCTGTAGCACTGGAGGAAGCAAGAAAGCTCGTGCCGCCACCTCCGCCAGGAGCGCCGTATAGCGTGCCAGTGCCGGGCAGCGAGCAGGAGGGCAGAAGTGCGGTCTACAGACATTGGAGACGGAAAGATGGATTATTGTACTCCTTGGACCCCGCTGTATCGACAGCCCACGACCTGTTCGAGCAGTCCGCCAAGCGTGTCCCGAACCACAAGTGTCTGGGCCATCGACCGTACGATCCCATGACCAAGACATTCGGCCCTTACCTCTGGGAGACATACGCCGCGATTCAAACTCGCCGGACGAATTTTGGGGTCGGGCTCGTCACGCTGCTTGAGCAAGTGGGTGTCAACGGTACGCAATATGCGGTAGGTTTGTGGTGTCAGAACAGGCCGGAATGGCAGATTGCGGACCTGGCGTGCATGTCCCAGTCCCTGTACACGGTATCCATCTATGACACGCTCGGGCCCGATACGACGGAGTATATCATCAACCACGCGTCCTTGCCCGTGATATGCACATCGATCACGCATATCCCGACGCTACTGAAGCTCGCACCCCGATGTCCTTCGCTCAAGCTCATCATCTCGTTGGACCCGTTGTCCAACGGCGAAGAGCTGCCGGGTACATCCAAGAAAGACCTGCTCCAGGCGATTGCTGCAGACAATGGGATCCAGATCCACTACATCCGTGATGTGGAAGCGCTTGGTGAAGCTTCCCCTCGACCATATCACGCACCGAGGCCCGACGACATCGTCACCATCAACTACACCTCGGGCACCACCGGTAACCCCAAAGGCGTAACGCTCACCCACAGCAACGCGGTGGCCGCCACGTCTTCATCGCTCTGCATCTTCAGACAGAGCACCAACGACGTGATCTGCTCTTACCTGCCACTGGCGCACATTTTCCAGCGAGTCTCCGAGCACTCGGCGCTCTGGGCCGGTTCCGCCATCGGGTACTTCCACGGCAGCATCCTCGAGCTGGTGGAGGATTTCAAGCTCCTCCGGCCGACCGTCTTCACTAGCGTGCCTCGACTATACAACCGTTTCGGAGGTGCGATCAAAGCACAGACGATCGAACAGCCCGGCGTCCGGGGCGCGCTGTCCCGCCACGTGGTGCAGACCAAGCTCGCGAACCTCCAACACGCCCCGCCCGGCCAAGCGACCAACCGGCACATGCTCTACGACCGCATCTGGTCGCGCAAGGTGGCCGGCGCCCTCGGGCTCGAACGCGCCCGGATGATGATCTCCGGCTCCGCCCCGCTCGACCCCTCCCTCCAGCAATTCCTCCGCGTCGTCTTCGCCAACAACTTCGCCCAGGGCTACGGCCTGACCGAGACGTACGCCATGGCGCTCGCGCAGATCGAGGGGGACTTCAGCGCCGGCACCTGCGGAGCGGTGGCGGCCGGGTCCGAGCTGTGCTTGCTAGATGTCCCCGATATGGAGTACCTCTCATCCGACCAACCGCATCCGCGCGGCGAACTGCTCGTCCGCGGGCCCACCGTGTTCAAACAGTATTTCAAGAACGAACAAGAGACCCGGAAGGCCTTCACGGACGACGGCTGGTTCCGCACGGGCGACATCTGCACCGTGGACGAACGGGGCCGCTTCCGCATCATCGACCGACGGAAGAACGTGCTCAAGCTGGCGCAGGGCGAGTACATCTCCCCCGAACGCATCGAGAACGTGTATCTGGGCAACATCCCGTGGTTGGCGCAGGCCTACGTGCACGGCGACAGCTCGCAAGCGAACCTGGTCGCCATCTTCGGCATCCAGACGGACATGTTCGCCTCGTTCCTGGAGAAGGTCCTAGGGCAGAAAGTCCGCCCGACCGATCTCAAGGCCTTGGAGGCCGCGGGAAAAGACGCCAGGGTGCGAAAGGCGGTGGTGAAGGAACTGGCGAAGGTGGGCACGAAGGCCAAGTTCAACAGCTACGAGCATGTCCGCGCGGTGAGGTTGATGGTCGAGCCGTTCACGCTGGAGAATGAACTGCTCACGCCGACGTAAGTTTCTATTATCTTCTTGGAGAGAGGTCAACGGTGCTGACTACCGATTCGCAGCTTGAAGCTCAAACGGCCGCAAACGGCCAAGCTGTACCGGTCCTTGATCGACGAGATGTACGCCGAAGTCGAAGGTGCGCAGACGCCTAGGGCGAAGCTGTAGAACCTCCTTTTTTTTTGGTTTAGGTGCTCGTCGTTGATATTGTCGTTCTCTTCGCATAGCGGGTCTTTGGATTCTAGGAGAACGCTGGGGGTGTTTTCCACGCACCCATGTATATAGATGGAGAGCTCTTGGGGTGAAGATGAAGGTCACCATCGTATATATGTATATATATATATATATACATATCTACATATGTAGGTAGGGATATGTACAAACAGTACAGAACAGTTTGCTAACAGAGATGATGACCAGAATCTGTTGTTGATTCGCTATCTGCCTCCACTTCATAGCCTAGGTAGGGCTCTGTCGCCATGACAGTATGTTTTGCTATATACCTATACTTCTTCATGAGGTGTAGTTGCTTTATTATGATACTATACAGTATGTAGTTGTTTCGCGAAACCCATAGTGGTGAACAGGGCCGGAACAGGCGCTGCTAGGGGTTTCAGGTTGTGGTGCACAGGGAGGAAGACGATAGGGTTGTCGAGTGAGGACCTAGTACAGTAGTGACGCGCCGAAGAAGTACGGTGGTGTTGAGAGACATGACCACAGAAGAAACGCTTGGTCGCCATCTCTCACATCATCAGAGGAGAGAAGGGGTGAGAGTTGTGAAGTGAAGTCAAGGGTGGCCGATCCTCATCATGAGACGACGGTGACGACCGGCCGCCTTCCCGGGTCGAAATGTCTAAACCTGCGACAGCAAGTCCATTTTAGATTGAGGGAAGAAAGTATGTAGTACTCCTTTCGTTTGTTCATCCGTTCTCCTGTCGCGGTATTTCCTCACTCCTCCACAAACCAACAACACACAAACCCACCTCCGGAACCCTCTGTATTCTATTGACTCACATTCCTGTTGACTACCTTATTTTACACGCGCACGTGTGGAACGCGGGTTGCTTGCTTGCTACCTTACAAGCGACGCGCCATCAC
>Ga0268244_10000654_pt1 | contig 13554 bp, 5 predicted proteins | sample AgamicMgSfe_FD_200258 | JGI IMG/M metagenome (GOLD analysis project Ga0268244, IMG submission 200258) | Agave microbial communities from Guanajuato, Mexico - Mg.Sf.e (v2) (version 2) | ecosystem: Host-associated > Plants > Phyllosphere > Phylloplane/Leaf | place: Guanajuato, Mexico | collected... | reverse complement strand
GTGCGGTTGGGGGGAGGAGGGAGAGGGTCGTGAAGGTATAGCTGCTGATTGGTGGTGGTTGTTGGCCTGGAAAGGGACTGCCGCTTGGAGGTCGCATAGTTGGCGGGGGCATCATGCCGATCGTCAGTGGTGTGGCAGTGGGAAGGCTTTTGGTCAGAGCAGGCGACTGAGATGGTAGCTTCTCCGACTTGACGGCAGTACCTGGCGGTGAGCCGGAGGGTCCCATGCGCTGCGGGTTGGGCTCGATAATCGGCACTTGCGAACCTGACCTCAGTACGCCGTTCGCGGCCAAGATGGGTCGTGGTGGCTGTTGTTGACCATTGACACCCGCCGTGACCATCTGCTTCTGGCGAAGCAAGGCTGCATTGTCCACGCTTACACCTGACGGGGGCGGCGATGGGCGGTGTTGAGATAGGTTTAGGGTGACCTTCGGTTTAGGGCCGCCTAGCTTGATGCGTGGGCCACTTGGCTCGTCGATCTTCTCTTTGGCGTCTGCGAGGAGCGACTTGAAGTGGTTCTTTGAGTATGATCAGTGAGTGCAACGTCAGCGAATGCACCTATCTCCTTACCTCAAGCTCTGCAGCCAGGTTGTACAGCTCACTGCCGTCCTCGTTATACGCGTACGCGTTGCGCCATATGAAGCTGAACTCGGCCTCGAACTGATCCCATGTCTTGAACTCGGTGACACCACTTGGCGGCGCACGACCGTGTATACCCCTTGTACGCTTCGCTATGCCTTTCAGCGAGAGCGGGTGACGGATCAGTTTGTAATAATCTTCCAGCTTTCTCGCCGGTAGATTCACGAACGGGAAGAAGATCTCAACTCCTCTAGAACGACACGTCAGCATGGTTAACCGTGAAGATCAGCGCAAGAAGAACACTTACTCGGCATCTTGATAGTGTATCAGGTGTGCTATGATATTTTGCTGTGCGTCTTGGAACGACATGCCGTTGAAGTCGAGGTCACCACCAATTGCTGTGTCATCTTCGCCGACGTCGCCATCGCCATCACCACTCGTGCCACTAGGCGCCATAGAAGCCTTGCTGGCTGAAGGTGCTTCCGACACCTTCGGTGCGGTAACGTGCTCGCTAGACTGCTCAGCGGCTTCTATCGATGCCGACGTGTTCTCCATTGCTTGGTCCCCGTCGTGCGCCCCATTCATAACAGGCGCGCCATTGGCCTGTGGAATGGGCGTAGGAAATGCCGCATAACCTGGGTTCTGCTCATACTCTGGATTGTGGACTTTCATGAAATTGTAGACCAGCTTTCGTACGCGCTCGGAATCCTCGTATACTTCGCTCTTGGGAGCATTGTAGTCTTTGGCGTTCTGAACCATACGCTTGAAGTCACTCTCGAGCGTGGTCAGGGTGGGATAGGCATCGCGGTGGAGCTTTTCTTGGATCGTCTCAACCGCAATCGGAAGCTTGGTGACCTCGTAGTACTCTGGCAGCTGGTTTCGCGGTGGAAGGGTAAGGAACTCTGTCGCGACGAGCCGACCACTGCACCAGGGTCAGAAGGTACGCTCTTGGCCTGCACCGCTGGCCCATGTAGTGAAGGCTAGCGAGATACATACTGCTTGTCGGTTGAGCGGTGCACCTGCTCGATGAGCTTCTGCCCAATAACTTGCACCCTGCTCTTCGTTTGCGAGGTGTGGTTGGAGTTCTGCGACGAGAGAAGACTATGTTAGTACGCGTGCGCGTTGCAAGGCCGAGTTGTGGTATTGTATGAGGTGCTGAGGCCTGACATGCGGAGTATGACGGAGGTGCTGAGGTGGATTCCATGGTGACCGCCGCCCATGCTCGTCACTTCGAGCGTCGCAAAGCTACCGTCTTCCTCATCGCGACAACAACAACACACCCCTCGACCCGTACACCCTTCTGGACTGACTGCATTCTTGCTCGCGGAATAGACTGTACGAATCGAAGCACAACGTCTCCGGAAACAAAATCACACGTACCAGCAACTTCAGCTTCTTGGATGCGCTCCCCTCGGAGGAGGATGGTGTCGCGCTGGGCGCTTTGCGCTTCAACCCGACTTCCATAGCCGCACGAGCCTCGCCGAGCGGACTGTCGACCTCTGTGGGATTCGAGCGCGATGCACCGAAGGAGCTTCTGAGAGCTTAGAGCGGTTGAAGAGAGGCATACAATCGCGATATCTCAACATGCAACTCGCGCACTCAGACGGCCAACACTCGCGCTTTGCCTTGCGAGCAAGCAGGGTCCGAGCGTTCAGGCTGTGCCAAGACATCACGTGCAGCTTGCCCCACTTCAGTGACAGTAAATAACATCGATCCTACTGTGTATACGCCTTGGTCCTTGACACAGACATGGCACGTCAGCACTGTAGCGACCAAGCCAATTCCATGTCGTTCGGCAGGTTCTTTGACATTTCATGCCCTTTGCTATATCGTCTTTGGTAGCGGAACGGAACCCGATAAGGAACTTGATGGCGAAAATGTTCGCTTGATCGGTTTGGCAGCTTACTAAAAACAAGAGGAACACCACAGTGATGGAAGTGCCTTGCCGTGAAGAACGGAGAGCGTGGCCAGATGAATGCGTTTGGAGAACGGCGAGGGACCTGTGAATGAAGACGGCGTGATACGCGGGGAAGGCCTACGCGACCCGTAGCGACTGCTTGGGTGAATGCGAGTGCTCGCAGGAGGAGCACGATACAGTGGAAACAAACCTCGAAGAAAGTGATAAGATGACTTTGGCATCATTTCAAAAAGCCGCAGACGTAAATCCATGCGCAACTAGAGTGACCATCTGCGCCCACGCACGTGTCATTGCTCGCTTGATCGACTCAGAGATAAAGGTTAACAGAGAAGAATGAATGTCACCCTCAAGACAACGAGCCGCCCAGCGCATTGTACCGCGCTCGATTCCCTTCCGTCCCATAACCCCACACGCGAGAGAGTGAGAGTGAGCTTTCCCAGCGCCGGTTTGAAAGGATGAGATCTTCCCTTTAACGAGACGCTCAGAACGCTGATCAGAAAGATACGAGTAGTGATAGGTGGTTTAATCGTGGTCCGCCGTCGTGAGCTGTGTGTCGAGAAGGAATGTGACATCATTATGAGTGGAAGGATGGTGGCTGTCCTTTGTCTGTGTGCACCACGACCGACCAGCAAGGCTTGTCATAGCGTGCATGAATGAACGTCGACTCCTACCTCCTCACACCCGCCTCGAGATCCGCGGGCGACGATGCACCAATCTCCTCGACCGCGCCATGCTCAGCCATCGTCGGCGGCGGTTGATGGGGCGCGTTGCTGCTGCGCCTGCCGAACCGAGGCATGCGGATCGCTGGCAGATTGCGGCGCCAACCTGCATTAGTAACGGGGTCGTGCTGGCCGTCTGGGCGATCCGCACGCGGCTGGGTGCGGGCAGGCGTGCGTCCTCCACCATAGATCTCCCGTTCCTGGGTGTCGCTCATGAAAAAGCGTGGGCCCCCGAAGAGCAGCCTGGGCCGGAAGGGCAGACCGCCGCGGGTGCCCATCCACGCTGGTGGGGGGTTGGTGGGCATGTTGATGCCGCCGCGGGAGTGAGCTCCTCTCCGACCGGTTTGCGATGTGGGATCTTCGCCGTCTGGTCTGGACTTGGGCACGTAGTAGTCTGCTTTGCACAGCGGACAGCACGCGCGACGTGTGGTTAACCAGGGATCGAGGCAGGCGGCGTGGAAAGCGTGGCCGCACGTTAGGCCGCGTACGTCGTCGTCGTCTTCGAGCGTGTCTAAGCAGATCGCACATGAGTCGCCAGGTGCGGCGAGCATCTCTGGTGGTGCAGCCGTGCGGATCGGATCGTCCTCGTCCTCTTCGCCATCTTCCACTGTCGGAGCGTGAGGGTCATTGGCATCGGCTGTTGATGATGTCTGCGCCGTTTCCGTTCTCTCCATAGTCGCAGCCTCAGACTGCTTTTCCGCATGTGGCGCGCCCTCTGACGTCCCTGCCAAGCTAGGTCTTTCCGCACCAGCAGATGTCGCTTGCGCGTGATCCTGTTGAGCAATGCCCAGCGCCGTTGTTGGTCTCGGCGTATCTGCCGAGGGCCTTGCCTCCTTGCCCCCAGCCGTCCCTTCCTCCTCCTTCAGACTCGCTGTGTTGCCCGCTGGCGCAGTGACGCCTCCAGTAGCTGGTAGACCCTCCGCTTCCCTCGTCGACCGCCACGCCTTGTACTTCATGAGTGGGAAACGCTCGTTCACCTCTTCCATCGACATCAGCTTCTTTTCCCGTCGTCTCCGGTGAGGTCTTGGCATCTGTGTGAGATCGATGGGATCGCCATTTTCGGCAAAGGCGCGCAATGCACGGTTGCGCTGGTTGTACCTCCAACAGAACTTCACACCCACCACAATCCTAGCGCACCGTCAGCTTGAGATTCCCACACCCCACGGTCTGCTCACTGCAAATACCCGTACCATAGATTCGTGAAGACCACGCCAAAGCCAAGCGCGACGAAGAAGAGCAGTGGTGAGCTCTGCGGGCCACCACCTTGATCCGACTGGTGTGTAGGGGTCGAGGTCGCTGCCGCGGAGCCGGTTGGCGACGACATGTCACGGTGCTGTCTCCTCAATAGGCGCCTCCTCTTCAGATATGTTACTCGTGGTTCCGAGTCGGGTATTCACAAGCAAGTGGCTTGAAGGGCTAGCATGCCACTATAAAGACTGATGGTGCTATCCCTTGGTGTCGCGAGTTGAAGCGATCGCAACCTGGGCGATTGCAGTGAACACGTCAGTAGGTAAGCAGAGTCAAACGATGAACCGGGTAGATGGAGATGTCAGTGATGGGGGAATGCGAATGGCGTCGCGGATCCGGCGTGCTCTCTTGGGTCCTGGATGCTTGCGTAAGTTAGTGGATGTGAAATGCGGAGTCGATGGTGGCGTTCAGGTGGCCTTCGGAGTGTGATGATGCTCTACATGTAGATTGCGGAAGAACCGGAGATGTCCAATCACGTGGCAGTGTCGACGGCACCCGAGTCCCGAGGGCAACAAAAAGAAACACGGGCAGAAGTGAACGATACATACATGTACCTCCTTACTTGTTGGAGAATCAAGAGACCGTGTTTTCTTATTGAGTGAGCTGTGGCGTTGCTGCCGCCCATGCGCGTCTTCCTCCGCACCGAACTGTACTAGTACTGTATGCAGAATACAGGGAACATCAAGATTCAAGTGTGCACTGGTGGAGCATGGCATACTGCCAAGTTGCCAACGTCTATTCATTAAGTTAGGCATTGAACGCCTGCCAAACAAACCCGTTTCTTCACTCTCATCCGTTTGTATCCGTCCTGCAACGACTTTAGATCGACGAGGACGGCCCTACAGTACATCAAACTGCCGTACGTCTTCCTCGGTCAATGGACCCTTTCGAACATGTGAACATGTCCTTCAGCGGCCGACTTGATTGCGTTGCGGTTGGTTGAGTGATGCCACCAGTGAGCAAGCAAAAGCTTGGATTTCGCTTTAGCATCAGAACCTTTCGGAGGTCACTCCAAATCTGACCTGGACGGTTGGATCCGATTGTCAAGAAAGCCTTCGCTCGCTTCTTTCTTCGGTTTCTCCAGAACCCGCCATATCATGTTTCCCATCTTTACTAGGTATGGAACCCAGCGACGACCATGTGGGTTCTGTACCTTGTTCGATATGAAAACACGATCTTTTCTGTCATCCAGCCTTATGCACGCTGCCACATGGTACAGGACCATGACCTGGCCGTGTCGGTTGGGTCACTAGATCGAATGAGCTGCAAGGCAGCATGTGTTTTTCCTCGCGCGCGCCAGCGTCTACTTAGAGAACTTCCAGCAACGCCTGAGACTGGCGAAGTAGCCCTCGTCGACTGAAGGAAAATGAGAACGATGCGCGGACTGTGGACTGTGGACTGTGGGCATTTTGATGAGAGCTCTCGAGATGGCTGGTACTTTGGGTGGTGCATAGCAGTCCTGTGCGTTTTGAATGCAAGGTATATATGAGTTGTGCTGGCGACTGATAAGTAGATCCGGAGAGATGGCATTTCTGCTTCACAGCGTTTGGGCTTCTCATTGACTGGTTCAATGGCTGCTAGGTAAGGTAGCCGTAGCACCAGTTTCCTGCCCGGTGTTGGGAAGAATGAGGCAGGAAGGGAGGCGGCAAGAGGGAGGTCTGGAGGCCTGGCCTTGGAGGTACGATGTTCTTGCTGAGAGGTTGATGCGGTGGACCTCCGACGGGAAAGGAGATCGTCGGTGTAGGGTAGGGTGGCAGTGAAGGTGGGGTTGCCTGGTTCCACGATACCACGACGATGTTGTACAGCGGTCGTGTGCGCAGCAGCCGTCGGCCAGCACACATCGTGTATACTTACCACATGGGCGGGCTGGTGTTTCACCGGACATGCGGTGACATGGATGGCCAGACGGAAAAGATGGTTCGGCGGAGAGGTTTTAGCCTACCTCCTTACCGTGACATCCTTGCCCGCGCGTTTTCTTCTCTCGTGCAGCTCCACAAACCGCGTTTCGCTATTCCACGGGTCACGAGAACGGTTGGAACGTGAGGTGACAGACAGTTTCAGGCTTTTGTAGACGTCAGACTATGAGGGGGCAATCGAGACTTCGAGAAGGAAAGTGAATGTCTTCGTGATTGGAGGATGCGAGATGTTGAGTAGTGAATGTCAAATTCTGGTGGGAGTTCTCCCTGAAGGTGGCGGATTCGATCTGATTGGGAGTCGGAGATGACCTGAATCAGACCTGATGATGGCCCTAGTATACAAACCAAAGCCTGGTCTGTGCTCTCCGAACTCTTCCCTGGAAACACTCGCATTCCACCACGCACCGCACTGTATCCCTCACCAAACATCCTCCTTCACCACCTCCCGACCGCGACGTCGCGGCATACCCATCTCAGTCATTCTTTCACATCCTTATCAACTAACATCACAGCTCCCCTCCGTGTCCCAACCCGATCACGCCCACTCAAGCGCATCCTCTGCCGTTTCCCCAATCGGCAAGAAACGCGCCCCGGTGGAGCTCGAGACGGCAGAGCTATTGCATCAACCTACATGTACACCACCGCCCCGAAAGTCACCAGCGTCATGGAATCCCGCTCCTGATGAGAGTGAGTCCCAACTTTCGAATTTCAACTCCCTGGCTATTGCATCCCCTCCACCACCACCCTCATACCGCTGTCGCGAAACGCGTTCGGTGCTTCGTTTCGAGGGTCGTGGGTTGGACCCAACCAGCTTCGCCTAGCCGAGACCATTCCGCAACGCGCCAACGCATGACATGCGGAGCCTGCTCTCCCAACTTCTGGCCGTCGGGCCTGAGCTGGCCGCCTTCATCCTCACCTACCCCGTCTTCGGTCCCGTCGGTGCGCGCGCCATCACCCAGAGCACCGTCCCCTCCCCGAACCTCGACCTGTCGCACTTGGGTCGCGTGGCCGTCGCCGGCGACTTCGACAGCATCTCGCTGTACACCTACGACGGGCAGAATGAAAATGTCTTCAATACCAACGGCAGCCAGTCCCTGCTCACTCGATATCCGAATGGCGCCTTCCAGTCGTTGGCGCTCGCCGACGCATACGTCATGACCATGTGTCCGTTTGTGCAAACGGATGGCTCGTTCGTGGGAGTGATCGTGGGTGGTAACTTCACGAGTTTGGGAGGGGTGGAAGCGCAAGGCGTCGCGCTGTGGAATCCCAACACAACGCAAATCACTGCATTGCCGGGACTTAGTGGGTCGGTGTCGGCGGTGTTCTGCGACGCGAGCTCGGGCACGGTGTACGTGGGCGGCATGTTCACGGCCGGAAACTCGACCAACGCCATGGCGTGGACCACAGGCTGGACTAACCTACCGTTTGCCGGGTTTAATGGACCCGTCATGTCCATCGCGAAGAATGCGGCGGGCAACATTGTGTTCGGTGGTGACTTTGATGGACTTGGCAACACGACGACGCCCCAGCATCGAGACGGGCAAGCCATCAACCTCTCTTCGGGCAACATCACCTCCTCCGGCACCACTTCGACGGCTGGCTTCGACAACCCTAGTAACATCATCTGCAAGACGGGTCAAGAAGATGGCTCGGGTAATACGTGGCTGCTGGCAGATAACACCGCAGGCTACTGGCAAGGCAACTTTTCCTTTGGTTTTAACCCCACCATGTTGCGTCTGTACAACACACAGCACGAGGGTCGCGGGACTCAGACCTTTTACTTTGAAAATTTGAACAGTGGTGGCATCCTTAACCTCAACTACATCGATTCCAACGGCCAAAACCAATCCTGTTCGGCTACATGCCCGCTACCGCAGAACAACAATACTTCTCAGGACTTCCACTTCGTACCGCCTGTCGGTATGGACGCCTTTCGTGTTCAGATCACGCAATGGTACGGATCAGGTGGTGGCCTTAGCGGTATCGAGATGTTTCAGGACGATATCTACTCCTTCGCGGTGAATGACTTCAACGAGCCGCAATGCGACAGTGTCAGCAGTGGTTCCAACTCGACGATCTCACCCACCACCGGCCTTTGGAATCGCATCACCAATAACGGCAGGACCAGCTCCGACTATCTATCGGCCTACCTCACCGAAGCCAGCCAGGTCAGTTCCGACACTTCTGTAGTCTTCACACCCGACATCAAGCAATCCGGCAACTACTCCATCACTGTGTACACGCCAGGTTGCTTGCAGGACAACTCGTGCGACACCCGCGGCAGGGTCAACATCACCGGGTCCATGACCTCCAACCACCCACCGGTCACTGCGACAATCTACCAAACAAACAACTATGACAAGTTCGATCAAGTGTACTACGGTTATGTGGATGTTGACTCGGACGCATTCAAGCCGAGTGTCACCATCGTCCCGCTGGCTGGTCAGAGCGTCCCGCTCACCACCGTCGCTCAAAGGGTACGCTTCGAACTGGTGACGACCACCGGCGGCCTTAACGGGCTGTTCGAGTATAACCCCAACCAGGCGGTCGTCGACACGAACTTCTCCACATCGGCCATCGACGCCGCCGGTGCTGCTCTACGGGCTGGGGCCATGATCAACGCGGTGATCCCGTACCAGGACCAGATATATGTCGCCGGCAATTTCAGCGCCGAGGGTATCTCGAACGTCATGAGTGTTGGACAAAATGCGACGGCGCTGCCGAACGGTGGCCTGAACGCGAAGGTGCAGTGCATGTACCAGAACGGCTCTACGCTATACATGGGCGGCAACTTCACCAGCACCGCCGACGATTCCGTTCGAGACCTGAACAGTCTTGCCGCTTTCGATATTGCTGGCAACGCATGGCACCCAGTGGGTGCTGGAGTCAACGGTACTGTCTACGCTCTGGTGCCATTGATGCTGAATATCACCGCTGGCGACCTGGAGGATTGTCTGACTGTCAACGGTGACTTTACGTCCGTTAACGCTTTCGGCAATAACCCAAACTTCGACGCCCAAGGCTTCGCCATTTGGGTCCCAGGCAGAAACAACTGGCTGCACAATCTAGCCGACGCGCAAGTTTCCATCAACGGCATGTTGGTCACGATGACCGATGTCCCCGGCTTCTCACCGCTGTATGGCGGCCAGATAACATCCCAAGCACTCGGGTTCAGCGATGCTGTCGCGCTTGTCGGGTCTGGTCAGCCGACTCTGCAGTCGCTTGGCATCCAGCTTCACTCCAGCGGCGGCAGCAGCAACTCGTCCTCGAAGCACAAGCGGGCTATCGACCCCACTCGAAACTCGACTGGTGTTTACCAAGGATTGTTTTACTCGGAAAGCGGGCTCAACATTACCGTCCTTGGTGGAAACTTTGCCGCCACGGCCAGCGATGGCTCTACGGTGCAGAATCTTATGTTCATCAACAATACCGAGACCCAACAGACCGTGACGGGTGTCAGCGGACTGGATTCGAACTCGATCTTCGCGGCCATGGATACGTACGAGACTTCGCTCTTCGCTGGCGGCGCAGTTACTGGCACGGTCAGTGGTAACCGAGTCAACGGTCTTATCGTCTTTGACCTCAAGGCCGGGGCTTATGCAACAACCCAGCCTCCAGCACTCGCGGGCAACAGTGTCATCGTCAACGCGGTCGCGGTCCAACCGAAAGGCTCCAATGTCTACGTTGGTGGAGACTTCGTCAGTGCCGGTTCCTTGCCGTGCGCCGCACTCTGCTATTATGATACGAGCACTATGCAATGGAACAACCCTGGCACTGGTCTCGGCGGCGTCGTATCGAGTATGGTCTGGTCTTCCAATCGACACCTCATCATCGCAGGTGACCTGACTATTGGCGGCGCCGCAACGACCATGGCTACGTATGACTCGAAGGCTCAAACTTTCCAGGCCTATACCGCAGCGTCAACACTCCCGGGCCCGATCACCGCCCTAGCCGTCGCGAACTCGCAGTACAACGAGTTCTGGGCCGCCGGCACCGCCACGAGCAACGGCTCGGCCTACCTGTCCAAGTACAGCGGCAACGCCTGGACGAGCGTCAGCGGGCTCGACGCAGGCACCACGATCCGCGGATTGCAAGTGATGTCCCTGACCTCCAACCACGCCCGCAGCGACCTCGTCCCGGCGGACGAAATCCTCTTCCTCACGGGCAACCTCGCCCTCCCCTCCTTCGGCAACGCCAGCGCCGTCCTCTTCAACGGCACTACCTACCAACCCTTCATCCTCACCAGCCGCGCCGACGGCACCCAAGGCAGCGTCGGCGGCGTCTTCTCCAGCCGCGCGCGCAGCTTCATGGCCTCGGCCGCCGGCGCGCACCTCGCGTTGGGTCTCGTCGTCCTCATCGGTCTCGCCATTTCCCTCTTCCTCATCGGCGCGCTCGTCAGCGCGGGCGTGCTCATGGAACGGCAGCGGAGGAAGAGGGAGGGGTATGTGCCCATGGCCAAGGACAAGGGCGGGAATCTGTCGAGGATTCCGCCCGAGTCTTTGCTGGGCGGGTTGAACGAGAAGGAGAAACCGCCTGTTTTGTGAGGGATTTGAGTGAAGAAGGCAAAGCGAGGGGTCTTCTTGCTTGGATGATGTTTCGATGCCTATACGATCTTTTCTTCTTCTTCTTCCTCTTCTTCTTGTCTTTTTCCCTTTGTTGTTACATAGATCTTTTATTTCCCTTACGTGTTCTATTGGCGAATGTTGGGAATCGGGATTTCCGGTAGTGTGTTTTGCGTTTTGGAGTACATGTGTCGATTCACCTTGTTTAGCGAAAGGGGCTCTTCGCTGGATGCTTATCTTCTTTCCCTGGCTGGGAAAGTTGGATTCAGTGGTTCTGGTGGACCTTTTGTCGCCTTTTTCTATTTGGCTCCGGCGTGGCCGGGAGCGATGACTCTCGGCTCGTCTTGGGTGGTATAGTGGTTGCTTGATGGCGGCTGGTGCTCAGGCTAATGTATACTATCTACTGTAATGGAGGCTGGTTTGGGGGACGGTAAAGGGGAGCGAGTGGTGGTGGTGGTCTCGGATAGGTAGTGACGACGAAAATGGAGAAGCTCGGTCGATTCATACCTTATACATGTCTCTCGTGATCTTGTGAAATCCCTGTCATGTGACTGATGTGAATATTCAAACCACGAAGCACGTGAGCGGTGGATCGGCCTTTGCGCTAACGCTCAGCACAGACCGGTCGCTCGCGGAAAGCTTCCCCCGCCCCACTAACATCACTTTCTGCTCACACGACACTCAATTTCAGCAAAAAGTCGCCTGCCGATTCTACGCTATTCGCACAACACCAGACACCCTCGTTTTACGGTCCCTCCACCCCCGATCCCTCATGCGCTCTGCCGTTTCATCACCATGGTCTCTCTCGCCTCACCCATCATCAGCAGCGCCACCACCATGCCGCCGCCTCCCACACCCCTACCCAAGCAGCGCCCCACGCTGGGCCTGAAGCGCGACAGCTCCTACCTCGACACCGACGACGAACACGACCTCTCCTCCGCCACGGCGAAGAAACTCAAAGTCGCCTTCGCGCCGACCGTGGACGTCCGGATCGTGGACGACTGCTGGAGCGAGAAGAGCTTTGATCTCGTGAAGGAGGAGGTGCGGTTGGCGATCGAACGGCACCGGGCGCCCGAGCAGCAGCTGCAGCAGCGGGACGATGTGTTATATGGGAAATTGGTGCAGCTGTTGGGGCAGGATGCGGGTAGGTCGGGGGAGGCGGTGAGTGGGAGGTTGTTGAAGAAGTATCTTGTCGCGATCGATACGAAGGTCGGCGCTCTCGGGGATTGTGGGAAGTTGGTGGCTGCCGCGATCGAGGTGTTGTGGTTGGGCAGGGATGAGGTTTTCGCGGGGCTGTATGTGCGGTTTCTTACGTCGTTGGCCACGGCGCATTCGAAGTATGTGCCCTTGATTATGGAGAGGTTGGTGGGGTACTTTGCGCGGTTGCCCGCTTCGTTGGGCAGGCTTCCTGGGGAACCTCCCGTGGCGAGAGCGACGATGTTAGGAAGGGTGCATTCGGCGATCAGGACTCTGCTGCGCCATGTGCCGTCGGCGGCTGCTGGGTTGGTCCGGGCGATGAAGCAGGGTTTTCCGAACGATCTGGAGACGACGCGGTCGTATTTGCAGTATCAGAAGCATATGCTCCGCGTGGCGGAGTATGCGCCCGAGCTGCAGGCGGAGACGTTGGCATTCATGATGCAGAGACTGGTCAGTGTGGATGTGCAGATTCAGCAGGACATCGAGGATCTGGAGGAGGAAGAGGAGGATCGGCTGTTACATGGTCCCAACGTTAGAGGTGCTGCTGCTCCTGCTGCGGAGCCGGAAGATTCGGATGATAGCGACATCGATTCTATCTCGGAATCGGAGGAGACGATGAATGAAGACGAACAGCGGCTCAGGGAGCTCCGGCTGAAGGTCGCGAAGATGGATGGCGCGCTCGACTTGCTGTTCGAATACTACGACGAACCCATCCGGAACGGTCTGAAGCCGGAGTTGAACGAGTCCTTCCAGCAACTCCTCGCGCACTTCACCACCTTCGTCATGCCGAACCGGACGCGACACGCGCAGTTCCTCCTCTTCCACTTCGCGCAAACCACCCCATCCTACGTCGCCGTCTTCGTCAAACGCTGCCTCCACCTCGCCATGGACCCCGCCGGCTCCGCCACCGCCCGCGTCACCGCCATGGCCTACCTCTCCAGCTTCGTCGCCCGCGGCGTCCACATCCCGAGCTCCTCCGTCCGCGACATCTTCGGCATCCTCTGCGACTCGCTCGACGCGATGCACAAGCGCTACGAACCGGGCTGTCGCGGGCCCGACCGCCGGACGCACAGCGCCTACTACGCCGTCGCTCAAGCCCTGCTCTACATCTTCTGCTTCCGCTGGCGGGACCTGGTCCTCGGCTCCGCCACGCCCGAGCCCGGGGACGAGGAGATGAGCGAGGACGACCTGCTCGCCGACGGCCGCGACCTCGCTTGGATGGCAGGCATGAAGGAATCCCTGCAACGCAACATCCACTCCTGCCTGAACCCGCTCAAGGTCTGCTCACCTGCCATCGTCGCCGAGTTCGCGCGGCTCGCGCACCATTTGCGGTTCTTGTACGTCTTTTCCATCCTCGAGACGAATAAGCGCGTGCGGTTGGGCCAGGCGGCGGCGTATTATGGGGCGGGTGGAGTC